>Ga0228710_1005079_pt1 | contig 20575 bp, 7 predicted proteins | sample MedpolnodulmetaG_FD_177995 | JGI IMG/M metagenome (GOLD analysis project Ga0228710, IMG submission 177995) | Root nodule microbial communities from Medicago polymorpha collected in Santa Monica, California, United States - pink nodules | ecosystem: Host-associated > Plants > Roots > Nodule... | reverse complement strand
GTGTAGACCACAGGAAAATATCTTGGATTGATTGGCAAACTATTTGTAGGAGGTTGGAGGTTTGGGGGTTCAAAGAATTAGAGATTGTAATTTACCTATGCTAGGGAAGTGGTGTTGGAGACTGTTAGTGGATAAAGATTGTTTGTGGTTTAGGGTGCTGTTTGCTAGATACGGTGTGGAGGAAGGCCGAGTGAAGGAGGGCGGATGCGAGGCCTCTGTTTGGTGGAGGGACCTTTCGGCCTTGCGCTCCGAGGAGTGGTTTCAAGGTAACGTTAGTATGTTTGTAGGAGATGGGAAAAATACTCTCTTTTGGTCGGATGTGTGGGTGGGAGGTATGTCATTTAGAGACCTTTTTAATAGATTATATGAGTTGTTAGTGCTGAAAAGTGAATCTGTTTTTAATATGCATTCGTTAGGTTGGGGGATTGAAGGGGGGCTTGGAGTTGGAGGCGTAGATTGTTCGCCTGGGAAGAGGAACTGCTCAGTTGTGTATTGGAGGGTGTGGGGAGGTGGAAACATCGTCACACCTATTGTTAAATTGTTCTATTTTTGGCTCTGTTTGGTATCATATCCTTAGGTGGCTTGGTTTGGCCGCGGTCCTGACTGTCGATGCTACTAGTCACTTTTATCAGTTCGGCTTTATTGGTGAGGTGGCCATGACAAGACGCTCCATTTTACAGGTCATTTGGTTTGCAACAGTGTGGAAAATTTGGAAAGAAAGAAACAATCAGATTTTCAACGACAAAATTTGTTCTATTACGCAGGTGGTGGACAAAATTAAGTCACTAACGTTCACGTGGTTGAAGGGGAAACATGTCAATCTTCCCCTTAATTATCAAGGTTGGTAGCTTAATCCGTTTTCTATTCTCGGCATTGGCTAACTGGTTTTTTTTACCTTTTTATTGGCTTTTGGTGGTTGGCGTTAGCCTTGTAAATACTATTCAGATACTTGTTTGTTCTCAGGTGTTTCTTCCTTAGCACACCTTGTATTAGGAAGGCCTTTTTATTGTGGTAATATAAGTCATTTTACCCTCTTCAAAAAAATAAAACTTCTATGACTTTTTTGGGAATATAGTATACTAATAGAACTTACTTATATGTGCCCCAAATTATTATAGAAAGTCAACTTCTACTTCTAATAGCTATTAGTATTTTTTTCTAACATTTTCTTTATCACTCGCTCTTTTATTGAGTGAAATGAATGTATCTACACTTTGTAAATAGGTAATAGTGAGACTCACATAGATTTCAATTAATAAGAGAGTGAGTGTTGAAGAAATAGTGATAGAAAGAAAATTTTTTTTTAAGAAAAATACTAACATGTGTACTAAGAAAAATACCAAATATGAAAATAATTTATTGAAAATTGTACAAATTTATTTAACAAACTTTTTCTTAAGGGGGATTTATCAAACTTTTGATAATTAAATATTTACTATTTGTGAAAATTTTAACATATGTCATTAGAACACATGTTAGCATGACCCTATTTTATGTTATAATTCTGGGTGAGTTTGTTTCAGCTTTAAAAAAAAATAGATTTTGTTATAAAAGAATCAAGAAATTTTAAAAAAAAAAATATGAAGTTATTTTTATTTGCCTATTACCCATAAAAATCCATTTAAAATAGGTATACTATATATCAAAATCTTGAAAAGATCATATATCTTCTTGTTATGAAAGAATAACTTGACTATTATACTATATATATATATATATATATATATATATTCTTGATTTATGGGATTCAAAATTTTGTCAAATCTTGAAAAGATCATATATCAAATAAACTGAGAATAATTTATTTTAAATCATATATTCTCAATATTTGAGTCTAAACTGTTTTGAAAATCCTTTCTTATATTAGTAAAACTAACTATTTGATCGATTAAAATGTTGCTATTGTGAATTTATATAAGACTCAATTTTATTAATTTTAATGCCAAATATAATTAATTTAAATTCTACGATTTTAAATATTCTTCGCATTATAAATATTCTAATATAATATATTCTTTAATTCATATTGTCTTAGCATAAAGATCCAAGGTTTACAAATTAATCATTCTTTTGGCGACATTTTTAAACTTAGACACTTGTCTCTGATTCTTGTTACAAATTGATTCAAAAGGTTCTAATAATATTTTGTTTGCAAAATGAGTATAGTGAGTTGTATATTATATATGTCATTTATATTAATTGAATCTAAAATTAACATATTTCTATTTAATATACATTCTTATAGTTTCTACTATACTCTCTAACCCAGACCTGTAATTTATTACTCTAAATTTTGTGACAAACACTATTAACTCTCTAATTATGTGTCTTGTCGCAATTAAATATTTGTATGGTAATAATATTAAACTATAGATTTTATATATAGTGAAGAATGCATTGTTGCATTTTTTATGCTAAAATTCTAATTATGAATTAAAATTTGCATGCCTCTTTGTTGATTATTAGTTAAATATTATCAAAACAACTTATTAAAAATTGGGGCAACTTTAAACGAAATATCATCCTTATGTACCTAAATTCTTAAATAAATCATATTGATATATAATTAAAGTCTCACATATGCTTATTTATAATTGCTCATTTTGTATTCATGAATATTTTTAGATGACTATATTATAAGATATTATCGTTAAGTCATTAAAATTCATTGGCTCAAAGTATATAGATGAATGTCACACATTGTGAGGTAAGTCGTGATTTAATTATTTTTATCCTCTTGTGACTTATCGTATATTATTGCATATATGAAGACATTTATTCATTCTTCTCTTTTGTTGTGCAATTATGATATCCTATATAGAAGTAAAATCCTTTTTCTAAAATATTCTAAATAGAACTCTATAATTATTTTATATTATTACTATAATACTTCATGTTGTATTTATATTCTAATTCTAATTTATAGTGGGAGTATTGAAAAATTTATTCCAAGAGTTCTACTCTGGATAAAATAGAAAACTAATTGGCATACTTGTATTCTAAATAATAACTCTTGTTATTATACTATTTCATAGGATGATATTCTAAAGTCATATTTATGATATGTTAATTTAAAATATTGTTAAGCATGTAATTCTATTATTTGAATATGACTGAAGTTGAGTAAATTAAATACAATTGTTTATGCATGATATTATTTTATCATATTCTCTTAAGCATAAACATTATTGATTTGTATAATTGTAATCTCACCTACCTTGGATACAATTATGCAAATTTTGTTAAATAGATTAACATTATATTGGTGACAGTCATACCTGATCAGTGTGTTGTTACTAATATAATTGCTATTATTCAATGTACCTTAATTTTTATACTTATGTCAAATATAATTAGAGTACCATATCAATATTTAAATTTTTTTAGACATAAGAATTGTACATTGTGATGATATAATTCTTACTTATTATCCTTAAGATCCTTGAATGAGATTACAATAAGTAAGTTACTTTGTTAAAAGTCATGTAGAAAACTATATAAATTTTGCAATATATTATTATTCTAATTTTGAATTAAATTTATACTTAAATGTTATTTCATATATATATATATATATATATATATATATATATATATATATATATATTTTGGATTGCTAATATCCCTTTGTTATGTGAGTGACGGACATACCCTATCGGTGTGACGTTACTTAACATGATCATTGTGATAGAGAAATAGTTGAATATTTTATTTAAAATATCTTTTAAACTTTTTAATTCAACTATCATTATCTATTCTCTATCAAGTGGGAGAATCCTTGCTAAGTATTGTGTAACGTGATGGACATACCCTATCGGTATGACATTACATAGCATAATCATCCTTTTGTGGGTAAGAAAAATACCTTATTAGTTTAACTATCTTTCTCCACCAGGTGGAGAACATATAATTCTTCAACAAGCGGGGAAAATTCTACATGTCAATTAACTATATCTCATAAACAAATATATTTATTTGTTTCATAACTCTAGATATTAAAATTATTGTAGACACTTATATTGAGGATATTAATTATACTCTTTTCTCATAAAATATTATATACTTCCATATCCTTTTATATTATTGTCAACTTATTTTGTAATAGCAATATGTCAAAATCTCAAAGTTCTTAACAACTCTATTGAGAAAAATTATTTATACCATTATTCTAAATAATTATAAATGGTATATTTGGGATATTTAATTATACCAGTTTACAATATTTTGACATATTTTATATTATTGCTATTCTTTAATACTTATGGAAGCTTACGACTATTTTCTTTTATATCCTCAATAAATTAAAATATAAGTCTCGTGTATTTCTGCTGCGTATAATCTAATTTTTTCTCAAATGTGTGTAACTATAATTGTAGCATTTGAGTTTTGAGTGAGCTATTAAAATTATGAATAAAGTCTCGTATCTTATTTTATAATACTAGAGACTTATCTCACTCATATGATGATATACATTTTATATAATCATCATACTTTGTCATATAAACGTTACTATATTTATAAAATTCCTTGAAATTTTAATTTGTGAAAAGGATATTTTGTGTTATAAATCTTAAATGAAAATTTACATTCTCTTTAATTCTAGAAGCAGAATATGTGGTTAATGATGACAATCTGTCATATCACATTTTTTGAGTCATTTTAATTAAGTTTTAAGTTTATTTTTATTAGTTTAGTATTTAATTTAGAGTCACTTTCAATAAGTTGTCGTTTTTAATTTATCGAGTGAAATAGTGTAGTATTATTATATTTAATAGTCACATGATCAAAGAAAGAAAAGTTGGTTATGAATTGAAATTATTGTGCCACTTGGCTTTGTACCATGGGCTGGTGTGAATAAGAAAATGAGAGAATGGCATTGACATTTGTTGGGCCAAGGAAGTGTCTATGCATTCTGATCCGTAACCAAAGAAAAGAAACCAATTATCTTTGCTATAAAAGGAGGCGCTACACTACCAGGAAAGGATTCATTCACGCTTTGGCATCTTTGGATCACGGTTTTTGGAACAGGAGGAAGGCACATCACGCATCACGGGAAAAAGAAGTAGGAAACGAGCCAGGCACATGGACAATCAAGAATAGCATATTGAATGAAGTTGAGGAGCAACGCCGCTACGACGGAACTTTATCGGTTTAATTTCTTACTATGTCGTTTATTAATTTTATCATGTGTAGCTAAGTTTCTCTTGTGGTTGAGACTTAGAATCTGATGTAATACCCTAATTTGTTGAACTCTTTTGAAAGTTTAGTCTTTATTCATATTACTTTTTGTTTAATGCTTTTTGTATGTTTATCATCGACTACTGACCCTAGCTTTATGGATATGCAAATTGATCGTAGAGATTGAATGACCACTGACCCTGACATTTGACTCTGAACTAGGTAATAGGTTTAACCTAAGTAATCAAGTTAGAGATCATTATTAGGTTATGACATAGGGATTAACGTTCTTTTAATACCTCCAACGGTTTCGAATTCACTTAAGAGATTAAGGGTTGTCACTTGCGGGGAGAATTCTAGGTCAAGGGATTGGGTAGAGTTACTGAGTTAATCTGTCGTGAAACTAAATAATCATTGTTTGAACTAGGAGTCCAAATTACCATAGGAGAGCTTCGGAGGATTCGAAGGTCTTAACCATACTTCTCTAATTTTCTAAAACCAACTTTTATTGTTTTTATTACGTTTATATTACAAAAATCAACTCAACTGCCTAGGGCACCATTTAATTTAATACATCCTTTATTTTAACGATTTTGTCGAGTAGAAATTGAAACAGTCCTTGTGGATACGAATTTATTTTTATTACTTCGGTAATTTTTAGTACACTTGCTAAAAATCTATCAGTTAACTACGAAACACAGTTCATGATAATATCTGTCATTAATAAATTATGTATTCATTGGGTTTTATACTATCATTGAGTTACCACTTGTGTTAATAATTCTCCTATACTCATGTGCAAAATATGTGGTTGAGTTCATGAAATTATATTACTTAAAATTATACAACCACTTATGTTGATAATCTTGCACTAGAAATAAAGTATCCCACTGTTGAATATTGCATTATTAGAATATTTCTATATATCATTGATTACAAATGAGAAATCTCACTCTTGTTTACATAGATGTGGGATCAATCAGAGTGTGTACACATTACTATATACTATGAGCTCAAATGAGAAATCTCACTCTTGTTTATATATATATGTGAGATCAAGAGAAATGTGTACACAATACTATATACGTATAATTTAAAATTCTCGTCATATACTCTTGTGCACACTGTAAAATATGACGTAGCTTAAGAGACTTTAAACTTTAGTCTCATTCTATTATATTGAGATACATATTAAAATTCTTTTAATCTCAATAAGTATCATAATTTGATGCTTAAGTCAATTTTGTTGGAATATGCACAATAACATCTTAGCATGCAAATATATATTGTGTTTCTCTTTTACCAACATTCCATATTTTTTGAGGTCATAAATAATAAGTACAATGTATAATATCGATACTCCTATCGAGTATGATATTGTGTTCTTGTAGTACTTATAATCTAAGATAATCACAAATGTTCATTCATTATTGACATTTTAGTGGTCACATTAATCCACATCTTGTTTTTTTCTTTAAACTAAGTGTCTATGTTAATCCATTTTTAGAGATTCTTGAGTTTTCTACTTCTTTATGGATTTTCATAATCACATTTTTTTCTAAAACTTGGATTAATTGAATGTCAAAGAACATTTATCGATTTTGATTAAATGTAATTACACTCTCTTGATAGGCTATCCCTATAAGTAATTATTATTCTTATACCTATGTGAATATATGACTTTTATAAAATTGAAAACTCATTGGCATAACACTAACCACATACTTATATATACGAGTATTGTAACTCATAATGATTTGATTAAGTCTGTGATATTTTGGGTTAGTGGGAGTTTGTTATAGCATTTTTAAATTGCTTGAGCCATTCTTTAATGACACATTCTTTTTAATTCAAATGTGTCACTATAAATTCATCATTTGTTAGAAAAGTGAGTCTTTGACATGTATGATTTGTTTTCCCTATCAGATTCAATTTCTGCAGTATTAAAGCTTACTTCTCTTTTGAATGATTAGTGTTTTGACCATACATACAATTTTTAAATTTAAATTCTTTATGACAAGTGAAATTTTATATTCTTTTAGCAATTGAGTATTGTCATCCAAGTGGGAGACTGTTAGATTAATTATTAATTAATCAATTATGGATTGACAATAATCAATTATTATAAGTTAATATTATATTATAAATTATGGCCTATTGTGTTAAGCACTAATTAGTTGATGAATATGTGTGATTGTGCTATTCTTTCTAAATGGACCGTGATGGGTTGGACGATTTAGCTAAGCCCAATGAGAGGTCCCTATCCTCAGTCGTTTAACTATTTAAACGTCACGGTTAAGCATTCTGAACAGTACTATGAAAATCCAACGCTAAACGGAATGAGGGTAGTTATTCCTCTCATAACTTGACGGCGGTCGTTCATGAACCTAAACATACAAGGTACACAATTTCTTATTCCTTCTTTGTTACTGATGATATGCTATAATTTATATCTAATGATCCATGGCTAAATTCTAAATCTTTTATCAATATGATGATATATTTATGGCTTGGGTTCTTTTGTATCTTCATTTATATTTTTATTTGAATAATATTTCTAGAATGATGCAAATGATAGGCCGGCGAAGATAAATGTCAACATAGTTGTGATGTCTTGTTTATTCATTTGGCGGTTACATTCTTTTTTGTTTTAAAAAAAGAATCTTTCTTCGTTTAAGAAAAACAATAACAAGAAGTTAAAATTGTTCTTAAAAAGAGAAGACATGAAAGTTTAGGCCTACACCTTCAATTAGCTGAATGTGGATCAGTAACTAATTTTTAATCCAAACTTCTCAAATATGATATGGATTTAATGACCAAATTATGATATAAATCAGGATGTTCTCCTTAAAGGAGAATGCATAAAATAGAAATTCAACAAAATTATATTAGTTGAATGTGATGCCACAAGAGCTCTATATGAGCTAAAAACTGATGAAAATAATTGGGGATAACATACTCTTTGTTAGCGCAGCTATTGTGTTTCTTGCAATACAAGCATTTTGTGAAAATAATGGTAAAGAGGAGAGATTGATGATGAAATTGAGAGAGAAAGTATTTGTGTTGTATCAATTCTCATTAGTGAATGAATAAGTGTGATTACAACTTATTTATAGTGGTTACTTGTTAGTTAAGTAACAAACTCCACTAACTAACTCTTATTCTCATTATTGATTAATATTCAACACTCTTAACTAACTTGATTACAGCCGGTTACCCTATAATCAAACACCAATACAACCATAATGAAATTACAAAAACAAATTGAAATCTCCTTATCATACTTCAATGCATTTTGTGTTAATTTGTCGGACTAGAAGTGATTGCTTTCCTTTTACTATTATTACCTTGGACATGGTAGTCAATCTACCTCCTATAAATCTAGCATGGAGAAACAGACACACCTTTTATTTTTAAAATGCACACTCACTTACTTTTATTTGTTAAAAAAAATCGTACATACATCCCCTTCCTTGTGTAAATGACACATACACCTTTTGTTTTGTGTCATTTAACCATATCATATCTCTAGAAATATAACACCAATTTCCATTTTTCTTTTTTACAATGATAGCCTCCTATTCCTGTAGTTTGTGCTTATTGAGATCTCACCAACCTTTTCCTATCAACCACAACCAGTCTAGAGTAACCCCTGCAAAAATACCTCCTAGTAGAAACAACACCAACAGGTTTCCCAAAGCATTTTGCTCTGGACCCTACAATAAATCAAAATATAAAATATTAATGTGAATTTGACTTTCATATAGTATAGGTATCTGGCATTTACACTTTAAGGATATTGGTGGCCGTTCTATCAAAACCGAACGGTCCAAACTATCCGATTTTGATCAAACAACCACCGATATCTCGAATACGTGAATGTGGGAAATGAAATCCCCAGGGAGTCGGTTCTAAATTAAACGTTACTATAATATACTCTGAAGGTCTTACCTTATAACCTTTGGGTGCAGATGTCATAACACAAACAGTGAGGTAACCATTGGATAGCCCCAAGAATGATGTCAACATTATCATCCAACCTTGATCACCGTACTTTGCAGTGAAATAAAATGCTGGAACAAGTAAGAAACGACATAGTATTGCTACTGTGATCATCTTTCTTGACTCCAATTTCAAAAATTCCAAGAGTGGGATGTATCTTCCTATTAGATCCCACACATTGTACATTGCAATTAACACAAGAGCATACCTAAAAAATTTAAAAACAACTTCCTCAGTGATATATATATATAATTACAGAATACACATCGTTATGAATTTTATTGTTTCGTGTCTCGTTTTGAAATAGTGGTCTTGCTACAACAATCCATTAGGTGTCGGTTCTTGTTGTTTCGATTCGTAAAAAGTAAAAATATGAAATTAAAATAAAATGGCAAAATTACCAAAGATTTAGAATGCAGGTAGCAATGAACATACCATGTTCCTAAACTATGTGCTCCAGTATCTTCAGACAGGAATCCAGGGAAAATAGATAGTGTCAATGCATAAATTAGGAACATATCAAGTAAATAATCAATGTTTTCAAAAAACAATTCCTTGTTTCCCTTCCTCTCTTGTTTGTGTGCATGATCCTCATCCTGAAAAAAGGGAAATTATTATCACATTATAAGGTGAATCACCATAAACAATGAGAAAGTTTGTGACACGTTGGAAACTAAAACAGAAGAAAGAAATAGTACTTCTTTAGGTATTGTTTGGATGCCACCAGCTGCAAGATCAGCTGAAACAGTTTTGGATCCTTCTGATGCTGCTTTTGTACGATAGTACTTCACAATTGGTATTTTAGGAAAAACAAATGCATAGAGAAGAACACATAGAAGCTCAAAGAATGTTGATATGGCAAAGAATAGAACTGCAATGAAAGTATATTTATTAGCAACTAAATAGTATAGAGTGTGAGGAAAATGGTCATAATTATATCATGAATATTTCAATAGCAACAAACAAGAATTGGAACAATAGAAAAAGAAAAGATCAACTTACTAGCTCCTTTTCTAAGACCATCCTTAGAATTATCAAATGCTGCTTTTGTAATTAACCTTAAAGCAGAGGTTAATGCACCAGATGCTGCCAAACCACATAGGAAAGACTGTAACATTAAAAACCACAGATATCAGTATCATAGATACGCGTGTGTTCGATTATGCGATGACAATTTGATTTTGACTGAATTAATTGAACAAAAAATGATTTGTTAGAATACATTCACATAAATTGATTTAAGTATGGAAAAAATCATAAAATCGAGAACGAAACATAACAATCTATGGTCAAACCATGTTTGGCTAGGTCCAAACATCGAATCAAACATAGGCCAAATTGTGGTTGCAATTGTGCTGCAAACCTCGATATCGCGTAAAATGCGGTGGTTGTTACCACAATTGCAATTATGAATCGCAATTTAGAACTATAATCTGTATAGCTGACCTGAATAAATTCTGGCTTCATGTAGGACAAGTCTCCCACCATTCCACCTTGAACATGAGCATCTGCAACTCCAAAGGCACCACTAATTGCACATATACCAATAAAAGTTCCAAGTCCTCCTTTACCAGATGTTGCTAAATCTAACTACAATAAATTTATTTGAAAATCAAAATCATCCTAAAGGTAAAGGAATCAAAGTTCACAATTAGTTGAATAGATATAGGACTTACTATTAACACCAAAAAAGTGGTTATGAAAAAAAGAGTATATCCAAACAGGTTCCTTAATCTAGTATTGACTTTTGCCTCATTATAAGACAATATAGCAAGTGTTCCAACTGCAAATGGCTGGTATACAAGTGTAAGCACCCTGGAGGGATGGTAATCCTGCACACGGAGAAAAATTAATTAATTGAACTATTTCTTTACAAGATGATTCTATTTTTCAACATTAAATTACAACATATAAGGAGAAGCACATAACTAAGTGTAAGAAATATTTTTTTTTTGTTAATTATCTGGAAAAGGCGTTCTAGTAATATGGAGTTTGATTGGGAGCTAAGTAAAGTCTGACCAATAACTACTTCACTCAGAATTCAGAAATCAAACTCAGTTCTTATGAAAGGAAATGAAACAAAAAATGTCATTAAAAGTACACCAATTACTTACTGGAAACAAGTAAATGTAGTAATCTTCTATTGTGAGCATACTGTTCCAAGAGAAAAGACATCCATTGCCAAGAAGGAAGCATACCAATATTGCAGCATATTTTCCCTATGAATACCAATTACAAAAAAAAAAAATGAAATTAAGAAAAAGTTCCATTTCCATTCTTAAGCAAACAAAAGTAGTAAGAGATCCAATTAAGCATAAACCTCTAGACGTGTTGGAGGCTCAACGTTGACCATGGCTCTGCCTTGAATTGTTCTTTTTCAATCCAAGTTCTACAAGAAAGTATATAACCACAATTTAAGGCTTCAATATGTACATGTTATTTTGCAATGTACTCCAACATAACTAGAAATATATGTATATTTTCTTTTTGAGGGATAACTAGAAATATATAACTAGTCATTAAATTTACGTACACAGTTGATAAAAAAATATATTTTATACATGCATTTATAATAATTTGGTGTATTCATTAAATTACGTGACAAATCTTTTTCGCAGTTATATATAATTAAATAATTTTTTATGCATATAAAGATAAAGATAAGAAAAATACTTATAAATCAACAAAAATGGCTTATAAGTCAAAGCATGTATCTATATGATATCAAAAAATTGTGGACGAAAGTTGCTTGACTTTGATTCAAAATCTTGATGGCCACATCTTCCAAAACAAGTATGGTGATAGGCCATATACAAAATGGAAGATAACAGAGTAAAGACTTTAGGAAGGAAAATAACCATTAATAGAAATTAAACCCACCTTAAAAAAAAAGTGAATATAAATTGTATATGTAGAACTAAAAGACATAAAATTAGCCAATATCAGAGGTTTGTCTTTCTTCCTTTTATGACACAAGAGAAAATTAGTGTACAAAAAAAATCTAAATAAATAAAGATACAAAGCATAGCAATTAAATTGCGTGAACGATAAAGATAAATAGTGAAGAGGGAGATAGAGCTTACTGTATTAGTATAGTAGAGATTAATTCAAGACCATAGAAGTGCTGAGAAAGACAAACATGAACACGGCAAGAAGGAAGAGGGAAGAGTCTTATAATTTATATATGTATTTATGTACTGTTGTACTGTTATTTAAACACTTTTTAGGCAAAAACAATAGAATATTCCATTTTATACAATTCACACGAATTAAAAAAGAAATACATAAATAGAAAGAAACACTGTATTTTTAGAGAAATAGTGATATTTGTACATCCATTTGTGTTCATTTAATTTTTTGATTTACGTACTACACACTCCATGTTAAGGAGTGTTTAATGTTCCATGTATGTAGGTGTCTGACAAATGTAGGTCATATACGACATTCATGTAGTTTTTTTATTTTGTTAAGAGAAAAGATTGATAGACACTCATCAATGAATCTAAACATCTTATCTCTTTTGATTTGTTGTTTTTGTGGGTTTATCTAAGGTGTTAAATTGACTCTCATTGTTTTGTGTGGATTTATTTTAGGAGAATGTCAATATGTATTCTTTGGACAACAATTAAAGCACTAAAATACGTAATTTTACATTAAAAAGTGGTTTATTGTTGATAAGATAAAGTTTTTATTAATGGATTTTTTAATTAAGAGAAATGCTAACGAGTGTTTCCGGGACATTGATTAGGGAGTCAAATTAGTATTTTGCATTGAGAGTTGTGTCATCAATGCATTACAAGCTTAAACGATATCTTTTTTAACTTTAAATTTTCTTTTTTGGTTTCCTTAACCAGTGTCGGCACCAGTTAGCATGACCATTTAATTAATATCCTTCTGACACTAGATACTCCCTTGGCCATATATTAGATGACTTAGTTGACAATGTGCACCATTGACTTGACATACTTTGATAAATAATATCAAATAAGATGTTGGATTCGTCTCGATAAATATTTTTCAAATATTAAATTTTCATAATTTTTTATAATAGAATTAAAGATATTAAAGATAAAAAATATGCATTGCTATGTGTGACAGAGTCAACTGTGTCACTTGATATGGGACAGGGGGGAGTAGTAAAATTCTTTATTTAAAGTGTAAAATTGATGGGTAAGGTGTTTAAATATCACATAGTTCTTAAAGGGAAATGTTAAGAGTGTCCGAAACACTTTTTAAAAACCTTTAATAATAAAATTTATGAAAATATGTATATTTAATATATTTGGAGTTTGTAATATTTTACTTTTTGCAAAAATAATTTTTAAATTTAAAATTCTTAAAAAGTGTTTCGAAACACTCATTATTATGATCTTTTATTAATTGATGTTTCTAAAACACTGGTTAAAAAATTTACAAATAAAATTTTATCTTTAGTCATTTAACTAATGCCATGAGATATTGTCGATGTCCATGTGTTTAACATCCTCTTTTTCTTAATAATCGATATCCATGTGATATTGTTCGTATTCCGGTATCTATGTGTAAATACCAATATTTAATTGACTATAATTATTTTATTGATTGCCTAAAAACAATTATTGGTTGGCACGTGAGTCAACTGTGAACGTGGAGTTGCGTAATCATTGTGATAAAATACAGCGCGAGCGCAGCATTCCATTACTTGCAGAGTTGCAGCGGTGCCATACCCATATACGATAGTACTTTGGTGACATAAAATTGGGTGATATTGATAACATTGATCGATCACAATGTCACAATGTTTGTGAAAGAGAGAGAAACATAAGCATTGTGACATTATGATTGACCAATATCATCCAACTCTATGTCATCCAAATACTATCCACCCATATACCCCTCATCTGTCGTTAACTTTAAGATGTCAATGTGATTATTGACCAACTTCTACTACTAATAGTTATCAATATTTGTTTCTAACATTTTTTTCTATCTCCGTCTCTTTTGTTGAATGAAATTAATGTGTATCTTTGCTTTGTAGATAGGTAATAGTGAGACTCATGTAAATTTCAGTTAATAAGAAAATGAGTGTTGAAAAAAATGATTGAAAGAAAATATTTTTTCCAGAAAAAATACAAATTAACATGTGCCCTTAGAGAAATGCTACCAAATATGAAAATAATGCATTGAAAATTCTACCAATTTATTTATCAAACTTTTTCGTAAGGGGGATTTATCAAACTTTTGATAATTTGTTTTTTTCAATAAATATGTACTACTTGTGAAAACTTTTATATATATTTTTAGAACACAAATTAACATGAACTTTTTTTTATCTTATTATTCTATCATCATTAGTTGTATATACTCGAGTCAAGATCCAATTCCATTTTAGATCTATTCTATTTCTTTCATTTGAAAAGCTAAAGGCACAATAAAAGTTAAAAACAATTAATGATAATGGATCCACTTTTTATAAATGAACCCATTTAAATGACAATCTCCATTTTCCTAAAAAAAATGACAATCTCCATTTATTTTTATAAATGAAAAAGATCTATATTTACTCCCTATGTTCTTTTCAAATAATCTTATAAATAGAGAGGGGGAGAGTATTTTAAATTTAGATTTGTCAATGTGAATACAATGTTGCACGATTTTGTTTTCATACACACTTTAATGGAGGGTTCACACTGCCGTCACAGGCACGCCATAGTAAACTACTCCAATCTTAAAGTCGGCTAGCTTACATTTATTTAAATTTTATTTTTGTTCAATGTAGTACATAATTATTTTGAGATGTTGTTCCAATGTACTTAAACTTGTCAAAAAAAAAATTTGTACTTAAACTTTACTAAAATATGAGCCATTTTCAATGTGCAAGAGATTCTTTTCGTTGTTTTTTAATGAAGGAGATTCTTTTCCTATTCATCCACTTTACTAAAATATCATTAGAGTTGCAAAAGAATTAAAATATTACAAATATTTAATGAATTTAGTTAGTAGTAATTTTAACAATAGTGGTGGTGTTGGCAGACATCAGACATTTGTTGGAGTGGTGATCAATGGTGGATATAGTGGCTAGTGGTGGTAGTAGTAGTGGTAAAAGTGGTGGGTTTCGATGGTCAGAGAGTTGTAGTTGTTGGTGGTTGGATAGTGATTGGGATGGGTAGTGACGGACGAAGGTCAAAGTGATGATTGGCAGAGGTTGAAGTGGTCAAGCGGTGGTTGGCGATGGTTGGAGTGATGGTTTGTGGAAGTCGAGGTGGTGGTTAATAGTAGTCAAAGTGGTAATAAATGGTGGTTGGTGTGATAGTCGACCGTGGTCAAGTGGATGATCAGATGTTGATAAAGTGGTGATTGACGATGGACAAAGTGGTGGTTGAAATGGTTGTCATATTGGTAGTTTTTTTTTTGTCAAGTCTTATACCATTTCTAACATACAAAAAAAAAACAAATTGTTTATTGTTTTTGTTCAAACACTAGTTTTGAAACCCGTGCCAAGCACGGGCTAGAATTACGATTTTTTTTTTTTGATTTTATAAAACTTAATTAAACTGCAAATTGATTATTTTATACACAATATATCAATATAACGCATCGTTATTGTATTATCTATTACATATTATATAAAAATATCAACGTATATATACTTATTTGGATTTTTGTATCAATAAACGAAAATGATTTAACGGATTTTATGACCGAAATATTAGTATTTAACGTCGGTCCGGTTCCATTACACGTCGGTCTGGGATAACCAATTGGTCTTTGCAAACGTTCATGTAAGTTCATGTAAGATCACACGTTGAGAATCTTAAAGAACAAAACCAACGTAAAAAACAAAAAATTGACAAAGAACCGAAAGTGTTACTTAAAATTAAGAGAAAGACGATATGTCCAAGTTTGTAAATATAATTATACACAGTAAGTATTTTATTGTTGGAGAAACATATTCGTCCTACACAACTTTTAGTAAAACTCTTTTATTTTGTAATACCAACGATCGTCTTAATTGTATACATTATTTCATTCTCCTTTATTTTTACAAATTAAAAAAATGAAGCTAAAAAGGTTTTCACAAACATCATTCTCATTAGTTTTATTAGATGATACACTAGAAATTAGAAACAATAAATTTCAAATTATAAGAAGGACCTATACGCAACATGTATCTATCGTCAGATAAACATATTTTTCAAACACAGCTTGTTGTAAAATAATGATTTAATTACTCATAGTTTTACAAACTTAGATGATGCATTAAAAATGAAAATAAAGATAATAAAATTAGTGCATTTTATAATAAAATATAACGTCGTCTAAAAGTAAAAACAACGAAAGCCTTAGCAGGCTTACACAGTCAAAAACACAAAACACCAAATAATCCGGATGAAGTTACGAAAATGAAACGAAACAATGCAAATTGCTCAATGAGTAGTTGAACACTTGGTTATTGAAGCAAATTAAAAAGGTTCTTGGAAGCCATAAAAACAATCGCGATCATCCTCATACGTTATCTCCATGGCGCTGCAAATGCCTTCTAACAATCTCAGCATCACTTGTGATTTTTCTAACTTGGTAGGACCTCCTGGCATCATCATTAATAACATCTCTGGGGATCACTTTGAAAAGAAAACTTTTCCCACTCAGTGCAGCAATTTCTCCAGGTACAGGTGAAGCAACAGGATTCTACATTTTAAATCATGAGAAGTCAGTTCCATTTCGTAAATATGAGAAGTTAGTTCCATTTCATAAATATAGTTCACTAACAGAGGCAATCCAAAAGTAAAAAGCAAAAGTATATTTGCATTAATGTAATCGACTCACCAAACCATTGGCCTGGATGACATCGTCACAGGACTTTACAAAAAAATCAAAAGCAACACGATCAAACAGAAAACCACATAAACATAAGGAACAAAATAGATGATAAAAGACATGATACTCACCATTATTCTGCAAATCAGCTATAAGCTTCTAATCATAATAACTAAAGATGCTACGGGCAGGAGATCAAATAATAATATGAAAGCCTTTTTTATTTTATTGATGCAAAGCTGATAATATTTGAAAATAAAAACTAAATCATTTTTTCTTTCAAAGAAAAACTTAAACTATCATTAATAAAAAAAACTCCAGTCATGCGTTCATCAACGTTTGGATACGATAACATATTTTTTGTCCATGACGCACTTGCACTTGAAAATCAACACGTCTCCGCCCTCAATACCATTGGCAGCGCAAAAACTCGTCCAACCTTTTCCGAACATCGCATTTGGTATGGGGTCGTCTATATATTTGAGTCTCACAGGAATGATATTGTCATAAGGTCCGCATAACATAACGTAATCGTGACATTTCACTCTAAGGAATTTGCCAAAAGTATCAGGTAGTTCCTAAAAAAAACAAAAAATTCAGAACATACAAAAATATTCCGTGAAATAGCATATCCAAACCTCTAATTCAATAGCATTAAAAAAACAATAAACAACCATTGGTGATTTCGTCGATCCATATCCAGCGATAGGAACTTCAAAGGTACAATAACATGATGCTGCCGCACTCATGGAATGATACGGTGGATAATCAGCTGGAGTAATGTTATGAGCAAAAACAAAGATTTGAAATCTACTTCCACCAAGGTACTGGAAAGCAATAATCTTACTTCCACTAAACTCGTAGAATAATCTCAATGCATTCCAACCATCTGTCAACAACGGCCGACTAACTGATTTGTTGAACATAACGTTATGAGTGTTCCCATCACCATCTAGCAAGTGCCATTGCTCTGGTAGCTTGTAGAAATATTGAGCAACGAAGAATGGTTGTAGTTCTCCGACATCCTAGAAGTTAGACAGTGTATTAAAAAAAGGAAAAACAACTACAAGCTAATTTAAACAACAACAAAAAATATTAAATCCAACCAAAAGAGGATTTAATTTTCATGCACATTAAAAGTTTACGGAATCCGTTCATCTTATTTAAATAGAAAAAGATTAATTCATCAAGTGAAACAAACCTGATTCTGTACATGCACGGTAAAGAACGAACATTTAACTTTAGTGGTAAAAATTGGGGGAAATTCACCTTTAAACGCATATCTTCCTATCACTCTATCTCGGATAGCACATTAAAGTGAAAAAAATGTATGTGTGAAACATTGTAATGTCAGTACGAAGAACACTTTGTAATTTGATTATATAGATTGGTAATGAATACGTAATAAATTAAAAAACGCGGTTCAAAATAAAAAAAGGAAACATTATTGATTTAGCTTGACAAAAAAGGCAACAACATTCATGCTGGACATTATTTTTCTTAAAAAAAGGGATCATCATTCATGTAAAATTGAAAAGCATTAAAAATCTCATTGGAATTTATCACGATCAGACCTGCTTACTTTCCACTGCACGATATGGAGCTCAACAATTAACAAATGCAGAACATAGTCATAGTCATAATTGTTATAAGAACCATGAAGTTCCTTCGTCAAAAAATAAAAGAAATGTGAATCTTATTCTTCAACAAAATAATTTAGAACTTCATGCCAGAAGATTACAACAATATAAATTTGTATCAATTATAGACTCAATACCGGCATATACATACATTTGATATACACATTTGTAAAATGAATTGGTAGTACGATTTAAAAAAGTGAAATTTGAAGCTATTCGATAAGCATGCGAAAACCGTTGAATAAAAAAGTTGTCTCCTCGTAACTTAATTGGAGGTAACACTTTTGACCTTTATATTGTCTCCAATTCAAGTCCAATATTTTATGCAAACAAATAAGGAGATTATGAGATTGTAGTATACACATTTAAAGAAATTTTAAAGGAAATAATGTAACACTTAGAAACCCATCCACATTTAGTCATACAATTTCCACAAATAATCATTATTTATAGGTAGCAATAAATAATCAACACCGCATAGATTAGAACTGTTCTGTCGATTAAAACAGAATCTTAACACCGCAGAAACAATTCTCAGACATAGGTAACAACTTATAAAGCTACATTCAAATGCAAATTGACATTAAAATCAAATGTGAATTATCCAAAGGTCATGCAATCAGGAGCACGACGAAACATAACAAAGCAACGCGTTAAACAAAACTGAGAGGTCCACTAACGAAATTCAAAACAACCAAGGCATGAAAACAAAATAAAAATAAAACTTCTAGTCCTTCTCCACTTTGATGTTCTTCAACAACTTGACCGGTCCGTTGCCACCGCTACCTTCACCATCAAATGGGCATGAATGCTTCGCAGGAGTCACATCAACCTCATCATTGGTAAGATCAACAGCCTTTTTAGCATCAACATCCTTACTCCCAACCACTTCCGAATCACCAAACTTCTTGAGCAGGTTCTATTTAAAAAAATGGCGTAGACCAATAGTTAATTATGTGTGTAAACTATTTAGAATATAAGGTTGGGAACATATCATGCAAATGAACATCATGCAAATGAATTACGTTACCTCATTGACAGAGGAATCATTATCAACATTTCCAACTGCTTCAAAAGAGCCTTCAACCACTGTAGCCTCCTGGAAAAAAAATTGCCAAAAATTAATTTAGGACAAAGACACCATAAAAAAAAAAAACCAATAGTGCAAATTAAATGAAATTATAAATAACTTTAACCATAATAATGCACATACAGTGGGAACCTCAGTGAATTTTTTTCAGCAATTCTACATTGTTCGATATCCTGCTAACCCGATAAGATTTTCCAAACCTTGCATCGGTGCTTATGTTAGTTTCCACCTTAAACAGAAAGGTGGAATCAACCAAGGAGCTAATTTCTTTAGGCAACGTTCCGCTCTCATCAGACTGGTCATACAAACAACAATTACATAAGATATAAAGAAAATATGATACATATAATTAAAATATTAAAACGGAAAAAAAATAAAAAGCAAACTAATGTTTTTATATTTGAATAATGAATGTAATTTACCCCCATGCTCTCAATCATATCAGTTGTAGTTTTTTTTCAGCAAAAGAGCAGCATCACGATCAAAGATGACAAATGTTGCGGAGCCAGTCTCATCGATGACGCGAACTTTGATCATGTACCTACTCAAATAAAACAAAATAAAATAAATATACACACACATATGTCAAAAAGAATATGAAAACTGTGCTACGCACCTAGGAGAAACATGCATAACATGCTTATTACACTTGGCGCAGAAGTACATTTTCTCATCCAGCACTACTTTCTTGTTACAAACACATGCAGTGTACCACCACTCATCCGTATCGATAACAAATTTTACCGTAGCCTTCACAACAAAGTAAGACTCCTGCAAAGAATAACGTATAACCATATGAGTAAATCTAATAAAAATTACATCCAAATAAAAAAATTAATAAAAATTGATTTTAAATAAACAACAAAAG
>Ga0228710_1005077_pt1 | contig 20581 bp, 8 predicted proteins | sample MedpolnodulmetaG_FD_177995 | JGI IMG/M metagenome (GOLD analysis project Ga0228710, IMG submission 177995) | Root nodule microbial communities from Medicago polymorpha collected in Santa Monica, California, United States - pink nodules | ecosystem: Host-associated > Plants > Roots > Nodule... | reverse complement strand
GAGCCCCTAATATGGTCCTCAATTTTAAAGGTCCACCCATGATCCTTTCTAACTGACCTTCTACAACAGGTTTCATTTTTTCTTTTTCCTCTCTAATTTACTTTTTATTTTTCTTCTTCTTTGTAATAATAAAATCCATAGGCTGACAATCATTTTCCTCCTCTTTCCATTTCTCTCTACTAATCGCTCTAGGCTCCTTCCTTCTTCCTTTATCTCATCTTCACCTTTCACCCCTTCATTTAAACCATAAGTAGAAATGTGTTGAAATGTTATTTTTTTATGAAAAATATGTGGACAAAGGTGAGATTTAAATTTTTGTCAAAAAAGAGAGTGAGATTTTGAGAAACCGTGGGTATATGAGACCACCTGTTGAGAGTACATTTCTCATGAGGGAAATTAATTCCCTTAAATTAAAGACAAATTACTCAAGACCTATATTGTATTTCAAAATTAATTTCACGGTGAATTATAAATTATGGTCACTGCACAAAAAACACAGCTAATAAACCAAAACAATAACTAAGATCAAATACGGGTCCCATTAGCTTGTCCATTAGATTTTTTATTTTTGACTGGATGAACATTATTAGTTGGAGTAGAAGGAACCTAGTTGTATATTTATTTAAAAGAAGAAGAAGGAATCTGGCGAGAGAAAAATGATTTTGCACCTAGATACTTTGGTGTTATATGGAAGGACACAAAAGTAATCTTTGCTGCTGCAATTAAAAAATTGATTTTTTTTGCTATGTGGGTCATGAAACATTTTTCTTAAAAACTTGCTATAGAAGGTCATTTAGAGAGGACCATTGATGGACTCTTAAAATTGGGGACCATATTAAGGCTCCCTATGTATATTATATCGACTACAAGAGTAATAATCACGTGATCTCATTTAACTAATCACTCACACAATATTAATTATGATTATGATTTCCTACTTTTAACTAAAAAAATATTAATAATCATGTGAGGAGATTTTTAGTCCAACTCCTCATTTTTCAACGCCTAACCTTACAATAGTCTACTGTTACCACCAATTGACAAATTAAATCTATGGCTTTCAACTTCACGATTGAAATAGACAAAAGATACTTCTAACTTTTTTTTGGTCAAGTAAATTTTTGTTTTCCAAACAATGGTTGTTAATTTTTGTAGTTTATTAAACTGCATAATTCTTTACAGTTTTACTCTCTTATGGGGGTGCATGACTCAATCTGCTCTCTTTATTCAATTTCCATGTATTTTCTCAATTGTGGGTTGTCTTACATTCATAGTCTCATCATTGAACTTACTTACGACTTCTTCTAAAAGATATGATTGAGAATTGAAGTTGTTTTAATTTTTAAAATGGATGAACAAACACAATCAGTACGAGGAAGAAGTAACGAAAATATTGTATAATTTAGTTGTTAATTCATACAACCATAAAACTTATTTAAGCCAACATCCATTTCCCAATCATACAAATCAAAATGAATAGAAGTAGATAGAACTAACAAAAATCATTTGATGCTAATTTAAGTTCTATATTTTCCAATTGCTAATGAGAATTGAGGATTGAGCGGTTCTATTTGAAATTCTGGCACGCTAGTAATATAATGTTCTATGTAATGTTCCAACACCGAGAATGTTTAGATTAATGTTTAAACATTTAACTGGCGAAAAACAAACAGAACAAGGTAAAAGAAAATGACAGAAACGTAAAAGACACATGTGAGTTGTTAACCCAGTTCGGTGACAAACACACATACTCTGGGGCTACCAAGCCAGGAAGGAAATCCACTAGTGTAGTCCTTATTTTAAGTTCTCAGCAAACTCCAAGTTTACAACTTAAGACCTATGACCTACCCGTACTGACTTCAACCTAGGAACTCCTAGATCTGAAGTCTCGTCTCACTTCCACTCAATCACACACCCTGTGATTATATGATTGTTTGCCCGTGTTTTCGGCAAACTACGTACGGGGTAGTTCTGATTATTACAAGTGAGACCGAACTCGAGATCTCAGGAGCATGTTGTGCAAAGGTTTTGATCGAAAAAAGGTTTTAAAAAGAGCCACTAAATGCACTCAGGTTACTTAAAGAGCAGAACGAGTTTGTAAATAAAATGCACTGTCTCTCAACAGGTTTGAGATTGCAAACTAAAGCAATATAAAGTAAAAAAGAAAAGATAAAGGCTTTAAGCATGTAAACTTAAAGGAAAGGTAAAATGCATTGCATTAAAATAAAGGTGGTCTACAAATCAGTTTACATACATTCTGTATAACTCGTTTCCCTAGACGCTGGTAGTTTGAGTGTTGTAGAATTCTATAAATGATTTGCGACCCATTTTTCGGCTTGGATACACTTATTTATACTAAAATAACTAATTGGTGAAACACTAATCCCATGATCAGAACTTCCTCCATCTTGGGCAACCGTTTGCCCCACGTTTCCATTAAGGAAACCGTTTCCAAGCTTGAAATCGTGCTTTCCCGCCTTCATTGCTTGGCTTCGATGTGATCTTCCTTCGGCTTTGTTCTTTCGAACTTCAAATCACACGTGCTAGCTTGTTATCTTGTCAAAATACTCAACTTGAGATGAGAAAGGCTTCGATTCCTGCAAAGTTAATTAACGGTCAAACAAATGTTGGCCATATTAAATGAGCCTGTTGAATTTACAGGCTAACAAAATGCCCCCCAAAAATGCCATTTTTGACGATATGACTCAAGAGAGGAGAACATTGGCATTTTTCAATAATGTTATTTTGAAAAGAATGACCTCACCCCACTCATTATACTTCAAACATGATCTTTTCAGTTTATGTCCCCTTGATCATTTTAGACTTTGAGTGAGCCATGTTTCTTCACTTGGAAACCGCCTAGAAAATTATTTATGACCCTAAGACGCCATTTGTCATTGATTGAACTCTTCATATTCACTTCATTTGTAACTTCCTATCCTCATCATTGCTTTGCCTTTCTCTACAAGATTTCCAAGGTTTTATGCCTCTCAAGACAATTAATTATCTCCAATCTTAAGGCATCTTTACCTTCTTTTATCCACGTGGAAACTACGAGGAAATGGAAGATGAGGAGATAGTCCCATTAACCGCGTTTGTCATTATAAAATGCTGCTTTTCCAATAAACCTTCTCCCTTTGTATTTTCCCTTCTCTTGCAATGAAAAAACATTAACTTTGTACATGGAAGTGTTTCCCCCAGAGCTCCAAATCTTCATCCCCAAAAAGATTGCTACCTTGAGTGTCAGAGACTTAATATCTTTTAGGGCGTCTGCGAAACTCCACCGACGACTATCTGAAGACGTTGAAATACTCAGGGTTGTTTCTGATGACTGTTTACGCCTCCTTCTTCCTTCGCCCTACGTGGGGCAAAGACGGCTCATGCAACAACTCACTCTCAGGGGCCATGCGCGTTACTGCGTCGTTAGGGCTTCTCGACTGCTTCATCAAACCCGACCTAACTTGCAAATGATTTAACTCGTGTTGAGGAACGATCTTCTTGCAAGGTCAGATGAGGCTGCATACTTCTTGCTCATGCTGAGGGTGTTGGCCACTTGGGGTTTTGACAGGAACCGTTCTTCGTCTGTCTTCAGGGACCTTTTCGTTCGACAACGTCTTGCTCGTTGTAGGGACGCTATCAATGCTGAAAGAAAAAAAAAACATATTTATTGAGTGACATGAAATAGGTTGGCACATGATCTTACTCTACGATTTCGTATACACTTGCGAGTTAAAACTTATATTATAACAATGGTTGTAAACTTTTTCCATCTCCCCTCCAACTATTTGTGTTCATAAACAAGTTGTTTTAAGGTGTTGAAATCAAATGCAGCTCAAGGAAGGGCACAATTTCAGACAAATTGAAGTGGGAAACAAGTTGTGACAGAATAGAATCATTTTTTTTTTAGGGAATCATGTAACGTTAGTATACATGTACAATTTATTACTCTAAACAAGGGTTTTGTAATTTATCTACTAAAAGTTAGTTATAGACACATACATTGTGGGAAACAGAAACACAAAAACCGAAGGATGCAAACAAATTTACCAAACCAAAAAATTCTGTTAAAAAGTTGAATGCACATCTAACCTTAATCAATATATGATGTCAACGTTTGATGATGATGAGTTTTGAGGCAAAAAGCCCACTATTGCATCAGTTATGGATGCGCATCGGTGCACCTTTACTTTGAGTGACTTCAAGTCACTCAAACTGAACTACGAATTTGGAACCTTGCTCTGATGCCCAAATGGCTTAGAAACCAAGAGACAATTCAATCTCTAATTCTTAAATGAGAAACTCACGATTTTATATATTTCAATGATGCGAATACATGTAGGAAGTGGCCTTATTTGTAGTAATCCTACACACCATATTGAACCTGATCAATCATTAATGCCTCAATGAAAACATAATCTCGTAGATATTGAAAATGTGAAACGTAATGTCTTAGAGTCAATAATAGGGTGGTGCAAGGGAGACCCTAGCATACTAGGGTGCTGGCAATGGATCTTAACCTTTAAGTCATGTTATGTTAAGAAGTATCAGTTCATTTGTTTAATCAGGAGGAAAGAAATACTACATTCTTTCACAAAATAGCCAAGATTACATGCACAAAAAAATCTATTACTATTCATGAAGATGATCTAGTGGATGATCCAGATGAAATTGAGTTTGTTAACTTTTCTGAAGGTATTTTTAATAATAGAACAATTGTATGCACAATGTATTGATGATTACATTCCTAACATTGTTGACATCATTATGAATGCATTGCTTACTAATCTCCCTGGCTGTGCAGGAGTAAATCATGAAATTGTTGACATCAATAGAGAAGGAGCACCAACTCCAATTGATTTGGGAACTTTATTCTTTGATAAATGGGGACATTGTGAGAACTAATGTCTTCAATGTAGTTTCTCACTTCTTTAAAATTAATAGGTTACTTCCTAACTACAATTCCAACAATGTGGTTTTGATTCCTAAGTCTTGAAGCCACTAATACGGAACATTGCAGACCTATAACCCTGGCCAAATTCAAATTCAATATTTTCACCCAATTGTTAGCCTGTAGACTTGCTTCTATCATGCCTAAAAGGGTATATACTCACCAGAGGGGATTTAATCAAAGTAGAAACATTGGTAATTGCACTTGTCTGACATTTGAAGTTATATTCTTTTTGTTGCAATGTTGCTCTAAAAATTAACATTCGGAAGGTCTTTGACACATCAAATTGGAAATTTCTACTTAATGAATTGCTTTAGTTTTAATTTGATGATAAATTTTGCAACTAGATTAGTACTATTTTTCATGCCTCTAGGTTGTTAATACCGGTTAAAGGTAAGAAAGGTGATCCCTAGCTAGTCCCATCTACCATTTTATATAGCCAAGGACGTCCTTAGTAGGGATTCTTAAGCTAGTGGAAGATGGTGAGCTTTTTTTTATTAGAGGTTCCTTAGTCCCCTCTCATGTGATGTATGCATATGATTTAATGATTTTCTGTAAAGGTACTCTTGCTAATATGAATATTCTCTAGAATTGTTTTGACATATATGTTCAGCACCATGACAAATTATTAAATTATACCGGCTATATTTCTCAAGGATGGGTGCATTTGATTGCAAATTTGTTGGATTTCTCTCTAAGGTTCTATAGAAGCTTCGTAGCATATCATATTCCTTTTGTAATTAATTCTCTTAATTATGTAATCCTTCGTATAAAAGAACTTATGTCATACATACTATCCATACGCACAATTTGCTAGCAAATGTCTAACATTCTTTATGATGCAATGATTAAATAAAAAATAAATCGATCCTACATACATTCTAGTTGTGCATAAATATGGTCGAATACCAACAATGCATTATATCTGTAGATAATTTTATGATGGTAAAAATATAGTTTTTCCCTTTATTGTCATGAAAGGTTGAAAAAGTAATGAATTTTTTTTTAAAGGAAAAAGTACACCGAAAAGTTAGTTAAATAAAATTAAATTCATATATTATCAATTTATTATTTGAACTTGTTTCTAAGCGTGAAAAGGACAAACACAACGCACTAATTTACCCAAGAGACATTTATTAAGTATTATAATTTTATGAAGGGTTTTTTAAACTGTCTAAACTATTAACTATTTTTATGAGAGCATAAATTTTATACACCATAAGTATATCAAATCTTATCATATTTTTTAGATTCAAAGAGAGAAAAATATGGTTGAAACTCTGAAGTTTGTGTATGTTTTGATTCTAATCATTTTCATATTTCTTGTCATAATAGTATGTGATTCTGCCTATTTACCGAACTCTCAACCTTGTATTACAGAAAAAGATTGTCCAAAAGTAAGAAAATATATTCCTAGGTGTCGTAAGGGCAGCTGCCAATATAGCACATTGAGATGAATGAGTTCCTACTCTAGCAAAAGAATGGTAGACTATATTATATGCTAGAATAAAGGAGGAGCTGTCATTTGGTTTTTGTGCATGCACCAAATAATTGTATTTTCTTTTTTCTTTTCCAAATTTTATGGATCTTGAAGTTATGATTTTATACTCTAACATGTTGGAAACGAAATGAAATTTGGCGGAAAATTGTTTTATATATAGTTTATCCTTATCTCATATATTTAATGGTATCACCATGGCCTAAAATTTATACATATCACACATTTTTCCCATCTCCACCACCTAAGAATCACTTTAATAGTTAAGTTAAAAAAACACACACCCGTTGACACCAAATGTCAACGAATTCATTTACACCAAATCCTATCCGTCCTTTTTATCATCTTAACGGATGACATCTATTCATATTAGTTGTTCAGGTGACGACTCTTTAGCGTATAAAAAAATAAATCACGCCTCTTCTTCCTTTTCCTGAACTCACTCATGGCTATGGTGCTTTTATTTTTGCAGAAAAAGTTCCAGCATAAGATTGCTCTCTTATTTTCGATTTGTTAAAAAAAAAAGGGAATAGCTTTTGATTATGTCTCTCCCATTTCAAACTTCACTTTGTTATTATCAATTTTCTCCTTGCTTCCCCCTTTCCATTTTATATGATTAGTTTTCCCCTTCTTATCTTAATGTTTAGAATCAAGATAATTTACTATAGATCAATATTATAATACTGGACAAGTATGAATTATCATTCACAACAAACACTGCAAACTTTTAATCCCCTTTTCGTTCATAATAACTTATTTCCAATCACCATCAATAAAAAATGTAAACTAATTAATTCATTGAATTTAGAATCCCGTGCCAATAATGAAGAAATATAATAATTTTTTCTCCTATCTATTGTTAAATTAGTTTTTTCATGTCAAGAATGTGCACATTGTAAATGCCGTTTCCAAATTTCACTTTCAGTAATAGTTTACTTCGAACTCTCTTCAATATGCAAATTGAATTTAAGGGGAGAGACGATCATAGTGCCTATAAGATTTGTTAGGATAGAAGTTAAATTTGATCAGCCGCCGAAGAGAGAGTAACGTAATCACCAGCAAGGATAAATGAAAACTGTGAATTCAGGAAAAGGAAGAAGAAGAGGCGTGATTTATTTATTTTATCCGCTAAGGAGTCTTCACATTAAAAACTAGTGAATAAATGTCATTTGTTAAGATGATAAAAGAAGACGGATAGGATTTAGTGTCAACGTATCCCCGGCTCTCTCTCTATATGTGTGTGTGTATATATATATACAAGAATTTGAAGACATGGGCACCTAAAAACGAAAAGCGGATGTAAGATAGCTGATAACTTAGAGCGGGTAGCAGATAGCAATAATAGGGTGGTGCAAGGGAGACACTATCTTACTAGGGTGGTCGTTATATTCTGTTGTATTGTTGTCTAATATGTATTATTTTAGGAACCAGACTTTTTTGAGTCCATTTGTTTAATCAGAAGGAAAGAAATACTACATTCTTCCACAAAATAGCCAATATTAAATGCACAAGTAAGTCTATGATAAGAGATTCATGAAGACAATTTAGTGGATGATCTTGATGAAATTAAGAAACTCTTTGTTAACTTTTCTGAAGGCATTTTTAATAATAGGAACAATTGTATAAACAATGTATTATTGATGATTAGATTCCTAAAATTGTTCACATCATTATGAATGCAATGCATACTAATCCCCCTAGCTGTGCAGAGTAAATCAAGCAATTTTTGACAACAATAGAGAAGGAGCTACAAGTCCAAATGGTATTCTTATTACAGGTATTCTTAAGCTAGTGGAAGATGGTATGCTTTTTTTTATTAGAGGTCGTAGAGGTTCCTTAGTCCCCTCTCATGTGATGCATGCATATGATTTAATCATTTTCTGTAAAGGTACTCTTGCTGATATGAATATTCTCACGAATTATTTTGACATATATGCTCAAGCACCATGACCATAATTAATCTCCGCAAGTCTACTATTTAGACATGCTCTATTTCTCAAAGATGGGAGCATTTAATTGCAAACTAGACCACTGCGATCCACAGGTCTTATGTGCTAATATATTTTATAATAAATAAATATTTCTTCGAAAACATATCTACACTAAAAACAATATATTAACAATTGAAAAAAATAAACAATATCTACATTAGCCAAGTTCTATGAGAATTTTAAAAAAATGAAATAGGTTTCAAACTCAAATACCATAGACCAATATCTACATTATCTCAAAATTGCTCTTTTACTGTATTGCTTGTTGTTGCCTAAAAATGGTTCATTGATGATTTAGATTAACAACTTATTCCTCTACACCATTAAAGAGCCACCTTAGTGACAACAACTCACCTTAAGAATAAAATAGCATTCTTACACTACTAATTTAGTCATATATTTAAATTAAAAATATTTATTTCTTATTATTTGCAAAGGGAAGTTTTTAAATGAATATATAATTTTTTTTTATATTTTGTTTTTTGACAAAATATTTTGTTTTTTTATTGTTTTGAATGAAAGGGAACTTAAATAAAGAGAAAAATATGAATATTTTCTTATTGTTCTTAACAAGAGTTTGTCACCTTTTGTCAAAAAAACAAGAGTTTGTCACCTACCTGCATAGTTTTTTTGATAGAAAATTATTTATTTTAGTTTAAAGAAATGATTTTTGTTGTGTTGAATTTTAATTAAAAATATATATACTACATATTTGATGAAGGAAATATATATTTAGTGCAAAAAATTGATTGTGGTGGATTAGCTTATTGGGATTTGCGTAATAAATGAATTAAAATGGATTTTGTGTAATCTTTAATGTTTTTTTTGACAAAATGTAATCTTTATTATTTTTAAGTTTGCATTTCTTTAAATTATATTTGCATTGTTGAACTAAAAAGGGATTTAACATAGTCACTATTTTTGAGAATTGTATAATGTTCGAATCAAAATTGGATTTGATAATGCTGTCATCATTAACATTTTTCATTCATATTTTATTTAAGAAAATTTTGCAATGACAAAATTAAAAAAGATGTCATTGTTGTTGTAAACTTTGAGAATTGTACGATGACCGAATCAAAAGTGAATTGACTCATTTACTATTTGCTTTTATTGAAATCATTTCAACATTTGTAATGGACAAAATTAAAAAAAGATTAAAAGTAGCCATCATTAATCTTTTAGATTTGAAGTTTGTGATGACCAAATCAAAAGTAGATTAAGTATAATCGTCAATTTTAAGTATTTAGACTTTTATAATGACCAAATCAAAATTGGATTAGCGTAGTCACTTATTCTGTTAACATTTTTTTTTTTCGTAAGAAACTGTTAGTGCGAGAAGATTGTGCCCTAACCAAAATTTTTTGTAAGAAACTGTTAGTGCGAGAAGATTGTGCCCTAACCAAAAAAATAATATTAGAGCCTAAATAACACTTCCGTCCTTGAAACTGAAACATACAAATATCCGAATAATTAACACCCTTTTCTCCATACCATCAATATACACCCTCATGTGGCAGGGGCAATTTAGTGTTTTCACCTTACCACTACTCTCTCTCTCCCACTTAAATGTCATGTGTCACAATTTTGTGTGGAGGTTAAAAGTGTATATGTCACATTGGAGTGTCTATTTATCATTGCTACAAATATCTAATGTCTCTAAATTTAGGGAGTTTCTACGGTACAACCTTAAATTAAGGTATACCGGTACACCTATTTGATAAATCAATAAGTTAACGATCATTTTTATATAATAAAGAGATATTTGTCGATTTTTATATTTTAGAAAATATTATTTCACAAGAAAAAAACATCTTTCATTATTTATATAAATCGTACTAATTTTTTAACATTTTATGAAAAAAAAATAATCAATATTCACCATCATGAGAAATAAAAATTCAAAAAAAGTTGAATTGTGATTTGCCGACACTTTTGAAAAATAAAATAAAATAATCAATTATATTTTATTTTTTAAAAGTGTCGGCAAATCAAAATTCAACTTTTTTTTTTAATTTTTATTACCCATGATAGTGAATATTGATTTTTTTTTTTATAAAATGTAAAAAAAATAGTATGATTCTTATAAAGAATGAAATGATGTTTTTTCTTAAGAAATAATATTTTCTAAAATATAAAAATCGACAAATATCCTTTTATTACATAAAAATGATTGTTAACTTATTGATTTATAAAATAGGTGTACCGATACACCTTAATTTAAAGGTGTACCGTAGAAACTCCCTTTTTTAATGTCATATTTTAAAATGAAAATAAACAAATAAATTAAAATTAGAGATTTCTAAAATATAAAACAAACATATATATTAGTTGATGGGTTATTGAGGCTATTTTTCAGTGAGAGAAGAAAGGAAAGCTCAAAGAGAAAGAAAGGAAGAGAAGATGTTAGAGAGAGAAAGAAAGGTGAGGAAAGTGTGGTGAAGAAAGCTTCTCACTTTCTTTCATTCTCATACTCTTTCTCATTCTTATAGCTTGTCCATTGTCATTGCTTTGTTGTTGTTCTTTGGTTTATGGAAATTAGAAAGTGTGGATTTTTCACCGTGATTCACATAGATGAATGAAAATAGGGTAGTGGTGTGTTTCGGCTATGATTTATTGGTTCCTATTTATACTCAAAAATTAAGTGAATTTTGTCCTCTTTATGCTCAACCTACATGTTTATTTGATTCAAGCCAACACAACTTTTTGATAGCCTTTGTCCTCCATACCTTTTTTTTTTATAAACACTAAACAAACCTCCTAGTACACACTATCATGTGAAAGAAAAAGCAGTTTGAGAATTGAGATAAACCTCCTAAGCAAGCAAGCACACACCTAGTACAACAACTAGCACATGGGTTCGAATGGTTTGGGTTTTGAAAAGAAAAAAAATTGTTATGGAGTCCGACACAAATAGGGTTAAATATATTTTTGGTTAATATAAATATTCAGAATTTCATTTTAACTCATAAAAACTAAAATTACATTTTTTTAATCCTTGTAGCATTTTCTTTTAGCGTATTTAACGACAAAAATAATTGACGAAATTTTCTATTGGAACTAAAACCGATGATGGAAAATATCATGAAGACTAAAAATGCTTTTGTAAAATATTATAAGGATTAAAATATATGATTTAATTTATAGGAATAAAAACGAAATTTTTAATATTTATAGAGATCCAAAACCTATTTAACCCAAACAAATATAATGAAAAGAAATAAAAGGAGAGGATACATAACATAATAGTATAGGAGAGGTTCTCTTACTCCATTTTGAAAAATAAAATGAAAACATGGATGCACCCGGATGTTTATCTTTTCTTATGGCATTCTAAACATGTTTATCTTTTCAGTTTTTTTATCAAATGTTTATCTTCTCATTGGTCATTGCATTTTATACGTAATTTTTTTCGGTGAACTCATTTTATAAGTAATTATCTGTCCATTAATTGACATATTCTATATTTTCTCAACTTTTAATGAACTTGTAAATTAATGTATTTTTCTCGTCAAATTGTCTACTTATTAGAAATCCACATCTTAAAATAAATAAGTGGAGTGTTCGGAGTTTAATCTGTGACCCTTGCATATATTATGCAATGTACTTACCAATTAAATTAAACCTTTTTTTTTTGTCGTTCCAATTGAGTTAAACTTACATGAACGCATATTGATACACTTTAATAATTAAATAAATCTACATCTATAAATATGCACAATTACCACCCTTTTAATGCAATAGTACACATATTGTAACAACCAGCAAATTACCTAGATAAATATTTTTCACCTTGCCCTTTTTAACCTAAATTTAAGTGAATTAGAGGAGAAATTAGTTAGTGGTCCAAACCTATAATAGGACTTAAAGAGAATTAATGTGTTAAATGAGGGCAAAAATGGTAATGGGTCCACACACTTGGCCTTTTTATAAATACGACAACTGCTATATTTAAAATCATTAGTCCAAACCAGGTTTTTAGATTGGTCAATAGCTTCTCAAAAGTCTTTGACAAACCAACAATGTAAACTTAGACATCAGTTTTTTTTAAAGTAGGCATTAAAAGTAGTAAGTTTGTATTGAAACTTGAACATTTTGTATTGAATATATAACTTTTTAATAAATAGTTGTGGTTTTTCAATAAAATATTACTACTTTTAGTTCCTTTAACAAGTGCAACGTTGCATATGTTAGACACACCCTTTAAATAAAGCTCCACCCAACCAGACTTTTTCCTATCCCCAATGCAGGTAAAGCAGAACCAATGTACGCATGAAAATGTTTTCCACAAATTACATATCGATTGCACCAGAGTAGGGGTCGGCAAGGATGTAACATGTTGACATTTGGCTTTGTTGAATATAAAAGATTGAGAAAAGGTTTGACAAATGCACTAGATTAGTGCTATTTTGCATACCTTTTGGTTGTTAATCCAGTTATTGGTAAATTTGCAAGCTTTAACCCCTGATAAAGAGAGATTAAGAAAAGGTGATCCCTTGTCCCATCTTCCCTTTTATATATGCAAGGAGGTCCTTATTAGAGGTTTTGGTAAGCTAGTGGAAGATGGTGAGGTTTTTTTATTAGAGGTCGCAGAGGTTCCTTATTCCCCTCTCACGTGATGTATGCATATAATTTAATGATTTTTTGTAAAGGTGCGCTTGCTAATATGAATATTCTCAAGAATTTATTTGACATATATGCTCAACCATCATAAAAAATTATCAACCTAAGCAAGTCAACTATTTACATAGGCTTTATTTTTCAAAAAAGGGAGCATTTGATTGCAAATTTGTTGAGTTTCTCTCTAGGTTCTATATAAAGTTCTTAGCATATCATATTTCTTTTGTAATTATTTTTATTAATTGTGAGAGTAATATCCAAAATATAATTTATGAAAGTTGCAATGGTTAAAAGAGACCTTTTAATAAAAGGGTGTAATGCTAGATCATTAAAGCATTGTAACTAATCTTGAACAAACTCTTCTAAAGAGTTGTTTATCTTGATCGAAAGAACATAAGTTTCTCTATAAATAGAGACATTTTAGAGTAAAACATTCATTCAGAAAAAGATATAAAATATCACATTCTTGTAAAGGAAATGTCGTACATTCTTTATGATCAAATGAAAATAAAAAAATAAATTGATCCTACGTCCATTTTACTTGTGCATAAATATTTTGGCATTCCAATGGTGAATAATATCTATAGATAATTTTACCATAGTACAACATATATTTTTTTCTCTTTATTGTCAAGAAAGGTTAAAAAGTAAAGAAATTTTTTTTGAAGGAGAAATTATAATGAAAAGCTATTAGTTAAATAATATTTAATTCTTATGGTTATCAAGTTTATTAATTGAACCTCTTTCTAAGCGTGAAAAGGATAACCACAACACACTCAAATACACAAGAGGCATTTAGTAAGTATTCTAATATTATGAAGGGTTTTAAAATTTTAAAAATGCATAAACTATGTAATCATTTGTATGAGACCATAAACTTTACAGACTATAAATATATCAAATCATATCCTATATTTTAATGCAAAGAGAGAAAAAATATGGTTAAGACTTCAGAGTTTGTATATATTCTAATTCTATTTATTTGCATATTTCTTGTCATGATAGTATGTGATTCTGCTTATTTACCATTTTCTCGTTCTTGTATAACTAATAAAGATTGTCCGCAAGTGAAAAATTTTAGTGCTAGGTGTCGTAAAGGCTACTGCCAATTTAGAGTACTGAGATGAATGAATTCTTGCTCTGGGAAAAGAATTTTAATTTATACTTTAGGCTAGAATATTAGAGGAGCTGCCATTAAGTTTTTGTGCATGCACCAAATAATTGTATTTTTTTTCAATTTCATGGACCTCAAAGTTATGATTCTGCACTCTATGATGATGGCCATAAAATGAAATAAGGCGAAAAAAGGTTTTATTTATAGGTATCTTTATCTCGTAAATTTGACGGTATCAAGATGACCTAGATATCATACATATCACACATTTTTTCCAACTCTACCATCTTAAAGAATCACTTTAATAGTTAAGTTGAAGATTAATTTTTATCTTACTTTTTTTCAAATTGGTATAGTATATTGAAAACATCACAAATTCAACATCGCTAAAGTTGAAATAAAAGAATTTGTCAACTTTAGTATATTATTTATTCTTTACGCATGCAACAAATAGAATATGATTTGATCTCTTCATCTATACTATATATAAATAGAAGAATACACGGTTTTTGACTGACTTTTTCACTTTCAATTTTACCCTTAAAAAAATTTGACTTTAAGAATGTTATTTTGTTGGTGTCATTCAAAATGATAAGAATATATTATTTGTTATATTGTTGTCGAATCCACAGAGACTAACTCTTAAGTACCACTATCGGTTGTTTCTTTGTTTATCTAAGATTAATTCAAAAACAATTTGTTTCGGGCGTAAAAATAAAATAATAAATTTAATTTAATATTAACAACGAGGGGCCTGAATGTAGTTCTCGTCGACAGCTAATAATAAAAAAACAATACTTTTATAATTAAAACAAGAAAATTTTCTTCGCGGTAAAAAATTAAGTTAAAGATACCGCTTACTGTAATGTAGGAGGTGTCAGAAATTGAACTTTATAATTGTCCGCTTTCGCGTAGTACGAATTAAAACTTCGAAGTCCTGTTTTGAAAAATAATTAATTCATACTTGGAAAAAGTAGTTTTTAGTAAAAAATCAATTTAAAGGTACTGTCGACTTTCACGCGCCTGTTTCTGGATTTTAAACTAATTACCGCCATCTTTCGCATGCACGGTTATAATTCTAAAATCTCCTTTTGTAAATAAGAATTTTCTAAATAAATTTTTTAAAAGATATTAATTTCCCAACTTTCTAAAAAAAAAAAATCTAAATATTATAATTCTAATGCTTTTTTTTTTTTCACTCTTTGGTGCAAAACAGTATCACGGTGTTACTACTTTTGTAGTAAACTTTTAATTTGAAAAACATAATTTTTGGACTAAAAATATACTTCTATTTTTTGTTTTTGAAAAGATGCAAACATCATCACTTCATTAGATAAAACAAAAAGGAAGTACAAGATAGAAAAGGGAGATTAGACCAAAACCTTCTCAAAAGGAGATAAACCTAAAGTTGAACATTCCCAACCTATTCCTAATGTACTCCCCCCCTTATAAAGTCAGGGACGACATTAGACCAAAACATATCTACATATGTCAAAGATAAACCAAAATTAGCAAGGCCATCAGCGCAAATATTACCTTTCCTATGAATATGAGATACATAAAATCTCATATATTTGATTCTACATAAACAATTATGTCATCTATTCCTTAGAGTCCAAGGCACCACTTTGTTGGAGCTGAAAGCTTGAATGACTAATTGGGAGTATGATTCAAGCCAGATGTTAAAATAACCTTTTGAAAAAGTTGTTTCAATAGCAATCACTGCAGCAGTTAATTCAGCAAAAAGAGCATTTTCCCTCCATAAGAATTTCGCAAAACAACCAAGAAAAACTCCTTCTGAGTTCCTAAAAATACCACCTGCAGATGCCTTGATTGAATTTTTAGTAGATGCCCCATCAGTATTGATTTTAATCCATGACTGAAGAGGAGGTAACCATATGATTTCTTTAATAATTGGCGCTTTGGGAGGCTTGATATTCACCTTTTAGCTTTTCATGATTGTAAATTCAAGCATGTCCCTAGCAGCAGTTTTGTTAATGTTATTGCCGGATAGAGAAACCTTTGCTATGATAATATTAATTTCAGATTTCCAATGAATCAATTTGTCTTGAAATATGCTTTGATTTCTTCTGTACCATATAAGATAGATGTTGTTGATTATGCAAGCCTTGATTACCACTTTACACTAAGGAGACCATCATCTCTCAAGAATAAGCCAGATATCTTCCTTTGAATTTAGAGGGACATCAATGGTAAGGATGGAGGCTAGCCAAGACCACATCTTCAATGCAAAGAAGCATTCAAAGAATAGATGATGAGAATCTTCACTCTGAGATTTGCATGAAGAACACATAGAGGGAAGAAAGGAGCCTCTAAGACTGAGATTTTCATCAGTAGGGACTTTGTTAAACATTAATCTCCAAACTAAAAGGGACTTAGATGGAGGAATATCAGGACACCATATATTTTTGGCCTAGCTAATATTCTGCCTGATGTAGTACTTTTACGCGATCAAAAGTAAGTATTATATGTATCGTCTCTTCAGGGACTAGTGCGATATCACGGACCGTTCGACACCTAATATCTTTTTAAGTTCAAAAGAGTAGTTTGTTTGTTTGCTTAGAATCAAGTTAACTATGTTGTAAGATTAAAAGTTGAAATTAATAAGGCATGAAACTTGTTAGGATTAGAGTTCTTTGATCAACCATCACACATAACCTAAAGATCATACATGGGTTCTAGCTTTTCTTTGATATTATCACGTATCCCTCGTCAATATCATTCGTGTCCAAATAATATTGTGACTTCAATTGTATCGTTTAATCGTCGATATCTCAAACAATTAAACGATTCAAGAGTCGTTCTTATCGTTTAATCGACGATTTCTCAATCTATTAAATGATAAGAAAGCATTAAGTTTTGATACAAAGAGTGATTATCTAAACATCAATTTCATGTCTAGAATTTATGTTTAGATAGAGGATTATTCTAAACCTAGATTCAAAAGTATTTTTCAACCACAATTAAATCAAACACAAACGCCTTTCACTCGCCTCTGGAGGCGTGTGATCTCTGGTGCTCTCAGGAATTGCTCGCCTTTCACTCGCCTTTTAACTCGCCATTGCGAGTTTGTTCGCCTTTCACTAGGTATTGCGAGTTGGAGGCAAGTAAACTTATGGTGCTCACTGCCTAAGCTCGCCTATGACTCGCCTTTCTTCTTTGCTCAGTGTCTTGAATTCAATTCCTGCACAATTGGGTAAAGTAAGATAGATAAAGCGTAAAAGGGCCATAATCACTTATCTCTCGACTTTTCCCTAGATAACTTGCAAAACAAGTAACAAAGGTGCCTTAAATATTCATTTGAATTACTACTTTCTGGCACTTATCAAACTCTCCCCAACTTAACTCTTTGTTTGTCCCCGAAAAAAAGATTGAAAACTAAACAAGTTTAGGACAAGACACAAGTACAAAAAGGTTTTGAATTTTTTTTCAGATGAATGATTCAAAGTGAATGCGCGGGCAAGTCTGAAATTTCCGACTAATCTAGAAATCCACTGCAAACATGAAATGAGTCCTAAGATCAAAGTTCATGTCAAATAGTTCAAGTCAATAATACACTTATTCACGAACCACACCTAACACACTTCTTTGTAAGTAAATAAAAACAATGAAATCAATGAGTGAGGGTTATGAAACACACATCCGGCAATCAAGTTAACATCCAGATCAAGTTATATGTCCATCCAAATATCATTTCAAAAGGCACAAAAACATGGATCAAAAGGTCTTTGAGGGTTGTAACTTGGCTTGGCTACAAAAGAAAGGACATATGTGGATCAATTGAACTCAAATGGCCAAGCATAAGGGAACATTCTCTCTATTCACATTCAAAAGAAAAATTTAAAAGAGTCCCCTTAATTCTAACAAACCCTTGATGTTTAACATGATACACCTTGATCTTGACAACTTATTCTATTTTTGGATTTTTCTTTCTTTTTCTATTTTTCTTTTTCTTTTTCTTTTTCTTTATCATGTACACATTGTTTTCTTCTTTTCTTTCTATTTTTGTATTTACAAACAATGTTGTCTTTGATCACAAATAAAAATTCACCGATTTACTTGACAAATGATTTACATCTACCTTTTCTCCCCAACTTGAACAAAACATACCCTATTTGAATGTTCTCTTACTCTATGGCAGAGGGACCAATAAACAATGAAGGTTTAGGGTTCAACAATTAATAACATATCAGAGTCCTATAGTGCATCAAAAATGAACTGGATTTTGATAAACTTTAAGGCAAATTCATCAAGCAGTGTGCTTATGAATTGACAGTTCATAATTGAGGACTCTGATTCATTTGGTTCATATGGGTTAGCAATTACTCGCTCTTCTCACAAGGTAGACTATTTGTGGTCAAGTAGTTTTCACTCATTCACAAAAATGTGCCTTAATCATTTCCATGCCTTTACACAATTCAAAACAATTATTGGATTTAACATAAAGCGACCGAGTTAAAACAATGAATGCTGGCCTTCTTGCATATAGTACAACACCTTGAGGTTTCCTCACTTTTTGGCTAGAACTAAGTGGTTCACAAACAAATACATTATTGCGGAGAACTAAATGAAATGAATTTGCGCAAAGTACTCGTTTCATATTCAAGTAAAAACCTAGAAAAACTGGAAACTTGTACCTTGGCTTTCGCTTTATCACAATTATATATCATTATCAATCATCTGAGATTTGCTCAGTCTTTGACTGTAACACCCTAATCCCGCATTTTATTTTTATAATAAAAATGTATTCAAATAAATAAACACGCAAGGGTGTCACACATCTTCTAAAAATCCAAAATAGATTAAATTATAACTTCAAAAATGTCGCAGTGGGATAATTCTAAAAAAGGACATCACTAAAAGTGTCACATCATAAAATCTCCAACAAAATTGAATTCAAAATGAATTCTAAAACAAAGTCTAGAAAATAAATAAAAAGATGTCCCAACTCTTAATGTTACTAATCAGAACACCGACTATATAAAACTCCAAAAATGCAGATAAATAAATGAGGAGGCGCCAATGACGTCTCCAGCTACTCATTGCTACTAATTCTCTTCTTCCTGCGAACCTGTACCCGACGAGAGTACATGCCAAATTTAAGAGGGTGAGAATATATCCAACACAAGAGATGCATAAGAACATGTAAAGATTCAGATAAAAGAGCACATCAATTATATTTAGACATGTATACATCATAGTCATATAATATTCACATTAAAACATATACATTTATTTAATAACATCATTAGGCATCGACATCTTATAAAAAAAATGTAAGCATCAACATCATTTAAGAATAATGAATAGACATTTAGTAAAATACAAACTATTCATACATAACCATATAAAAGCACATCATTGAATATCACATCTTTAAATAGTTACACATCTTAAAATAATACATCTTTTAATTACACATCTTCAAATAGACTTGCAATTATGTATGAAATGTCCCTAACTCGACTCTATATGCATGTGGTAATGGTTTTGGATATCAGAGGTATGTTATTGATTTATCCCCCATCTTTAAATCACATCTTTAAATCGGACTGACCATGAATGCATGAACACCAAGTAATGACTCGACAATGCACAGCTTTATATGACTCGATAAATACACATCTTTAAATAGCATCATCGTCAAATATCACATCTTTATATAACGCATCTTTAAAGCACACATCTTCAAATAGCACATCTTTATAACACATCTTTAAATCACACATCTTCAAATAGCACATCTTTATATAACACATCTTTAAATCACACATCTTCAAATAACACATCTGTATATAACACATCTTTAAATCACACATTTGAAGGTGAGAAAAACCACAAGAAGGGGGGGGGGGGGGGGTGAATTGGTGGTTTTAAAAACTTCGTTTCTCTCTCGTTCAAGAACTGTTCTCAGGTTCAGAGTCTGATTGAGTTTAGAGTCTTGTGCAGCGGATATGAAATGATAGAACAGAGAAATAAAGAACACAAGCAATTATACAGGTTCCTTCCACAAACCAGAAGTAGTCCTGTCCCCCTTGCACTTCCAAGGAGAGTTCCACTAAAATGTAATGTCAGATTACAAGTTGCTTAATCACACAAGAAAGAGACTTCCCTGCTCAAGGACAACTCCAAGAGACTTCCTTTGCTCAATCACAACTGAGAGACTTCCTATTGCTCAAACACAACTGAATGAGACTTAGACTTAACAATTACAAAGAATTGAATAAGGTACTGAATACTTGATATACAATCAGAGGTATTCGCAATACAGCTCAAAACAGAACAGACTCTGTTTTTCTAAGACACTTGAGAATTCTAAGATAAACAATTGAAAGAATTCTCTAAGTTGTTGATGCTTTTAATTCGACGTTTAAGCACAGAGTGTTTGG
>Ga0228710_1005076_pt1 | contig 20583 bp, 15 predicted proteins | sample MedpolnodulmetaG_FD_177995 | JGI IMG/M metagenome (GOLD analysis project Ga0228710, IMG submission 177995) | Root nodule microbial communities from Medicago polymorpha collected in Santa Monica, California, United States - pink nodules | ecosystem: Host-associated > Plants > Roots > Nodule... | reverse complement strand
TATATATAAGTGCAATAGAAAAATAATAGACAGTCACTTTAGTGCCGGACTTTCTATTAGCAACCATAAGGTGGAAACAAGTAAGAATATTACTTTTCTCACCCTATGTTCTTCTCACGCGTCCTGTAAAAATTACCAAAAAGCCCTCCGGAAAACAAAATCCGGAAACTTAAAATTTGGTCTAGATTACTTATTCCAGACTTATTCGATGTATAAAAGGAAGTTCACCTCTCCAATTTTACAGTTTCAGTTTTTACTCTTTCTCTCTCTCCCTCTAATCCAAAATCCGAACCACAAATATCCAACCAAAATTGGTGTTTTCTTGCTCAAAAGGATCGCATTTCAACCCTTGATAAACATCAAATGGAAGGTTAGTTCGATTTCTCTATGCATGCAAGTAATTTGTACCTTTTTTTTTCCTTCTGCACTCAAGCAATCCGGATTTCGTTTTCCGGACTATATTGTTGCAATCCGGAAAATAAAATCCGAAAATACCTAGAATGATTTTTGATATGTTGTTTTGTACTGTGTTTTGTGCATGTTACATAAGGTTCTTCCTCTACTCAACGCGTAAGGGTGGCAAAGCATGCTTCCCTTAGGAGAGAATGTCTCCAACGTATGGAGGAGGATGGTGTTGTTCCGAGGCGTCGGAGTGGCAGGGCACGCCGTGCTGATGTTGAGCCTCAGCCTGAGTCGGAGCATAAGCAAGAGTATGATGAGATAGACGTGCAGCACTAGCAAATGTAGGAGGAGGATCTTGAGCAGGAGCTTGAGGCAATGGAGGAGGATATGGAAGACGGCGGGGAGCCGCAGCGAAGGCGGACTAGGAAGAAGCGTGTGGTGGTCCCTGACCCACTTGATGACTATCCCGGTGGCCCACACGACATTAGCCTGCTGTGGAGGTACCATGTGCACGTGGCCAGGAAGGCGCCTAAGGGCAAGATATTTATTAATGTTAAACTTACTTTAATATGTTGTTAATCTGTGTGAAAATGATGTTGATATTTGTGAAACTGATGTTTATGTACTGTTAAATTGTTGATCTGCCCTGTATGTGAAGCCAAGAGTGTAAACTGATGTTTAGGTTTTGTTTTTAATTATTTGTAGTGGCGTGGCAATTTAAAATGCATTAGCAACGGAAAGAAGATAGATGCGATGCATGATAAAGAGACCAGACCTATCATGGCTTCACGGTGGTGGCGTGAGAGATTGCAGCGCACCGGTCTTTCTTGACTTAAGGATACCAGCTACAACATGATTGACCACGGTCTGATTTGTGCCTTTGTGGAGAGGTGGCACGAGGAGACTTCGAGTTTCCACCTTCGGTTTGGGGAGATGACAGTGACACTTGATGATGTGTCCTGTTTGCTGCATCTCCCCATTGAGGGCATGCTTTTGTCCCACACATTCATATCACGGGACGAAGCGGTGGATTGGATGGTGACGTACTTGGGGTCTGATCTAGGTGATGCTCATCTTGAGGTGACTCGTGTAACACCCTAAACCACACATATCATTTTCTAATAAAAATATAATAATTATTAAAGCACGTAAGGGTTTCACACATCTTCACCAAATAAAAAAGTACTTTATTTAGATTAAAAAAAACGTCGCAGCGGAATAGTTTTCAAAATCTTTGAAGTATACATCTCATCATAGTTTCAACAAAAACTGAATGCAATAGAATTCAAAAACATAGTCTAAATAAAATAAATCCTCAATCCCTAATGTCACAGATCAGAGCATCGACTCGATAAAGACTTCCAAAAGCTTTAGGTAAACGAGTAGGCTTCAAAGCCATCCTCAGAGACTCACTGCTACTAAACTTCTTTTTTTTCCTGCAAATCTGCACCACAAGGGTGCAGACGCCCAACCCGCCACTAGAGGGTGAGAATATATTCAACATAAGAGATGCATAAACACATGTATAGATTCAGATAAAAGAACACAACAGTTACATTTAGACATGTATGCTTCACAGTCAGATAATATTCACATTTAAATATAAAATTTCATTTAATAAAAGTCAAACAGGCATCAGTCAACATCTTATAATAACATATAAGCATCAACAACATTAAGAATATCAAGTAGACATTAATAAAATATAAATCATTCACACATAATCATATAGAAGCACGTCATTGAATATCACATCTTTAAATAATTACACATCTTAAAATATCACATCTTTTAATTACACATCTTCAAATAGACCTACAGTTATGCATGCAATGTCTCTAACTCGACTCTATATGCATGTGGTACCGGTTTTGGATATCAGAGTTATGTTACTGATGTATCCCCCATCTTTAAATCGAACTGACCATGATGAATGCATGAACACCAAGAAATGACTCAACAAATGCACATTTTTAAATGACTTGACAAATACACATCTTTAAATTACATCATCGTCAAATATCACATTTTTATATAACACGTCTTTAAATCACAGATCTTCAAATAACACATCTTCATATAACACATCTTTAAATCACACATCTTCAAATAACACGTCTTTATATAACACATCTTTAAATCATACATCTTCAAATAACACATCTTTAAATCACACCACTTCAAAAAGCACATCTTTATATAACACATCATTAAATAACACGTTAATACACATCATCGAATAATTCATTTTTAAAACTTATTATATTAACCTATTATAATTATTTTGTAGTAATATTCGTATACTATGTATACACTTATAATAATAAAATATCTCCATTATAATTACTATAGTTCATATAGTAGTTCACATTATAACCTGGGTGCTTTAGTCTTCAAGTGATTTTGTCAAGCATAAATATATTGTTATTGCTTCTGCCTCTGCCATCCATTTAATTTGCTCTTCGTGATTAATTCCTAGAGGTATCCAATCGGTCTTACTGCTATTAGTTATAGCTTTAATTTTGGTTAGATTAGTGCATACTAAAAGAGAAATTGCACGCACCTATTTCAATTGTTTAAGTCTCTAATTGACTCATCATATTTGTAACCAATGACTTCCCCGGAATGATAAAACTACAATGTCAGATTCCAAAATTATCACTATTATCTATCTTAGTCTCACTTTTCTCTCAATTATTAAAATATTTCACTGCCAACTAATAAAGAATTAATCAAATTGGGCTACCAAACATAAAGGATACCCATCTTACATCAAAATTCTAACTCATAGGATAATGAGTTACACTTTCAAAATAAGCCACTCTCAAATACAAATAAATTATAAGGCTCTTGCGATGAATTAAGAAAGCACCGAATAAATCAAACAGGATTCATAAAAAAAAAAAATTAAGGTAAAACTTAAAACCTAAACACGGTATAATTCAAGCAATCCTAATAAATCAAATATATTATCACAGCAACATAAAGGGACATTATCACAGCAACATAAAGGGACATGAAAGTAATAGAGATCCGCCAAAAGAATAAGATAACAACGAAAATTAACGACCCTTCACTATCCACATGATCATACAACCCTTATGATGAATAAAACTTCCCCCATATCTCTAGTTTGCCGAATTGATGACTTCCTACGGTTGAATCTCTCTCTAGGTTCTTCTTGCCTCTTCTCTCCATAACCCTAGTTTTTCTTTTTGTTGTTTCTCTCTTTCTCGTAACCCTTCTTTTCTAATTCTCTTCTCTATTTATAAGCTCTAATTGAGTTTGTTACCAATCTTTTTAGACTATTATATGTCCTCTAGCTTTGTTACTAATCTTTTCAAATTACTATTTGCACATCTCGAATTTGTTACTATTATTTCTGTAACTACACCGTCTTACTATTCACACTCTCCTCTAGTTAAATCGTTAAAGCACTACTCATCTCACTAACTACACCTCTTTTCTACCCAATTTTACTAATCCCCCGTTTGCACTCTAATTTCTTATTCTCTCTAAAAAAAAACTCTATTTTCTTTCAAAATATTATTTTCTCTCACACTTTAATCGACTAACCAACCCATCTACTTTCTCCTTACCTATTCTTCCAATAAATACGAATATTTAAATTAATACTACCTAACAACCAATACTAATAATAACATTAATACTAATATTATCTAATAATAATATTAATAAACTAATATTAAAAATTGGGGAGTTACAACCCGTACCAAAGGTGCACATTGCCGATTTGGCTACTTGTAGAGGATTTTCAAGGAGCGTCTGTTAGAGCAGTTGGCATTAGAGACTGAGCATGGTGTGACTCAAGAGGTGCGGAGGTTGCGGAACCAGGATGTCTGCATATATTTGCTATACTTGGTGGGGATCACACTCTTCACTAGCAAGAGCCAAAATGTTGTGGATGTTGACTACTCGAGGTACTTTAGAGACCTTTGATGTTGTTGCTGATTATTCATGGGGAGCTACGACACTAGCTCACTTGTATAGGGAGCTTAACAATGCTGCATGTTGGAACTGCGGTCAGGTGGCAGGATACCTGACTTTGTTGCAGGTATAAATTAAAAATTATGTTTTATTTTTTAAAATGTAAATGTTTATGATTTGTATATTTATATGTGGTTGTCATTGATGCAGGCTTGGGTGTATCAGCACTTCTGAGGTATGGGAAGCAATGATGTCCGTGCAAGATATCGAGAGGTTCGGGATCCATGCGCGATGCTATTTGTACCACAGTCTGGTTTGGGTACACCAGACAAGTACATAAACCATCTCGATGCGCTGGATTTAACGAGCGTTGTCATGGCCCCATATGGAGAGCACCGTGAGGCACGTCCATCTGAGTGGGTCAGCCTTTACTCAGGATGGCTCAGATACGGGGATCGCATGGTGAGATTTCTGACAGAGCGGGTACTTCGTCAGTTTGGGAGGATTCAGACCATCCCGATACATCCCACTGAGAGTGCACCTCCTGTGATTAATTTTGCGGAGATCACAAACCGTTTTCTGCATGCACTTGATCATGCGTTGACACCCGAGCAATTGGGGTATTGTGCAGTTCATGGTGTGGAGGCAGTAGATGGATACATTGAGCGGTTTTATCACCGGTCTCATCCACGCATGATTCTTCCTGACATGTCGATACCGATGCCGAGGCCACCAAAGCGTGAGGTCCTTGATGCGCTTGCTGCTCAGGAGGATGGAGAGCATGGGTACTTACAGTTTAGCGGAAGGATGAGCCGCATCAGAGACCATGCGTATGTTGTGATGTTCAGTGGTCTGGTGCCGCGAGGGTCTGAGTAATGGCAACATTTGTAGGATGTGTTGAAAGAGGTGCATGATGAGAAGGTTTACCGTCGTCGGGGAGCTACTGAGGGTGGCAAGGGTGCCAGAGGTGGCAGGGGTGACGGCGGTGGTACGGGTAATTATAAGGGGTTGATTTTTAGTGATGATTGTACTTTTTAATTATGTTATGTTTGAACATCTTGGATAATTTTTAGTGATATAACATTTGAATAATTTTATGGTTATATTTGATTAATGTTATGTTTGGAAATTATGTTGTATTGATAATTGTTATGTTATAAGTTGAATTTACTATTAGAACATATGGTCACCGGCATGGTATGTCGTTTAGAAGCAAGCTAAATGCGCCAAAGCAGAGGCTCAACCAAAACAGATGGCTTCTGTCTCTGTGCTGATGCAGTTCAGATTACATAATCCGGACAGTTTTAACACTTTCTAGATTATGTAATCCGGAAACATCATTTCCCACCCCTTTTGTTGACTTTCAACAGGGTGATTTACACATTTCGGATTACACAATCTGGAAATTGTACAAACTTTCTGGATTATGTACTCCGATCCATCTATTCAAAATTGACATCATCATCCATCAGGGTGGTTTAAGTGCCAAAATCCACGAATTTGTTCGGATTTAATATTCCGGAAGGAGTTCGGATTATATATTCCAGACTAGGGGTATTTTTGGAAGAAAAAAAAAGGACGCACGAGAATTCCATAGGGAGGGAAAAGTAATACTCAACAAGTAATCTAATTTTAAGATCCAATTGAGATAGGTTGTAGCTGCACTTCTAGCCTTTTACCTTCAAATTTTGGTAGAAGAATGTTGTTTACACATAGTGTTTGGCTGAAAAACACCAGTAATTTACCAATATAACCCCATCAACAGTTAAGTACTGATGAATTTTAATCAACGACAGTTAACTGCCGATGGACATTTACGTCTTTTACTGATATGTTTCAACCCTATTAGATGTGTATACATCAATTTTCATTTTGGTAAACTTGATTGTTTGTCTTGTCCATGTTCATATAATTTGAGTGATGCCTAAAAGTAACCATTGTATAGAAAAAATAAAAAGAAATAAAAAACAGAAATTTCATCATCATGTAGATCAAAGATGTCCCGTTAACAAGGCAAGGGGGTGAGAAAGAAGAAGAAGAATGATCGAGGATTTATTCGTTTTTCAGTTTGAGGGCTTTAAAATAGGAATTCTGCTCTTCTCCCAACAAAATTCACTCCCACCCAACTAAAATACCTAAAATACCCCTGCGTTAGTTAACTAACGCAAGTGTAAAAATTTGCACAAGTTAAGTCATGCGGCGTGAGTTAAGTCACACATAACTCACTTTTTTTAATTTATATACTATATTCAGATTATTTTAATTACTTTATTCTTATTTATTTTCTAATTTATTTGTTCACTTTATTTTAATTTATTTATTTTCTAATTTATTTGTTCACTTTATTCTAATTTATTTATTTTCTAATTTATTTGTTCACTTTATTCTAATTTATTTACTTTATTCAAATTAATTTATTTACGTTATTCTAAATTACTTATTTACTTTATTCTAATTTATTTATTCACTTAAAATAAATATTTATTCGAATTTATTCATTAAATAAATACAAATATAAATACAAAGAAATGGAAAAAATTAATATTTATTCGGATTTATTCATTAAATACAAAATCAGAAAATTAAAGCAAATATAAATAAAAAGAAATGAACAATATTAATACATATAAACGTGTAAACTTGGTAAAAAAAAATGTGTAGATTGAAGGATGAAAAACTGACCACCGTCCAAAAAACGTGTGTTCTTGAGATCAAACCACCGGCCAACTTGCGTGAGTTAACTCGCACACAGGCCAGTGGTGCGTGACTTAAGTCACGCGGCGTGACTTAACTCACACAAAGGTATAACTGAAAATTCAGGTGGGCGCGAACAAAATGTGTTGGGAGAATAGCAGAATGCTTAAGATAGTCCTTGAGGAAACATCTTATTTTAACGAGTTAACGTTTTAACGAGTTAACATCTTATTTCAACAAGCCTACTAGCATTAAGATTTGTCACAAATTTGAACGAGTTAACGTTTTATTTTAATGCAAGAAACGATTAAAACTAATACTAGAGTATAAAGTGGGGGAATAAATAGTATTTTTGATCGAGTAGGAGATTATTAGATTGACATTGCGTTACATTTTTAGGGGCCAAAAAAGTGATTTGCTTAAAAAATGTTGGTCAGTACAATACTTGTAATGTATACAAAGAGTTTGAACAAAAAAAAAGTATACAGAGTGTTATTAATGAAAAATTATAAAAGATGAAACAACTATGTTACTCTAATTTAATAATAAAAAAGAATGTCAAGAAAAATGCAATACGAGAATTGTACTCAACAATATAGATTATGCCAAGAGTGATTAAGGAAAAATATTATAAAAGATTAGACAACTAAGCTCCTCTAATTTAATAAAGAAAAAATGGCATGAACCAAACATTATTTTTTTTTAACATAGCCCAACATCCTCTATAATTGGATGAGAACCATGTGCCACTACGACCTTTCAACCTCCTCCATCGGAGATAAAGAGATGATGACTTTCTCTTCTCTAATCAATTTTTTTGAGGTTTTCTTCTCATAATATATATGTTTGCAAAAGAAAATAAATATATTTGAATATCTAAAAAATAATCGACACCCAATTTCTACGCGGTTTATTTGAGTTGTATTTTTATAAAATAAATGATATTTGTACAACCATTTTGATAACATGGAAAAATAGTGCAATAGTTTATTGTAAAATATAGACATGTGTACAATCGTGCAATTGGTGAGGTGTAACTTTCGTAACAAATGGAATTTCGTTGTCAAATTTTTGTGTCAAAATAACACAACTCATACTCTAAAATATGCTAATGAAGGAAGTTCAAAGCTAGGATCATGAAGAGAAGGAAAAAAATAGAGAATAGAGTAACCATCGAGACAGAATTATGAACGGATTAAATAAATAAGCTAATGAAACCAATAATTTCCAAATGCACTTTGAGTAATTTGACATCAATTAATTTATAAAATCAACTTAAATTGAGAATAGGTGACTTGAAGAAGTTTTCTCAAGAAAAAAAACAACTTAAATAACTCACTTCTAACTTTCTAACTACTCTCTAATCACATCAACCACATTCTCTTATTTTATTTTACTTCAAAAATGTGATAAAATCCACTGTGACTGAACCATGATGCCCTTTGAGACTCTTGTATTGTAGTTGTGAGTTGCAATTGCTTCACTTCAGATAAATGATGTGTTTTTTCTGTACAAAATGTACATTTCACTTTAACTATGACTTCAATTCATGCACATGTTGCTATTGAAATGGATCTACCCAACATTTATCCTCCTTAGCTGCGTTGACCCAACGTTTTTTAAAAATATCTAATTCCTTGTAAGAAAGTCTCCTTACCTGCACCCCCTCCAAAATAATATATTAGTCACACAAACCAAATCATTAAGAAATTATTATTAAGATAATGTTAAGACACTAAAATAAAAAAGAAAATAATAATTTACACTAATAATTGTATGACACATTTTTGCTATGTAAGCTAATTGGATAAGCTATTAGTCATTTTCATTGAGGGTCAAAAGTCATTCTCAAACTCTAAAAAAAATTATATTTTGTGTTGGCTTATTGCACCAAACTCTAGAAGGTGCAGGAAAAAATATTAATCAATCAAACAGAACCTAAGCACAAGCCACCCAAAAGGACAATTTTTTTCAAAGAGAATATGATCTGACTGTATTTGACAATGATTGTAAATTGGAATGAATGAGGATGAGTGCTCGTATTTTTGGACCAGCAAAATAAATGTCCTTTTATGATAGGAACATTCAGAAAGTGTCATTAATTGACAAATAGTGGCAGCATAGTAAGGCTTACATCAACTCTATGATCCTTTTCCTGAGATGAATCTGAAACCTGCAATGCAAGTTACAGTCTATAAGTCTCGGTTTCAAGTTAGATTGAATGAAAGATTAGTCTTATGAAAACTTAAGCATTTCTAGATAGTTAATATATGGTAAAGATACTACATTTTTTACTGTAGTCTTGTTATCTACGCCTCCGAGAGTGGGACGATTGTAGTGGACAATGTACTCGGCATCAACAACACCAACATTTTTTGTTCGATCACCCTATTGATCATATATAAACAAGGTCAGAAGTTTTGTCAATCATGGATTGTAGAAAATAGTAGTTTGTTGAAATTCCGTTACACAATAGTGCTATAGCATATCGTAGAATAAGTGATTCGTTCAAATTTTTCTAAACTATAGTGCCGCTATTTAGCAACACCTGATGAAATCAAAATTACAAGAACATAACATAACACTGTAAAAAAGGTTGTGAAATAATGAAATTGATATATATAACTTGCCTGAGAGCAGTAGCCAAGCTGCATATCTAGTCCCCATGCATGGATCAAGTCATTCTGTAAAATAAACCGCAAATGGTAAACACAAATGTGTTTTCAAAACAATGCTTTCACAATCGCATTGATGAAACAAAGTGGTGTACCTGAATCATGTACCAGACACAACGCCACGCAGCTCTTGAGAAAACAGGAGCCATCATTTCTATCCATCTGAAACAAATTGGTTCATATTTCTTCAACTGCATAAAATAAAGGGAAATCCACATTGAATTGTCATTGCCAAAAATTAATTATTTACCCGGTGCAAGGAGGAGCAGTGCTACTTCCATCGCAGCCTTTACCATCAATAACAGCTTTAAATGTCCTCCTGTGAGCACAATGATCAAAAGTATGCACACCATAGATGTGAGTACTATCGAGTAGTAACATTAACGTTAATGTTCATCAAATACAGAAATGCAATTTTGGATAACCTGTGCACTCTTGACCTCCTACCACGTGCGGTAATTTGATGATGAACTTCCGACTTTTTAGGATCAAGTGCTGGCTGTGATATCTCCAGCCCTTCTTCTTTGACAATAGAAACATACCTTTAAAATCATAAAGGAAAAATGTCAAACACTAATCCTTAATGTTTTTGGAAAATTAAACTCCAATGGAACCAAACTTTATATGATTGTGATTAAGCAAAACTAAAAAGGTATTGTACATACTTCTCAGGGTGGAAGTTTTCTACTCCTAGGTCCTCATCCCAAAGGAAAATATAATCATACTCAGCAACTATGTCGGGATGTAAGAAACGCTTCGCAAACCACCTAGTCATTGAAAACAAGCACACATATAAGATATGATATTCAAAAATTGGATATGGGAATTGAATGTGAAAACTGAAATCACTTAGGTCTTAAGACACTTACCATTTGCCTTGATCGACTACCGCTATATGAACGACATCATCATTCCATTTGAATTTCTTCCATTCGTCGACATTTCCATCATAATGGAAAAGCGTCACAGTGAAATTACTTGCTAGAAACTGCAATTTTGTGTAGAAAGAGTGTCATGATCCATGGATTAAACAGAGTATTAGTAATGAGAAATTTGGACAAAAAACTCATTAAAGGACCTTTTTGACCATCTTGTCAACTAAATCTTTCTGCTTTATTCCAACTGCCATTGCAAACAAGCTGGTAGATGGCTTTACCTTAACCTGCTCAAATGTAAGCAATTAGTAAACATTAGAATCAGATTAAAAAAGTCATCCGAATTTAACTGATGCGGCCTCAATTGCAGATACATAAAAAAAACTTGATGCTGCGCTAAAATCAGAGTCACGCAGAACATTTTTTAAAACCCTTACAACCATGTGTCACATTTACATTGTGCACTCAGAAACACACTACAAGATAAGAACGAATTGTTCATGAGAATGCAAGTACGAATCTTGACTGAAAGAACCCTTGATCGGTCAGATTGTCAGAGTTCATTTCTCTTGGGAACCGGAAGATTACGACCAAAGAAGAAACACAAATAACAACTCAAACGATATTTCCTTACACTAACTACTCTTAAGAAGTTTTTTCTTCATGGATCAAATAATAGACAGAAATTTGAGTGGTGAAGGGTGAGTAAAACTCGCATTTAGTTGAAAATGATGACCATTCTTAGACATCCATAAAGGTCTCAGCTCCAAACTGGAAGTACTCGAGACTATACCCTGAGGTAAGGCTTCACTTCCACTAGGCCTGCACTGCTTCTACTAAACAAGATAAACAGATATAAGCACCAAACCTAAACATCCAAAATAATACATGATCAAGAGCCAAAACCAAAAGTATTAAGAGAAAACAAACCCTGCATTTATCATAAGTATGCACATTCTGACCTACACCATTTTTGAAGCTTGATAGTTTCTGCATAACACAAGATCAATGAACCAACCATTTAGAAATTTGGAAGAACATGAATTTTACTCGGTCAAAGTCAAAGTCAAATACATAGGTTTCTGAATTTTGTCAAAGAAAAAAAAAAGTACTCATTTACCTCTTTGTAGCTTTGTGAGTATATTGAACTTGTGAAAAAGAAAACAACAAATAATAAAAGTGCCCCTGGAAAGATTACATATAAACATGACTTTTTGCTATTTGAATCAGCCAAAACCGTCTGCTTCAAAACACAAATTCAACGTTAGAGAAATTAATAATTAATAATACCCTATAATATCATAACATAATTGAACAAACACTGAATTATGAAAGGTTTAAACAATATACTCAATATCAAAAATAGAAAACCTCTATCAAAAATTTTGATTCCTATTTTTTCCATATATTTTTAATGATTCATTGCATAATAACAAACGGTTATAAAAATTGAAAGGAAGAAAAGAAGAGGTTACGTACCCTAGCAGGTGATGACTTGATATCTGGCATTGGAAAATTCAGAAAACAGAAAATGTTATTCTGTTTGTTGATTCTGAATCAAAATAAGCAACATGCAATTAATATTAATAGTAGAATTAGAATGAAGAATTAAAGATGATGATAAACGTAACGTAATTCAAATTCATAAGGTTTAAATGAAAAAATAAACCTTATTTATGTAATGTATCTTTTGTTTGAAGATAAGAGAGAGAGTTGGTTGACGAAAGGAGCGGGAAGCGAAAATCACGGAGTGCAGAAACAAAACAAACATCATCAAACGTGTTTTGTTATTATGTTTTTATAGCAAACTCTAAGGTTGTTTTTTTATTTTTTTGAAACAACCTACGTTGTTGTTTGTTCCTTAAAAAACACACACATAGACACCTTTTTCTCTCAAAACTGATCAAAACTTGTTAACTTCTTCTTGGTCCTTCTGTATTCTGCCTCTTGGTCCACTTTTAGAAATTAATTTAATGAAATTAAATGTAATGTATTTAATTCGGTAGCAACAAAATAAACCGTATTTTATGCCACCATTCGTCACGTCAAATAATTTTATTGGAAATTTGGAATATTATCGTCATATAACTGATATTTATTGGTGGGGTGATGCACGATGGCACATTACCATGTGCTCAAATTTAGTCATTGACTAAAAATAAGTTGAAAAGGATTAATCTTAAAAAAGATTACTTTTTTTTTAAAAAAGATTAATATGACTGCTCGCGTCAGACACATTAGTGTTTATCAGCGTGTCTGTCATTTTGTTTTTCTATTGAGCTTAGTTGTATGTTTATTGATAAATAACGATAAAATGATAAAAATATATTAAGGATCGTCGTGAACTTAACTAAGTTGGTAGGGATATTGAATATTATATGCAGAGGTCGAGGTTCTAACCCCGGACACTTGAATTCTCCACGTTTAAAATGTATGAGTTCTAGCCACTAAAATATTTGACCAAAAAATATTACATATTAAATAAAGGGTAAAATTGAAAGAAACATTACACAAAAACTCAATATTTTTTATATGATGTCAAAATAAAGATTTTTTTTACCGTGTTTAATATGTTGCTAGTGTTGTAGATTGTTTTTCCTATTGTCCTAGATTGTTGTTATTTTAATTGATAATTTAAATAATATTATAAAATTAATAAAATATTTTAAATGAAGAGTAAAAGTGGAATAATTTTTTATCCCAAAAGGTTGTATTCCTTTTATAAATTAATGTAAGAAAATACTAACAAGCGTCTCTATCACATTTGAGAAGAAGTTTAAAGTTAAAATTTTATCTTACGATTCATGTTTTTAACACATTGAAACATTAAAAAATAATTTTTATGTATAAAAATTATCAATTGTTTCTATATTTAAATCTTTATTAAATAATAGTACACATTAAAGACATTTGTTAACAAGACGTATTAATACACGGTTTAGAGTGGATATAGATGTATATTTCCCTCAAGGGACATGGTCGTATAGATTTATTGTGCAGGAATTATTCTCTCGGTTTGGTATTGGCGTATTGCATAGGTTATTGTGTAGGAATAATTCTCTCGATATTGACTTGTTTAGTTTGGACTTTTCCCCTTTCTAATACGATAACGCGCAAAAACTGTCTTTTTTTAACATGTCTTTTTAAAATCACTTCAGAATGTAGGAATCATTTCACATGTCTTTTTTAACATTATTTAAAAAAAAAGAAATCTTTTTTAACATGTCTTTTTTACTATAGATGTATAGTAAATTTGCTACATTAACATGTCTTAAAAACTGTCTTTTTTAAAATCACTTCAGAATGGAGGAATCATTTCACAACTAAGTTGATCGATGGTCAATGGTTTAGACTCTGGGCTATTATAATTTGACATTATTTATGTTAAACACATAATTTGGCGTTTTTAAATTTCATAATTTATTAATTTTTATTTTTTTGGTATAGTATTAATAGAAGGTCAGTATTTGACAAAAAAAACGCCAGGCACTCAAAAAAAAAGTAATGGTAAGAAACTAGATGCACCCAAAAATATCTTCAAGAAAGAGTCTTCAAGCTTCTTAGGAGGGACTTTGAGACTCAGATAATATGTTCTACAACAAGGCTAAAATTTGAAGATTCTTATGTCGACTATAATCTTCGAATCACTCTCAATAATCAAGTGAATTAATCTCTCCTATCCAAATCATGTTAGATCCTATCTATATTTAGAAATGGTTACACTCTTAAATGGGGCGGTTGAATCCACTATACATTTAATCATAATTTTTGCAATATACTTAATCGAAGGACATTCAAAACCGAACCAATCCAATAAAAAAACATAAACAGAATCGAAATTGCAAAAAATCGCATTTAGTTTGGATGTATTCAAATCATTTATTTACTCAACCACATGACTTGGTTTAGATTCCGAATTTTATTTTACCAATCAAACCTTACTAAACCGAATTGCAACATAAGAAAACAATTAATTATATATATGTCACCTAAACCAATACTTATAGAAACTGAATGAAAACTTTTATAAAGTGACATTTTTTTTCTTTTGTTAATTTCTTTGTTTTTTATTTCAAAAATGTATTTATGTACTATTTAAACTTTTAGAAAATGATAAAATCTTAGTCATTTACATTTCTTACACTATATGATTACTTTTTGTTCGCATTTTTAATTTGGTATATGTTGTTGGATGAAAATGAAATTGTAATGTTGGATGAAATTTAAAACATTGTTGAAAGCATTGCTAGAAATATATTGTGTTTTAGCTTTTTAACTTGATTTTAATGTTGGAAACAAAAGATTGTATTGTTTTGAAAAAAACCGCATTAACCAATACAATTCAAATCGCATTGATTTGGTTTGGTTTGGTTCGCATTTTATTTTAAAAGTCAACCGAACCAAACCACATGTTTTTTAACTTGCGGTTCAGATGGCTTTAAGTCTCAAAACTATACCAAACCGTACCGTAAACCCGCCTATTTTAATTAAATTGTTTAACTAATAGTTACATGTTTGTTTACATGTATTCCACAACAAAAAAAAAAGTTTGTTTATATGTTTTGCCCCCACTTTGCATTGGTGTTTTCACAAAAGTTTTTTTGTTAATCAAAGTTTCGCAACTGAATAAAAACATTTTCAAGTATCTCAATTTTAGAATACATCAAAATAAAACTCCAAGGTTCTCAAATAAATCCGACATATAATGTAAATAAACAACCCCCGACAAAGATCCTAATCAAAGTCTATAACTAGACTCTGAAAGCAAGCAAGAAAAACGAGGAAGCGTCAAGCTAATCCCTGGGTACTCACACCGTCTCAAGAGTCCTTAATCTGCAAGTTTCGGTGGTGCTATGAGCTAGACTTCTTTGTTGACGATATCCAGGTACCTCTGGCGAATAATCTTGGAGACCTTATTTTTCGCCCCTTCCTTCTACAGCCCCTCGTTCTCCGTGTCCCTCAAAGCCCACATCCATATCAAAGCAATCTTACTGGAGAAGGCTTTATTTTCATATGTATAGTTCATATCACTGATAATATTTGTTTTCGCAAGCTTTTGGACGAACTTCTTAATTTTTGTTGTTTGAACATCAGAAGACCACCGAGGAAGACCATCGGGTTGTCCAATGTCCAAGCCCCATGTATTCTTGAAGGACAAATTATGAAATATATTGGAAGACTGAAGACCATCATGCTTTCCAATCTCCGTGCCCTTGACATTGTTCCGATCAATCAGCTCCTTGATTTCAGATGCAATAACAACATCACTCTTGGGCTCTCCAGACTTATCATTCAACCGTAGAAGGCTAGATTTCCTGAGACTTTCATCTCCAAATTTAACATGGCAACTCCAACAAACTTAGTGCCAACGTCAACCGCCATAACTCTTTCAGGTTTTGCTTTGCGTAAAAATTGAAACAACTGGATAGGGCGCATGTACTTCATTGCCTGCGATGCGATAGTGAGACGAGATCTGCGATACGATAATGAGACGAGATATGTGATTATCTGTAGACCAAAAATAAAGAATTCTTATGCAAACCAATGTTATATTTGTTAAAAATTGCTACCGTATACTATAGAAAACAAAAATTGCTATCGTATATTATAGAAAACAAAAATTACTACCGTATACTATAGAAAACAAAAATTGATATCGTATATTTATAACAATTTATAAATGATATACTCTTTTGGGTTGTTTAATTTTTTCAAGTCTACCCATCAATTAAATTATTTTATCGTTTTTATAATATTATTATTTAAATATGTGAATTACGCTCGTCTCTTTTAAGATACACTTAAATTACACTTTTTTTTTCTCTCTTATGTTAAAATATATACTCTCCTCCTCTCTTATTCAAAACATATTTGAGAAAATCACACTCTTCTCCCTTATGAGAAACTTGAATTACATTCTACACTCTTATGTTAAAATTCATACTCTCATCCCTTTCAAAACTTTTTAGTTCATTTTAATAAAATTAAAATTCCAATAAACGTATTATTTTTAGCTACATTTGATTCACAATATTGGTATCAACATATTATAAACTATTAAGCAAAATTAGATAAAATATAACATTAAATTTCATAAAAAAAAAGTATTGGCCAAATGATTAAAATTGCTAAAATGAGAAAATTCAAATTAAATTTTATATTTTAAAATCATAAGATTAATAATAAAATATTTAAAGTTAATATCATTGTCCATATATTTAATTTTCAAGGGAGAGAAGTGTATATTTTTACATAAGAGGAAAATAGAGTATAACATAAGACGAGAGTGTATATTTTGAAGTTTGGTTGAAAATAGGGAGTTTCACGTGGAAGATAATTAGAAGATACTGTGGAGCTGAAAAATTTCAAAAAGAGTAGAAGTTTTCCTTTGGCAAGTGCGCAAGGTTGTCTCCCAACTAGAGAACGATTGCAAATTGGAGGACTTTAGTATCCAATTTGTTCGTGGTGATGACTCTTGTGAAAATGTTTCCCATGCTTTTTCTTCCAAATTTTCTAAAGTAGAAGAAGCTTGGATGGAAGTGGGTTTGTGGGGGAATAATAAATAATAATTTGAAAATAGCATATGAATTTGTGTCTTTGTTTTTTCAGCTACATTATTCTTTATCACAACATAACTGTTGTTTGTTTACAATGACGCTATTAGGTATTTGAAAGTGTAGGAATGATAAATCGTGGAACGATTTCGAATCTCCACCTTGTGTGGTTGTTCAGTTAGCACACGAGACACTGTTAGGTTGGCAACATGTAAGGCGGTGGCGTGAGCAAGATGAAGCAAGTAGGGGTGAGGTCGAGAAAGTGTCGGGCAATAATAACAATACGAGGCCAGACACACACACTAACAATATACACTCACGCATTCGTCTTCCCGCTCTTTTTATTGTACTAACATTTTCTTTAACATTACAAACTTGATTTATTTCATTAAACTTGATTTAACATTTTCTTGTCTTCTAATGAAACTCATCTTAAAGTTTTGGCAGGTTCTAACTGAAGTTTTGCAAACATCAATAATTGCGCCAAACATGAAATTGGTGTTGAGTCTCCTAGTTATGTTGTCAACCACTTGCTTGTAATCAAGTTCGATAGACACCTTATATAGACCCATACTGCCAAGCCATTTTATCACTTCCTTTAGGCCTCGTGCCTTCGCTTCGTGTGGTTATGGTAATCCGAAGAACCAAGTTGTTTTTACCTTTATGAACTCTCCTAGGCATCCTCTGATGCACATGCTTATTTTATAACACCCTTGTTCCTTGAAGATTGCTGCATCAATATTACACTTGACCTCTCCCACCTCCGGTTTACTCCAATTATCATGATTATGGCTTATTGTTTTGATAGAATTGCTTTCTCCTTCTGCCCTGCAGTATGCACGTTCGCGTATACCTTATGATTTCTTCTCTTTCACATGCACCACAATGTCATTACAAAAATAAGGAGTTATTGATGAGGTAGTTGTTCGAGTAGTTGAAAGAAGAGAGTTACATATCCATATGTTACTTCCAGATTCTCTTTGATGATATGCCAAAGCCCCGCCGCTTCCCACACTGCTTCTAACTTCTCACAACCAAAGAAAATGTGTCGATCATTTTCATACAACCTACCACACATCACACAATGATCGCTACACTAAACACTGCGTGTTTGGAGGCAATACTTTGTTGGTAGGCAGCCACACGCCACCCTCCATAAGAAAACCTTCACTTTTTGAGGTACTTTGAGATGCCATAATTTCGTCCAACTGCTCTCCACACAGAAGTTCGTGTTATCGACTAAATTTTCCATGACGTGTCGATATGCGGAGCTAACATTGTATTCACCATGGGGTGTAAAGTTCCATAGATGTTTGTCCTCTTCCACCTCATTGATGATGGGCATAGAAGCAATAGTTTTCACATCTCTTTCATTAAATAGCCCGTTGATGATGTTTGTCCGCCACACATGTGCATTGTGGTCAATTAAATCACTCACAACGAGATCTTCCACTCCCATAGCTACCAAGCTTGTTACAAAACCCCAATCCCCATTTCGTAGCCATGGATCCACACCTTAACTTTTGAACTATTCCCTACTCGCCATCTGAAACCTCATCTGACCACTACATGTGAAGCATGTATAGTATGCCAAACAAAACTCAGGTTATGACCTAGTATTGCATCAACAAAACTCCCCCTTAGAAAATATCTAGCTTTGAATACTCGCGCTACTATAGTATCTTGGTTGATTTCTAGCCTCCAAACTTGCTTCCCGAGCATAGCCAAATTAAATTTGTATAGATGTCGAAAACTCTTACCACCATGTTCCTTTTCCATAGCAATCTTCTCCCTTCTTAGCCAATTTATTCCTTTTCCATTTTGTCTATTTGACACCCACCAAAAAGAATTCAACAATTATTGTGTTGATATTTGTAAATTATAAACAGTGTTTTTATGAAATTTTGATTTTGATTAAAAATATATATAAAAATGTTTGTGACTTTCAAATTATAACAAACACATCAAATCATATTTACCTTTTCCAATGACACCAATAATATATCAAATATGATATAAATTCTTATCTATTTTAATGACAACAACAATATAACACTATTATAGCAAAATTTGTTTAACAGAGTAACGGGAATAATAAAAAAGATAGTCCAAAATCCTCAATCCCTTTATATATAGTATAGATAAATATAAAGTTTATATAATATTGTTCCTATTTTAGTGGGGGTAGTTCCAATTTTAATGAGATTTTTTCTAATTAATAGTTTCAATAATATCATAAAAGGATAAAATAATAAATAAAACAATTTAAATTTAGTTGGTAAGTTTATAGTATAGATACCAACGGAATGACATACACTTACGCACGCAGGGATGGCAAAACGAGCCAATTTGCCTCGCCACGATAGTAACCGGTCTTAAAATGGGTGAAGCGGATCAACTAGGGATGTAGGGTTGAAAATCTCACCCCGTCCCCTTTCATGGTGGACTGCGCGGATTGACCCACAATGTTTTTTTTTTTTTAAAAAAATTATCAATAAAAGATTTCACAGAAACAATGTAAAAATATATAAATTTAAAACCAATTTAAGAAAATATAAATATATAACTAATGACTCCGCTAAAATTATGAATATCATCATTCGAAATAAAAACTTCATGAGTTACATCATCTAAAAATGTATAATAAATCAATAAGACATTCAAAAAATTTGATGAGTTTTCCAATTGACTAACTATTAAAAACACGGGTTTAAAACCATAAAACAAAAGTGATTAATTAAATGAATTTTCTTTTAGTAATGGAGGAGAAAATTGAAAATTTCATTGTGATTTATGCATAAAAAAAGTGAAAAAGAGAGTTTTTTATTTTATTTTGATCCAACGGGACAACTTGCCCCGTTTTTTCGCAAGTTAGATGGAGTGGGCACCCTAATAGTGGCGAGTTCAAAATCTCAACTCACCCTACTAAAAAAGCTGGGTTAAACGCATCAATCTGACCGGTACAACTCATTTAGTCATCCTTACATACTAGTCTTTCTGATTATTTTATTACGCTAATGCGTGTAAATTATGAAATCGATATTAAGTTGTTAAAATATAATAAATGATTAAATTTATAGATTAATAACTTGTCAATTTAATAGAGTGAAAAATCTTTTTAAAATATTCATAATGTATTTGAGAGTGTGTTTTATTTTACAAAGTGATAAATTAATTTGAGAGTTTTAGTCTAAAGTATAAACCCTCGAGGGAGAAGATAATAGAATTACAGTGAGTGCAGAGTCACAGAGAAATCAGAGGCAGAAAAACCCAAAGGTACTCTTTCTATTTTTTTCATATCGTTTTCGTGTTTTCACCACCCGAGTTTTTCATGGTTTCCGAGAATAAGATTAGGAACAGGTTTTGTTTATTAACTTTGTCGGCGACATACAAAAAAATTGCTTAAAGCTTGTGTGTTTTTTTTTTTTTTTTTTT
>Ga0228710_1005075_pt1 | contig 20585 bp, 9 predicted proteins | sample MedpolnodulmetaG_FD_177995 | JGI IMG/M metagenome (GOLD analysis project Ga0228710, IMG submission 177995) | Root nodule microbial communities from Medicago polymorpha collected in Santa Monica, California, United States - pink nodules | ecosystem: Host-associated > Plants > Roots > Nodule... | reverse complement strand
CCCCTATCCAAGAAGAAAGCATTCCAATTGCCCTTACTGGCAGTGACATTCTTGCTAGGGCTAAAAATGGAACAGGCAAAACAGCTGCATTTAGCATTCCTGCATTGGAAAAAATTGATCAAGATAACAATATTATTCAAGGTGTGCTTCCTTCTCTTCTTTACGCGAGGATCTGAAGTCTAATGTATAAATGATTATGCCTTATGTCTCTGTTTCATTCTGGTAGCCTACTGCTTGTTCTCAGCTCCCAGCTAGTTTAATAATATCATTTTGTGAATATTCAGAAAAACAAGTTTGGCTACATATCTGTTTTCACCATTTGGACCAAAAATACTCATGTTTCGGGCTCAATTTGTTCCCAGGATTTTTCATTTTTACTATAAATTTTAGAATTTCCTTGGAACAAACTAATTTTAGTTGATAAGTTGTTATTGTTGCTTTAGACATTGGATTAATGCTGTCAATAATATCAACATGATCAATGCACTCTCTCCCTAATGAATTACAACCAAAATTCTTCATATATTTTTTTGAATCAATATAAGCAAATTGCACTACTTTCTTATTTAATGTTAGCATACATCTCATTTGATGAAATGTGATCAGCCACTTTTCTTAATATGCATAATTTGGTCAAATTTCACTTATATTTCACGCCGGAGGGAGTATAAGTTAGGTGAGGCTGCTATACAGTCTTTTGTGTATCCATCAATTGTTCCTTGTTCTTAATATTAATTGTTAATTTATTATTTATAGATAATTACTCAACAAAATTGTGTTATGGCCTACTGAGTCTTCTATTTTGTTTCATAACAAATGTTCTGATAGTTTCTTGGTGCCAATTGTCAAAGTTAATTGAAAATAGCAAAGGATGTGTTTTGTTGTATTGATTCATTCTTTCATTTTTAATTGCTTTTAGTTATTTCATGACTAGATTGTTTTTGAGTGAGTATTGATTTAGGTTCTACCAATGTTTTGATCATTGCCTTTTATTTCGTTCTGTGATGCAGTTGTTATACTGGTTCCAACACGAGAATTGGCTCTGCAAACATCTCAAGTGTGTAAAGAGCTTGGAAAGCATTTACAAATTCAAGTTATGGTCACAACAGGTGGTACCAGCCTGAAAGACGACATTATGCGTTTATATCAACCTGTTCATCTGCTAGTTGGTACTCCCGGAAGAATATTGGATCTTGCGAAGAAGGGTGTCTGTGTTCTGAAAGATTGTTCTATGCTTGTCATGGATGAGGTAATGACTGTTCACCTGAATTTTACTAAGGGTCTTGCTAACACGCGCGTTCATGAATCCAAAAGTATATATTTTGCGTTGAAAAAAACAATTTTTGAACTTTAAAAGAATTGAATGCACAGCTTTTGAGACAAGTTCTGTATATCTTTCTCTCTCTCAGGCTGATAAACTTCTCTCCCCAGAGTTCCAGCCTTCAATAGAACAGCTGATTCAATTTCTTCCCCCAACCCGTCAAATCCTAATGTTTTCAGCTACATTTCCTGTTACTGTTAAGGACTTCAAAGATAGATATCTTCGTAAGCCGTATATCATTAACCTTATGGATGAGCTTACCCTGAAGGGTATTACACAATTTTATGCATTTGTGGAGGAGAGGCAGAAAGTCCACTGCCTAAATACTCTTTTTTCTAAGGTATATGATGTCCATGCCAAAATATTGTAGATTTACTTATTTGCAAGATTTGAATATGATAGTAATAATGGCTTCTATTTCAGCTGCAAATAAACCAATCCATCATCTTCTGCAATTCGGTGAATCGAGTTGAACTCCTTGCTAAGAAAATCACAGAACTAGGGTATTCATGTTTCTATATTCATGCAAAGATGTTGCAAGACCACCGTAATAGAGTTTTCCACGACTTCCGCAATGGTGCATGCAGGAATCTCGTTTGTACTGGTATGCTAATGTTAATGGCATTTCAGTATCCTGCTATAATCAGCAAGGGTGTTTTTTTTGTATTTACTGCGACTTTCTTAAATATGTAGCTTGTTCTTAATCTTATTTCCTTTATTTTCTGATATTATATCCATTTATTTGTTTGAAATCAGTTTTATAAGTTAATAGTAGCATAATTTATATGATTAATGTAATTCATTAATGCAATGGTGATATTTTGAGCGATAATGTGTGTTATATTAAAAGATTTATAACAGATCTGATGATTAACTTCTTGTTTTTCTCATTTGAAACACAGATCTTTTCACTCGAGGAATAGATATCCAGGCAGTGAATGTTGTTATTAATTTTGATTTTCCCAAGAACTCAGAAACATATCTGCACAGGGTATGTTTGATTTTTTCCTTCTCCCCTACCTCGATAATGATTCTCTGTATGGGTTCTCATGAATGTTCTCTTGATATGCAGGTTGGTCGATCTGGGAGGTTTGGGCACCTTGGTTTAGCAGTGAACTTGATAACCTATGAGGATCGCTTCAATCTGTAAGTATTTTTGTTAGATTTGAATATCAGAGCTACTTTCTGTTGATTCCTGATGTGTTTGTATCTCTGTTGTCCAGGTATAGGATTGAACAAGAACTTGGCACTGAAATAAAACAAATTCCGCCATTCATTGATCAGGCTATATACTGTCAGTGATTGGTGGTAAATACCTTGTTTGTATTCTCAACTGTGGTGAATCACAATGGTAAGTGATAGGAAGCATCTACCTTTAAAATTTATTATGATAGTCGATCTTGTTTGTGAGATTTTATGATCTAACGATGATAGGCAATCTTGCTTGTGAGATTTTATGACCTAAGATTGAAAATAATTATTTTATTTTTATCTGTAACTGTCTGCAAGTTTGTTTCTTTTAGAAACAAATTGGCTCTACTTTTCTCCGTTTCTTTTTTTATAAAAAGATAAGTAAGAGAAGTATTTCCATTTGGCTTCTTTATTTTTAAGGGGTGCATAGAGGATAAAGTGCTATGGCAACTGTTCATTGAAGAATCAATTGGATTAAATTAACAAACCATATAGTCATTTAAATCTCAATCATTGATTTTCCTATGAACCAGTATAATTCTGCACTTTATCTTCTAAATGCACACCTCGTCTAGAAAAGCCAAAGCTTAACCAACTAATTGATTTTTTGATTCTAATTTAAATATTGTGCACCATATATTTGTAGGCTAGAATTTATTTATGTAGTTGCTGTTGTTTCTCTCTCCGATTGATGTGTATGTATCTTTTTTTCAGCTTGATGTGACTGCCACGCAAGCAGGTGTGAATGCTCCATGTGAGGATGCAATAAGGAAGTTAGGGTATTGTTAACCCTTTTGTTGACTGTTTTGTTGTTAATTATGCTCTGTGAGTATGCAATAAGGAAGTTAGGGAATTGTTAGACCCTTTTGGCGACTGTTTTGTTGTTAATTTCCGCTTTTAAGACCCCTGGAACATGATCAAGACCTAAAGTTGAATAACGGGGTTTTAAATGCCAGATAGATGTTGGGTCTTGTTTTGGTTTCTGCGGATTGCATTTGCATATGTGGTTGTTAGCGACTGTTATTAGTCTAGATTTTCCCGTTTTCGTCGGTAAACTGTTTAGGAATTTGCCTTACTATGATACTCCCCATCCTTATTGGCTATTCCATTATGACGTTTGAGTCTTTTGTTGTCATTGTGGTTCACACAATGATTTTCTTGTTGCTTGGGAATTTGCTTCTCATGTTAATGGTATATTTTCAATTTCTTTGGATAATTTATTTGATACTATTTAAGAGCTTTTATAACCTCTTTTGAGTTGATAAAAAGTTTTAGTCATTCAGTTATGTTTCACTATTTGCTGCTACTATGTAAAGATGCATTTTAAAGCAGAAATATGAACTGCTGGATGGTAATGATTCAATATCAATGTATTATACTGAGTGTGCCATTAAACTATTTAAATGCATTGTATCACTAAGGAATGAGTTTAATTCATACGTTTAATTCACCGAATCAAACTCAATACTTTTTTCTCAAGACGTAGCATATACATCATATTCAAACAGCTTGCGTGTAGATCCTTTTTGCCTTAAGTGTCCTTGAGAGATTTAGTGAAGATTCTTGTCGATCGAATACAGAAATTTTTTTTATTCTTGAGTATCTTTTATCTGTTGAAATTGATAATCAATTATTTACTTTTTCCTCTTGCTTACGGTTGGCTGAAGAGTTAAGTTGATTGATTATTTCCTAGGATTCATCATGCAAAAATGCAACTCCGGTAGCTAATGTTTCAACTTCCAACCAATACTACCATACATAAGTTTATAATGCACTTAGTTTGTACTCGTTCTAACAACATTTTGTGTTAGTATCTTCAGTAAAATTATGTGTTGGCGTAGAAAAATAAATTAACATCTCCTATACATTATGCGACAGTGTAGATAAACTACTTATCTACCATCACTTGATTATGAGTGTTTTTTCCTTTTACATATATAACCAACATCAATATAAAAGAGCACACTATAGTTGACATCAAATGCAGACTGCAACTTTATATTTATTATGTGTTGATATTATTATTCTATTTTTTTTTTTGGGCTATCATTCTTTGTTTGATTCTTTAGGATTTAGTGGCCAAGGCCATAGATCATCCATTGATCAATCATTGTTTACAAGACCAAGATGGTGATATGTATGGTTTATAGGGAAAATGTAAGTGGTTAATTTGTTAGGGGAGGAAAAAACATTATTACAAAGATCGAATTTTGGACCTCCTTCATAATACTTCTTGATACTGACATGGTGCTGTTAAAAATCGAGAAACACATTTGTATCTCTAACAAGTAAGTTAGTACCTTGTTATTATCCAAATAAACCAAAAATTAAGAAGAAATATAATACTTATTTCAGGTATATATATATCAAAATTTTCTTCTCAATCCATAATATTTTGTTTTTTTTCCTTAAACTTTTTGTTCTGCCAACCGTGTTTAGTAACGGAGCCCTTGTAGTTTTGATATTAAGGCAAATATTTAATTTTAGGATTTGAGCTTTATAAATAAAAGTATGTACGAGATTTTCTTAATTTATAACAGAAGGGTAACTACAAGTATATCATACACATATAATGAGAAATAAAAGTACAGAATGCCACTAAATTAAATCAGACACAAACAATGATTTCAACTCATACTATATCAAGCATCTGACCATGTAATGTCAAGGCCACCCCATTGATCTTGAGGCACACCTAAAGCTTCCCACACAGCCTTTGAAGCATCGACAATGTTGTTTGGACAAGGAGGTTGGTAATCATGTTCTTCATCACATCCCTTTGTGGAGTCACACTCATCAACAACCATGGCCACCACACTTTTCCCATTAGCACTAATAGTAATGTTTTTAAGGCACCTGCTCTCGTGATTGAACCATCCGGTGGAAAGTGCAACTACTGGAGTGTCATCAGAATGATACTGATTATCACATTCTGAAGGGCCACCTCCATCTCCACCATTTTGGAAACTATTAAGAGTGAGATATGCCTTGGTGTAAGTAGACACTGCTGGAGAACATTCATAAGTTGTGTACATTTTTCCTTGTACACAACAATCAGAATCGTTCTCTTGATTACATTGTCCTGGAGGAGCATTCTTTCCTTCAATTCTACCGCTTGGGCGGCAATTCTGAGCTTCCGAGAATACACAACATGTTAAAATAAGAGTAATAACGAACAAAAGAAAAGAAGCTTTGGGGAAAAATCTCATCATTTTGTGTATCGAACTTTATGTTTCTCCTCTTTGTTCTTCTTCTTAATGTTTGATGTTTTGGGAGATACTTTAGTCAGTATATATAGAGAACTCCTCTGCAAAGTAGTTTGGTTGGCTTTTGTAATAACAAGCAAGAGAAAAAGATATATAGAAGTTAGATTTTGGGTCAAAGTTATGTGTTCTATGCTGCTGAATTTAGCCTAAATGACAAGTACAAAGCACTATCAGATCCCTTTTGAGGTCAAAGAACAGATTCTATACTACCATATTTAGCCTATGACAACTACAAATTCTTTTAGTTGGTTCTTTTTAAGGCTTTTAAACTATTGACATAAGATAGTGATTTATTAAAATTGATGTTATGAGGTAACAGTAGAATTGATATACAACAAACAGATTAATTATTTTATTTATCAACGTTTGAGAATCCTATTGAATTAACATCATTTTCTTTATCAATGTTTGAACACTAACCAGAACTTGTTATTATTTATTATGTATTTAAAGACAGACATCTGATAAAATATACGTCGTTGACCTTCTACATAGAGTTTAAAGAGTTATGCATAACAATGTTATATCTCCTAGGTTCTATTCATATGTAAGAAAAATTTCTATCAAGCAAGTGTCTTTTTTTTTTGTTTTTTTTAATAAGCCAAACCAGCCCACCGAAATTGACATCACGAGAATCAAACCTAAAACCTTGAGTGAAGCATATTCCAAGGTCACAAACCAACACCAACAAACTAACCCAAATGGGTTATTATTGTATAAGCAAATGTTATTTTTATCATGTCTTAACATTGTTGAAGTTATTATTAACTATTTTCATCTAGTAGTGCCAACAACTTATTGCATAAGCAAGTCAAATATGATAGTGCCAGACAACTTATTCATTCATTTTACCTTGCAATATTTTACTTCTTGCCTTTTTTCTAATAAAAATTAAAATTTTAGAAAGAAGAACTTGTATGTATGTATTATGTCATAAAAAATTTGTATATGCCTAGATTGGGATATTAGTTCGACTTTGTGTCTTATTACATCCAGAAAAAACAATAACTATTAAAGGCTCAATAAAAACAAAGGTGTTGTCTCCATGAGAAAATAGATAAAATATTATCAAGAAACATAGCTACTTTACTTAAACTTGTACCTCTAATATTATTAAAATCAATTCAAAGAAAGCTGAGGACTTTTATTTTGGTAGTTAGTATTTGAACTACATGCTTTCTTCGACTATAAAAAAAAATTAAGGATTTAAAAATGCACAATTAGTATTACTTCTTGTAGTTTTTATTTGCACTAAACATGACAAGGTTGGGCTCATTGCCTTGATCCTAAAACAAACATTTTCTTTTCTTATCTTGTTGTTTCATAGACAAACGAGATTTGCTTTACTAAAAGGAGCTGTTATCTTAGTCTAAACATATCCATTAAAATATGAGTCTATATGCATCGATCATTAATCGGAAAAGAGGAGAAAAAGAGAATTGCATAGATGCAATGAGACATTTATTTATTACTTGTTCCAGGTGCAATGTACTATGTGGTACATGACATTGTGGATCGTTTGGAGAAGTCGTAATATGCATTTGTGGGAAAACGTGGGAAGATGACGCAACAACAACATGATATACTCCCTCTGTCTTAAATTATAAAAAAAAACTCATTTTCTTTGTCCTAAATTACAAGAAGAAAAAAAAAATCAACTTTTATTATATTTAATTATGTTATTTCAAAAAATCATCTTTTCCAAAAGAAAATTAAACGCAAACCGCATTCAATTTACTCTCCCTTTCATTTTTTCTATAATCAACAACCAATGAAAATTGTTTTTACATCTTCCTATAAAACTTATTTCAAAGATAACACAAAAAACTACATTACAAACTACTATGTTTTAGTTTTCTTAATAAGTGTGAAATTATTTTTTTTGCTTATAATATAGGACGGAGGGAGTATTTTATTTTGGTTTTGTTTTAAAAGATTGCATATTTACATAATTTTTGTCCAAGCTCGTTGGCTGAGCTCTCTAGGAGGCAAGAAAGTGTGGTGGCCTGTGAATTGTCTAGGATGGCTACATTCATGGCTAGTCCTTATTTTTTATTGATTACTTGATTATGTTGGTAAAGCATTTTATTTTATAATGATATGAGATAAGTGTGTTTCTTTTTGAAAAAAATAAAAATGATTTAATAGTATATTAACCATCACATCTCTTTATTTTTATTTCATAGATAAGTTAACATAAAATATAGATGTTGCTTCAATATATATGTGTGTGTTTGTTCGCGCGCGTTTTTAATTTACTTAAACTAATTTACAAAACAAACAAACCAGTGACCAGTATCTTGGTTGGACCAATCACCGGTCCTAGTTTTAAAACACTATTAATAACTACGAGAGAATTTCAAGGATCAAACAAGCCAGTGACCCAATACCTTGGTTGGACCGATCATCGGTCTTAGTTTTAAAACACTATTAATAACTATGAGAGAATTTCAAGCATATGATGTTTATGTCATTCTCAAGTATAAAATATATTCTATTTGGATTGACTTTCATAATAATATATGGGTTGCTTCATAATAATAAAAAAATTAATTTTCTAGAAAAGAAGTTTTATATATTTTCTATCTTAACCCTTCGGTTCTAGGTCCGAGTAATTTGGGGTTTGGTTAAAAAGTAAATAAAATAAGATTAATAGTTTTTTCAGCTGGGATTCGAAGTCAGACCCTCCTAAAGATATGACCTTAACCATTTAAGCATAACTGCATGTTTAGAAAGATGGTTATATATGTGTGCATCAGTAAATCTATAAATACAAGCCACTACTTTGTCATCATTGCAGCCCCAAAAAATCAATGAGAATACACAATCAAGTTTAACATTAATTATTTGTAATACTAAAGACACCATGAAAGAAATACATATTAATAAACTAACACATCCTTAAACCCAACAAATACTAAGAAATACATGCTAATTATTTGTAGCTGTTTAGAGCCAAAATTTTGAATGAGATGGATTGACGAAAGTCTTCTCAACATAATTTTCATGTAACTTTACTATGACCCTTGTCGATGCTCTCCAAGAACAAAAAAGTTTTTCATATTTTGGTGCATCTTCTTCTATTTTGAACTTGAGTCGACCATTAATCTTTGGTGGAATCAAAATCAACCTCTCCAAGATTGTTGCTCTTTGCAAAACTTGCTTTACTAATTGAAGTTCGGCCGACATATATTCAAAATTTCTGATTACTACAACTTTGAGTTTAGTAAATCTGTGATTGCAGTTGTCAATGTGATGTTTATGATACAATTGCCAATATATTGCAAGGTCAAATTGGTAATCATTTAACTGCACATATAATTTAAAGTCAGGCTCAAAACAACATAAATAGCATGAATTAATTGAGAGATTAAAAGTATGCGTCTATACTGTTAGCTAATTGTTTGAGAATGAATTAGTTGTACTCACATCAATGAACAATTTTTCTAAGGATGGACAATTTTTGGCAAACATTGTTATATCATATGGATTGCAAGACATCCCCCCTTTCATAAACAATTGAAGCTCAATCAGATTCACAAAGCAATATTGGGCTTCTTGATATATCCCATCACGAATCCTTGCAGCCACACTCTGAAATAATAAGGTTTGATAGTTAAGACATATTAATAAAGAGAAATGATATTTGTAAAACCATTTTTCGTGTTTTTACTTACATTATGCTCTTATTTTTTGGGACAACTCTCTCTATCTCTCTCACGTTATGTTCTTACTTTATCTCTCTGTTACTTAGATTTTCGTGTTCATAACTGATGTATCTGAATTATAATATTCTACAGATACATAAGTTATTTAATGAATCAGAAAACGAAATAGTTGCTTATAAATATAATCAGAGGGGAGTATATTTCTTAGCATATCTTTGGTTGTTTTGTTTGTTGTTCCAAAAATATAGTTGTTTAAATAACATACCTCTTAATAATAAATGTATAAAGACATATAACATGCTATAATTTGTATGGAATTAAATAGATTAGTAAAGAACAAAATGTAAATCAAAGTAGATTAAGAATATACCTCAATAAGTAGAGGTGTAGTGGTGAGAACGGAGACATGAGAGAGATCTTTGACTAGAGCTTCCAAATGATCAAACTTCATGTAGTTTTGGGAAGGTATAAAGTAAAAGAAAGCTTCATACAATTGCATCCCTTGAATAATTCGAACTATTGAAAATTTTCCATGATAAAAAATTGAATGAAGAGTTGGTGAATCAATTTCAATCTCTTTCAAATCTCGACAACCTACAATTTTTAATTTTTTGAAATATTTATTTTCTCCTGCAATTAAGTTCAATTTCTTAATTGTAGAGCAATTAATCAAATCAATAGCTTTAAGCATTTTACAATGCTTAATCAATGCATCAAACATATCTTTAGTCATGTGGAGGTTACATAGACATAACGTTTGCAGAAATCGCAAGCCATTGGGAACATCTGGACACTGGATCACGCATTTAACCAATTTCAGTGTTTTTAACTTGGGTAGTGCATTAAAAACAATAAAATCAACTGTGAAACCAGGTTGGTAAAAATGCAACTCAAGATCTTCTAGATCCTTCTGAGTGCATATTTGTAACCATTTCCTTACCAAAGCTTCAATCCCAATAGGATCGATATGTAACATAAATGATTTAATTTTTTCACCTTTGTGCGAATTGAATAATCGATCAATGGTTGCAGCTTGATATCGTTGAGTGTATCGAAAATGGAAGTCCTTACAAAACAAGAATTGACGATTATGATGCCATGATATTTTGTACCTAGGAGACACAGTTGATGCAATCCTTATTGCATCTTTGATTGGTAAAAAAGTGAAAATGTTTTGAATGATATCCTCTGGAAGATTACCAGGTGAATCGATTTTGGTTTTCTTTTCTTTGGGAAATTGCTTTTGGTTTTGGTTTCGATGATTGGCCATTGGTAAAGAGACTAGTGAAAACAATGAAGAAAGGAATAAGAACAGGGTTGGATTTCATGTGGTGTACCAGTGGACTGAAAATGTTTTAATCGAACAAGGTATCAATGGAATTTATAGACTGAAATTCGTAATACAAACAAAAAAGTTTAAATTGCATTATTGAAAAAATTTAAATTGCATTATTGAGAAAATGAGTTTTTATGACTACTTTACAAGTTTTCTATAAGATTTAAATTAAAGAAACTTTTCCCGACACTAAATTAGTAATTTTTTTTTTTTTTGAAACATAGTAAGGATTTAATGCATACACACATATGAAAATATTTTTTACACCATCGATCAATCGTTTCCGTTTAATCATTAAAATGACTAATTAGTATCTAACCGGTCCAGTCTAGTCAAAAGAAAAATATCTTACCATGTAAGGTTTTACATTAATTTTTTTCTTCATATTATGCGAAAGTTCATTTTTTTAATATATATGTAATTATTATTTTTAGACAGAATTCTCCTAATATGGTACAATAAATTAACTTTTTTCCTTCATATTATGCGCAAATTCATTTTTTTAATATATTTCTATAAGATTTAAATTAAAGAAACATTTTCCAGACACTAAATTAGTAAGGATTTAATGCATACACACATAATTGAAAATATTTTTTACACCATCGATCAATCGTTGTCATTTGATCATTAAAAGGACTAATTAGTATCTAACCAGTTCAGTCTAGTCAAAAGAAAAATATCTTACCATGTAAGTTTTTACATTAATTTTTTTCTTCATATTTTGCGCAAATTCATTTTTTTAATATATATGTAATTATTATTTTTGTCCCATGAGCATAGCTCAGTTGGTAAGACAATGCATTATTATATGCAGGGGCCAGGGTTCGAACCCTGGACACCCACTTATTCACCTTACAAGGTGAATTCTATCCCCTAGGCTAACTGATAAAAAAAATGTAATTATTATTTTTAGACCGAATTCTCCCAATATGGTACAATAAATTAACTTTTTTTCTTCGTATTATGCGCAAATTCATTTTTTTAATATATATGTAATAATTATTTTTAGACCGAATTCTCCCGATATGGTACAATAAATTACTTTTTTCTCAACTTCAAAAGAGAAATTCAACGAATCGGTACAATTACTCCAAAAGTTAATTAGTAAGGTATTGTTAAAATAATTAACTTATACTATATGATAACAGTAATTATTATGCTAGATAAATTTTTAGGTTTATCATATTATCCGTACAAAGTTTTCGTCGTCATTTAGCAGTGGCTAATCTTCTTCGAGGAACTTATGAGACACATAAGGTGGGTTCTTGATGACAGAACATCATATGATACTTTCGGCTATGTTATTAGTCATTTTTGTTACATTTGAAGACAAATTTTAGGTCATCTAGAGAAGTTGTTTATGGTCTGAGGAACATATTTTATTATTTTCATTCGAGTCATTTGTAATTTAGTTTCTTCTCTAATCATGCAACTTCATAGGCGTTTTAAGTCTTTTTATTGACAAAGAAAGACACCACATGGAGGATCAAGAGATTTAAAGAATCAAGATCAATGGTACTTATAAGGTTTTTGAAGGCAATACAAGTTGGCGAAATTCATCCCAAGTTCCAACAAATTTCAAGACGGAAGATCGCTCTAAAAGGATGAAAAACCGCATAATTCACCCCATGACGCCCATGTGATTTTCAGAGCGCCGGGGGCTGCCAAATGCCCCTTTGCTACGGGAAGAATATACTATTTGCTTGTTTTTCAAGGTAGGTTGGAGGAAAAAAGTGAAAAAATCATAACTTAACCTATAAGCAAAGATGCCTATAAAAGGTTACCCTTGCACATACTTTATTCATTCATAAAGTTGGTGGTACAATGCAAGGGTCAAGCATCCAGAGCTTCAAGGCAGAGTTTTCTCCTAGAGTATGTTTTTTCTTCTTCTTTTGTAATGATATTTTTTACCATTAGTAACTAAACCTCTTTTGATTAGGGTTTCACAATAAACTTCTATTTATTTGTTGAATTCAATTAATAATTTTTTTTATTCAGTTTATGATCATAGTCTTATATAATTTATATTAAGTTCCGAGCATTATGATGTCCTTCAGCTAGCGGTTGACTTGATCTCTAGGTTTAAGTGTATAAGACTAGCTATATTGCCTTTGCCTGAACATGAATGATAGAAATTGCTTATCTCCATTAATTTAATTATTGAATTTAAGTATGATATTAGGGCAACCCATTTGGGTTGGCCTAGTGGTATTGGCTTGGAATCTGGGAATGTGTTCCTCCTCAAAGTCTCAGGTTCGATTCTCTCTGGTGCCAATTTGAGGGGGTTAGTTTAGCTTATTCAAAAAAAAAGAGTATGATATTAGGGCTATGATTCATCTTTAGGGGATGTCAAAAGTATAGCCCTTGTATAGGCGCAAATACTAAAACTTTACATCGATTCATCACGGGGTCATATTAGAACTATCGTTTATCAAAGCTAAATCATTAGTAATAATAACCAGAGTTATTCCAACAAAGAAGATACATGGGATTCAAGGAAACCCTAGTCACCACTAATCATCTGAATCAACAAAACTTAATCTCACATTGTGCAAGACAATTAAAATCTTGCAACCAATATTCTCTTTACTACTTTTTAATCAAATAAATTCCGTTAATTGTTGAGTTAAACGACAATCCATGTGGAGACAATAACTTACTACTTTATTACATGTTATGGGTTGATGCACTTGCCAATTTGTCCATCAGTTCTCCCCTCCCAACCGATTATGCTATATACATAGCATTAGTGCTCCATTCAATTTCATATAGTATAAAAGATGGTTATATAAACCAAAAAATTTGACTCAATAGTTAATGAGCTCAGCCAAATGACGATTTGTTTAAGAATACATGAGTTCAATTCTCGTGTTGAACAATTTTTTGCCACACTTTACTTACCTCCCGATCGAACTTCGGATTACCAAGACCCCTTCCCCTAGAACGAGAGGGTTAACAAAAAAAAAGTTAGATACTTTTTTAACCTTATACAATTATTACAATTATCAAGTTTCATTTTTTGTCCCTATTTAAAAATTGTATATTTTCGTCACGATAAAATTATCATGCAATTAGTTTTATTCCCTATGCAAACTTACTGAAACAAAACATTTTTAATTATCCTTGAAATTTTAAAAAAGTTAAATATGTTATTTGTCCCTACAAAATTATCCTACACATTTTAGTCCACCGTAAAACCAAATTTGTTTAATCTTTCTTATATTCTTAACTTTGAGAAGAGATTCACAAGAAAGACATTGTTTGAATTTTGACTCTTGAAATTTTTTTGTTTGCTTCTTAACTTTGAGAAGAAATTCATATTTGCTAATTTGAAATAAGTATCCAAATGAATTTAATACTTAAAATATTGAATGAATGTATTGCTTATGAACTATCATTATATTATGTCAAGAGGAATACATGCAGCATGTCAAGTGTTATCAATGTAATAAATCAAATGTTGTGACTTATGAGGAATACATGCAACAAGCCAAGTATCAAAAGGAATACATGCAACAAGCAAAGTGTCAAAAGGAATACATGCAACAAGCCAAGTGTTACCCATGCAATAAACCAAGTGGCATGACTCATGATGAATACATCCAACAAGTCAAGTGTCAAGAGGAATACATGCAGCAAGTCAAGTGTTCCCAATGCAATAAACCAAGTGTCATGACTCATGAATACATGAAACAAGCCAAGTGTTATCTATGCAATAAACCAAGTGTCATCACTCATGAGTGATACATGTAACAAGTCAAGTGTCAAGAGGAATACATGCAACTAGCCAAGTGTCACTGATGAGTCAATAAATTAGAGTTTTTAATATATTATTTGAGTCTATTTTATTTAGATTTTATTTGTTTTTATTTCCTTTTTTAGAACTATTTTACTTCAATTGCAAGTTATTTAATTTCAGGAACGAATATTATAAAGACTGAATCTTGGAGCAAAAGAAAGGAGATGCAGAGCTGATTCGAGCTAAAAATACGAAGATTTGGTGCAAAAATATAAAGCCCCCAAGTCAGAAGTTTGACACGGCCTGTGTCACCAGCCACACGGCCGTATCAGCACCCAGAGTCACCTTTTGCTGCTTTTGGCTTCCCGGACAAGCTGCCTATTAGTTTATTTTTGACCTAAAGCCCGTGGTTTCTTGTGCAACACTTTAGTGATTTATTTCTTAGGACTTAAGTCATTGTTAGATTATAAATAGAGCAACCATCAAGCTTGTAAAATTATCTTTTGTTCTTGGAATTCAATAGTGACAATTGTTTTCTCTTAATAAAAGTTCTTCTTTTTATTATTTTATTTTATGTTTTTCTCCTTCTTCTCTTCTATGTCTACGATGAACATGAGTGAGTACACTATTCTTGTCTTGAGATTGTTGGATGAGTCTAATGACATAATCCTAATCAAACCAAGCCTCGAACCCTAATTTTATGTAAATCTACTTTTTAATCTAATTTCAGCGTTTTTATAATGAATTAACAAGTATCAAACTCATAATGCGACAACAAAGAGTTAGTACTTGTTAATTCATCATCACAAATATCAAAGCGAAGCATCGAAAGAAGAAGTTTTGATATTGAAACAAGTGAATTTAGACAAGGATTGCGAAACATGAGAATAGTCTAACAAACCTTGAGACAATAAAGTTTCGAGATTCAAGGCTTCCAATAGCAATCAACCATGAGAATATGCGTGGTTGCTAGAGGAGCACACTCACTGAAACCGAAAGGAGATGTGATAGGCTAAAGAGAAACTTGTCTTTAGAAAACAGGTCCAACATAAAGTTCTAGGTTTAGGGTTTGGTTTGTGAAGGATTTGTCACCATGACGAACCAATAATCCCAAGGAACTTTTTATTATTTTTATTTTCTTTCAATTAAAAATCCAAACTCTTACAACTCAAACTCTTTTCTAATCGTCGTTGAAAGTTAATTGAATTCATAATTCCTTGTCGGAACGATACTCTTTTATTACTACTTCGGTAAACCGTGCATTTGCGGATTTACCCCATCAGTCTCCCATGCAATAAGTCAAGTGTCATTACTCGTGAGGAATACATGCAACAAGTCAAGTGTCTAGAGGAGTACATGCAACAATTCAAGTGTTACCCATGCAATAAACTAAGTGTCATGACTCACGATGAATACATACAACAAGTCAAGTGTCATGAGGAATCCATGCAGCAATCCAAGGGTTACCCATGCAATAAACCAAGTGTCAAGACTCACGTGGAATACATACAACAAGCCAAGTGTCAAGAGGAATGAATGCAACAAGCTAAGTTTTACTCATGCAACAAGTCAAGTGTATTTGCCGATTTACCCCATCAGTCACCCATGCAATAAGTCAAGTGTCATTACTCGTGAGGAATACATGCAACAAGTCAAGTGTCTAGAGGAGTACATGGAACAATTCAAGTGTTACCCATGCAATAAACTAAGTGTCATGACTCACGATGAATACATACAACAAGTCAAGTGTCATGAGGAATCCATGCAGCAATCCAAGGGTTACCCATGCAATAAACCAAGTGTCAAGACTCACGTGGAATACATACAACAAGCCAAGTGTCAAGAGGAATGAATGCAACAAGCTAAGTTTTACTCATGCAACAAACCAAGTGTCATGAGAAATGCATGCAACAATCCAATTGTTATCCATGCAGTAAAAAAAGTGTCAATAAGATTAATTACATGCAAGAAGTCAAGTGTTATTCATACAATAAAACATATCTCTTTTTTTTGCCCTCATGAATCCCACCGCCTTTCTTTTTCGTTAACTCACCAAAACCTCCACTCTCTTTCATCTCATTTTTTTTCTTCTAAAAATGACATCTCTATTCTTCTCTCATCAATCACAACCCTCTCTATTTCTTATGGATCCTCTCCTGCCTCTCCTTCTGTGCTTGCTCTCCGCAAATCCCGTGATATTTAGAACATGCATCTCTACTGCAGCTTCATCAATCAATGAATTCTTCTATGATTTTGTCAACACCTGAATTCAAACCGCCAAAGGGCCTATCTCCACGATCTCTTGCTCCGACGTCAAACCTTTTGTTGTTGACAATTGCAACTCGCCGTAAGATCAATATAATATTTGTTAGAAAATAGACAATAACATGTATAATATATTGTTAGAAATCAGATAATGACACATATATGTACTTTGTGTAGTATGATATTCTTTTCATTTCATCTTCGTGATGACGGGAAGAGCATATACTTTTGTCTACTCAATTTGATTTTGGATTCTAAATACGATGTTATCCATGTAGTAAATGAGTATTATATGTCACCAATTTTAATTATTTTTTATGTTTGAAAATATCATTCAGTACTTCAAATTTATTGTTGAGATCATCTAACTCTTGTGTTAATAAATAATTCTATTTATATTTTATTTTACTTTTAAATCGTGAAGCAATACTTGAAATAATTTGGGGTTAGAGCAATTAGTGTCTATTTCAAAGAAATCGTGTGATCTGAAATTTTGTTAAAAATTGAAGTAAGATATGAAATGAAGTTTAAAAAGTTCGGATAGATTTTTTTAAAAGATCAATTAATTTTACACACTATTCATAATCTAAAAATCCATATTCGCAGCCCAATAAAACAAGTTCACGATATATATCACACACTATTCTAGGAGAATTGAATCCATTTTATTTACCAATCCTGCCCTCACCATTTTAAATCTTATAATTCATTTCCTTATTTTTCTCTGATGGCTTGCACAATCCTCTTTCATTGCTAATGTATCAATTTTGTCTCAAGTATTCATTTGTTGCGCGTATTGGAATCCTCTCATTCAGGATGTATAAAAATACATCAACGTGTGTGCGTCGCGCGGGTCACACTCTAGTATTTTCTATTCTAACAAACTGTAAATGAAACCCAAGTCTTTATCCATGGATGCAAAGATGTTGAATGATCAATCCACTCTTATTCGGTTTTTGTTAAAAATCTCACATCAGATAAAAATTGATTTTTAGGTGATGCGAAGGTCTTTACTTTACAAACTAATAATAGTTGAAATAAACTTGATCTAAATTATAAGATGGTATCAAAATTTATCTAAATCCGTTAATCACCCACTATTTTTGGTCACAATTATACTACGCAGATCATGTTATAGAAATTTAGATAGTCATTTACTTGAGAATGTGTTGAGAATTTAACATTGGATGAAATATATACTTTGAAAATGTATTTATGTAAGTGGTGGACAGTCTTCACCACCGAAGCCATTGCACATGTGCTATCAAACAGATGAACTAAGCTAGTGTAAAAGTAGAATACATTTCATGGTGTGTGTGACTGTGTTGGTACCCTATGCAAACCCTAATAATTGCACTCTCCATAAATGCTAATGTCCTTCTCTTTTAACTGTCTGTGTTGGTTTTCAATCCTACGCTGACTTTTCTGCAAGAGAATCCGACATAAATGCATTCCATAGTTGTTCTGTCTCTGCCATTAATGCTATCACTATCATCTTGACTGCAAATTTTCTCTCTCATCCTAGTTCTGTGCAAAATGAAAACCAAAAAAATCTCTTTCACTGTTTCAGCAAGTTCTTAATTTGTCTCAATGATGATGCAACTTCTCCAATGCTACAGAACATGCATTTATTGCTAATAAATCCAGCTTGAAACTCGCTGATGCTGCATGCCCCCATCCAGTAATAATGCCACCTCAGATCAACTTTTTCAACATCCATGTTCTTCCCTATTTATTACTATCTCACAACACTCTTGAGTCTAGTTCAAGTGTTGAAAACATGCTCTAAATTCTGCATTTTTTGCTGTCACCTTTTCTTTATTAATGTGTACTAGCTGTTCTTGAGAAGTGAATAGAGAAAAAAATGGGAAGGACACCTTGTTGTGATAAGAAGGGTTTGAAGAGAGGACCTTGGACTGCTGAAGAGGATGAAATTCTTGCTAACTATATTAAGAAGAATGGTGGTCATGGAAGCTGGCGTTCTCTTCCCAAGATCACAGGTCTCATTTCATCCTTTATATATGTCTTTCTTTTTTGTTTGTATTTGACTTGCTAAGTGCATTTTAGGGTTGTTTGTGAGTGCATGTTTTTTTAAAATAGTTAGCAAAAGTTGTAGTTTTGTAAAATCATGGTGGCCGGCTACATGTGATTCTAACAAACTCACTCTGATATCAAACATGCACTCAGTTCGACAAAGTCATCATGATTTTGTGAAGTTCTAGAGAGCAATTTTTGTCAAATTCAAAGTCAATCCTAAAGAAGTAATATTATGGATTTGGAGCATATAAAGTTTTTTTTAAAGAAAATGTCTGCTGTTGCAATTTGAACCAACATTTTGATTTTTTTATGTCTTCACTGCAAATTAAAATATTATATATATGTTCTTGAATTAACTTTTTTCAAGGTGAAAAAGATATTTCATAGAGAACTTTCTTAACTTTTCTTTGGAATCAGTTACAATCCTTGTTTTTAAGTAACTTAGAATAATTTTTTTATGTCTCTCAATAATGGTGGGCATATTTTAAGCACTGAGCTATTATGAAGTTTAGAACAAAAGTGGGGTCATGGAGTGAAGGGGAAGAAAGTTCCTATCTTCGGTTTTATATACATCCATGGTAGCTGCTTCTTTTTTGTGACACTAACACATCACTTGCCAATTTAAGGACTCTTGAACATGTGAAGGGAAGCATCACTCTTAACTCCTTGTCTCCCACTCTATTTTTTTCTCGAGTTATTAAAAGTTAAAAAAACAGGAATATGTCAAAAGCAAAATAATTTGAATAGCAGACATATTTAATGCTATGCTTGGAACATTATAATTACTCTAAATTTTATTTATTTTTAACCATTTTATTAGTCCGAAGTATCCATCAACTTTGTCAATAATTAATTTATGCTAAAAAATCTTGCTAGCCACCTTAAATGAAGTCTCCTTCTCAACCACGCTTTTTTTCTGTGAACTTGAAACATAACTTAAGGAATCCAAATCAGGTTCCACTCGAAATAACGAAATGTTGGTATATTAGTTGTTACACTACATAAAAAAAAAAAAATATGCTTTAATTTTTATTGCTCTCTTGTTTTGTTTTAACCTTTCAATATATTTCTAACCAAAACTTTAGTATTCATTTTTCATTACTCTAGCCACGTGCCAAACAATGATTCATTTCTTTGGACACTTTTTCTTCTATGTTCTATAATTAATAACCATTGTCAAAGAAGCAAAATAACAACAATAAATGATATTCTATTCTGTTTGTCAGCCAGACATGAATTAAAGACTTCATGTTTATACAAATTAGTATTATTATTTTACTTTCAGGTCTTCTTCGTTGTGGTAAGAGTTGTAGGCTTAGATGGACCAACTATCTAAGACCTGACATTAAACGTGGACCCTTTACTCCTGAGGAAGAAAAATTAGTCATTCAGCTTCACGCTATCCTTGGAAATAGGTAAAACAGTCCAGCATTTAATTAAGCTTGTTTTCAATTCATACAGTTTCTTTGGTAGTGAAGTATATTAGCTCTTCAGTTTTGTCTCATCCTTCACAAATCTAGATTCCTCTTCATGTACATAAAATCTTCAAAATATATTTAAATATGCTTTTTTTAGAAAAATTTAAATATACTTCACAGTTTTCATGAGATCCACTGTTGTGAAACTTTTAGATCTCTATAGAATATATTATAGTACTTTATCATAAAACATAATTTTGAATAGAGGTCACATTTGTGTCACAAACTTTGATAGCATAAGGCGACCCAAGCCTTCGCTCTATACTTATTTTATCTATAAC
>Ga0228710_1005073_pt1 | contig 20590 bp, 17 predicted proteins | sample MedpolnodulmetaG_FD_177995 | JGI IMG/M metagenome (GOLD analysis project Ga0228710, IMG submission 177995) | Root nodule microbial communities from Medicago polymorpha collected in Santa Monica, California, United States - pink nodules | ecosystem: Host-associated > Plants > Roots > Nodule... | reverse complement strand
AAAATTATTTTGATATTTTTTTTTTGAAAGTATACTTTATGGTTCTATGGTAGTCAAAATAAAAATATATAATAAATATATCGTGTTTTCGGTTTTTTGAGAAATTAAAAAATTGTTTTAATTCAATAGGATATGATCAAATAATTATGAAGTTTATCTGAATATGAATTTCCTTAGAAATATTATAGGATAAGAAATTTGCTAAAAAAATTATAAAATAAGAAAATAAGTTATTAATTTAAAATATAAAATTAGAATGTAATTAAATATAGATATGAATAAAAAAATTGATACTAAATTCAAAAATTATAAAAATTAGAATATTTTAAAATAGAATTATTATTAAAAATATAAAAAATATCAATATTAATTTAAATTTTCACAAATTAATAAAATTTCCCTTTAAATGTAGTTTTGCCATTTGTTAGTCAATCAAGTTTAAAAATATTAAAAGTCAACTTAAAAAAATATGAAATTTTTAGACGAAAAAAATGTAATTGTTTCACCTTGTATTTATTTATCATTGGGATGACTAGAATTTGGGGGTATTTTGGTAAAATAAGAAATTAATTTGGTTGGAGGATGAGGGAATAGAATATACCCGTTGGAAGTGGGATCGAAAATGCCACGGTGTGTAAGAGCTGTTAAGTTAAGTTTGAGGGAGAAAAGAACATGGCCAATTGTTGTTTCAAGATAAGCATTGCCTTTGTCCTGTTTGGCTTGCATCACACTTGATTCCATCATCACTTTGCTGTCAAGTGTCCAACAACAACTCTTTACTATGCTTCTAGTCTAGTACTTATAATTCTCTCTCTATGTTTTTTTCTAAGGAAATCTCTCTCTCTCTCTCTATGCTTCTTCTTTTTTTCATTTTGTGAAGTAACTTAATGACTTATAATTCTCTCTTGTAAAGGTTTTTTTTTGGTTTATGTCCATCTTGCTTTGTAATTTCTTTTTAATATAATAAATATTTGGTCTGTGGTTTTGGATTGAGTAGTGGTGTCAACCTCGTTGAGTAGGGGTGTTCAAAACCGAATCAACCCAATAAAAAACCTACAAACCAAACCAAACCAATCCAAACCAAAACCGCAAAAAACCGCACTTAGTTCGGATGACTTTTGCACTGAACCGCGTGGTTCGGTTTGGTTTGCGGTTTGCATCTCAGCAACCGAACCAAACCGCAAGAATAATGAATATTACTTAAACATGTACTAGCCTAATTACATAGCTCAAGAATAATCTCTTTCGATTCCATTTTTTCATTGTTGCACCATCAGGTTCGATTCTAATTCTTTTGCATTTGTTTCAATTCATTTCCAATGTTGAATTTGTTTCCTTTACTTCCCAATAATTTGTTTCATGCTTATGTTTCTTCTTAATTTTACCAATTTTGATATAAGTTTTACCTAATATTTTATCATATAAACAGCAAAATAAAATGTCCTATGTTTATTTTGTAACAAGTTGGCAATATTACAGTTAATGTAATTTTTTTTTATCTCGCGATAAACCGCACAAACCGAACCAATCCAAGCCGCATTAGTTTGGTTTGGTTTGGTTTGGATGACTTTTTAAAAATCAACTTAACCAAACCAAACCGCATGTTTTTTTATCTAGCGGTTTGGATGACTTTAAGCTCAAAACCGAACCAAACCGCACCGCGAACACCCCTAGTTGAGATGGTTGTCATTGTCTCGTTAGGTTTGTGGTATAGTTGGTATGGTTTATCCTCTTTAACATCTCTAGTTTTTGTGGTATAGTTGGTACGGTTTATCTTCTTTGGTGCCTTTAGTCGAGTAGCTAAATTCACATATATTGTGTGTAGAAAAGTGTGGACTCCGGGGTTCGAACCCTGATTCCTGCACATAATGCATTTGGTAGCTACATTTACGAGACTGACTTCTCTAGTTTTATTTGCCTTATAAAATGATTTTGCATATCTTATATTTTTTATAAGGCTATGCTAACAAGTAACTTTTTTATGTAAAAAATAGCATTTTTTAATATTTTAATGTTTTAAATACATAATTTTTAGGGTTAATTAAGTTTTTAGTCCCTATAAATATTCACAGTTTTGTTTTTAGTCCCTACAAAATAAAATCACACTTTTTAGTCCCTAAAATTTTCCATCAGCACTTTTAGTCCCTGTCAAAAATTTCCATCAACAGTTTTGGTCCCTAAAATGCTTAAGGAAAATGTCACAGGGACTAAAAAGTGTGATTTTATTTTATAGGGACCAAAAACAAAACTGTGAATATTTATAGGGACTAAAAACTTAATTAACCCTAATTTTTAAGATAAAGTTTCTGCTTTCAAATTCTTAACAAATAGCATAAAGTCGCTTGTTATCATTTTCTTTTTTACATAAATATCTTAAAATACTAGTTAAAAAAGTAAAAGTAAATTTTTTACAGTGGAACAACAAATTTTAAATTTCCAAAAAGATGAATGCATAATTTTCCAACATAAAATTTCGATTGTCATTAATTTAATTATCACATGAAGGATAACCATTAACATTTTCTTTTAGAATAATAAAAAATTTAGACAGTTTGAATTATGAACGTTCACAAGGTCAAGAAAAACTTTAAAATTGCTTTCACATCAACAACAACAACATCCAAACTCAAATATCTATGAAAATTAATCAAGTGATTGGATTCAATTTATTATTAAACTCCGTTAAATGACGAATCGTTCAAAAAATTTAGATGAAGTTCTTTGATTAAGTAATTCTTAATCAAATTTTCCATCTCTTATAAAGTGGAAGATTAACACTGAAAAGAAGAAGAAAAACACTTTTAAAAATTTGAGTTAAACCATTGCTAACAAGGCCAAAATATTTATCAAAAAAACTGAACCAATCAACGCATGTCTTATATTTAGCTCTAAAAATTTGGACCAGACAACGTCCCTTTTTTGTTCTTTAGCGGTTTGTAAAACTTAGGCATAAAAAGGTAGGATTTGGGAAACGGAAACCATCATAAAAAATGAGGACTTTCGCCAAAGCACAAGAAAAATATCAACTAAAAAGGTGCTTGTAAGTGATTAGTATGAAATCCGTCCATCGCTGTAACTTTATATCTACACTGTATATAATGAAATCGGGCTCATGAGTCTTATTTTAATTTTTAATCGACAAAAATGTCGAAATTGTTAAGTCGGTTATTATGATCCCCAGCACCTCCATTTTGTGTGTGTGAATTTACGATGGTTTTGCCATTTTGTTTATCTGGAGAAAAAAAAAAGAAAAAAAAAGAGGAGATTTTGAGAGATTTTAGGTTGGCTTTTTTGTTATTTCAATTATACACTAAGCAAATTTTTCTAAATAATGACATATTGTTGTTATTAAAAAATATAAGAATTTTTGTTATATTATCGTTATTGAAAAAGATAAATATTATTTGTTGAGTTTGTTATATTTGAAACTCACAAATATTTATACTTATAATTTTATAATATATAAAAATAATTATATAAAATATCCATTTGTAATTTGCACGCAAAATTTCTATAAAATATTGTTATAATATACACACATTACGTGTCTGTCTTTCCGCTAGTGTTAATAAAATATATGTCATTGTTGCTCTTTTTTTGCGCTAAACCTCTGGTTTTTAGAGAAAAGGAACCCCATTAATACCGGTTAGATTTGCGGTGGAGTATTGTTCGACCATTGGTGTTGAACAAACCTAGTTAGCAAATGTTACTCCACCCCAGGGCCGGATTTTGGGGTGTGCAAATAGCTCAATGGAACTGGGCATTTCCAAGGTACGAGCCTCAAAAAAAAAATTATAACTCAGTAGTACTACTAAGTACTACCCCACTAAAAAAAATCATTATTCTCTTTCTCTGTGATACCACGCGTTCCATCACCATTACTCCATCAGACTTTCCTTTTCTTCTTTTCCGATTTGATTTCCTTTTCCTCTTTTGTTGTCTTGTTTTAGGCCTATTAGAATTGGGTGGGTGTTTTTTTGGAGAGTAGTTTGAGGTTCCTCATATATATGGTAGTGATTTTCATCTTTGGGTGTATCGCATATATATGGCATCTTGTATTTATCTTTTAAAAAATTTAAATAGAACATTGTTCTTTTAAAAAAAATATGTTTTTATTTTATTACGGGTCTCTTTTCACTTGCAGAGTCAAACTTCCGAATTCGTAGGAACGACCGTGCTCCACCCCAAAGGAAAGAATCTTCTGTTGAAGGTGCAAATACGTTAATGCTGCCTGTAGGTAGTGCATTTGTGCAACAATAAAAGGAGAATGAACATGAGATGACTTATATTGATAATCCTACACCAACAGTGCCCCCCCTAAGGTGTGCAACTCTTCAAAAGGAGGACGATCTTGTTCAATAGTATTTGAGATCTCTCAAGTTCTCCTTGATATTTAAACTCACTCTTGGCTTTTAAAATTGTCTCGTATTTTTTTTATTATATTTATCATTGACAAATAGTGTCCCTTATTTTGTTTGATATTTCTCCCGTGTTCTTTTATTATATCTATCAATAAAAATATTTATGCCGTTTTCGTATATTTTTCAATGACAAATATTTGTCCCGTATTTTTTATATATTCATTAAAGAGTTAATATTTGTCTTGTATTTTTTAAGTTATCTTGATTTATTTTTCTCAATGAGTAAAATTTGTTTGGACAAGAAAAACATGTTTTTATGATAAACATGTTTGAACAAGAAAAATAAAATATTCTAAATAAAAAATGCACACAAATTAGATACTTTTTATGAATTAAAATTTGGACAAGTTGTGCGTTCGCAGGCTGGAGCTAATCAAAGACCACAAAAGCCTGAAAGCGTAAAACAACTACGTTATTTGAACCTCAAATTACTAACACTTGTGACATTGTATATGACATTTGTTGTTATTTCAAGTGTGGATAATATGTGCTACATCAGATGAAAAAGTGAATGTTGAACACTATGAGAGAACTCATAAACCTAAGGTCTTAAGGTTTTGGATAAGAGTGTGGTTAAAGGAATTACAAACCAACAAATAATTGATTAATCGAATATATTATACAAATTCAAAAATAAATAAAGATTAATGTTTATCTACTTTGTAAAAAAAAACATTTCAACCTTCCTTAAGAGAAGTAAGGTTTTTCTCGTTCTCTCCTTGTGAGAAGTTTACTTTCAACACCTTTCAACCTTCCCTTTCCTTTCTCACTTCAAATCCCATGGATTCTCTCCACCGTCTCCCTCTGAGTGATGAAGAGGAAGAATTAGAAATACAACCTGATACTTTACCAACACAAATTGACGATCCCAACCTTCGTCTCGTTGGCCGTTTTCTAACAAATAGACCTATCCGAACCTACATGATGATGGAAAAAATTGAAACTTTCTGGAACCCTGTTCGTGATGTAAAGATTGAGGAGATTAAACCAAACCTTTATACTTTCCAATTCTTTCATCACCTAGATTTGTAAAGGGTCTTAAAGAAGGGCATGTGGTATTTCGACAATCACCTGTTGATTCTTGATTTTATTCCATTCAATGTCATCCCTAACCAAGTTGTCCTCCAATCTATTCCATTTTGGGTCCAAATTCATGAACTTCCCACAGGTTATATGTCAGAAAAAGTGGGGAAGGACATTGCAAGTTTCATCGGCGAATTCATCGAGTAAGATGCAGCAAACAATTCCAATTATCTTCGCTCTTATATGAGGATACATGTTCTGCTCGATGTCATGAAACCTCTAAAGCGTATGAAGAAGATCAAATGGCCAGGTGGTGAGTCTAATGTTATCAAATTCAAGTATGAAAGACTAGGAAATTTCTCTTACTTCTGTGGTATGTTGGGGCACATAGAAGACTACTGTGAAAAACTCTACTCGGTTGATTCTGATGATGGCACCAGATTTTGGGGTCCAGAGCGGCGCGTTGAGAAGAAGCGTAACAATGGCGACGGTGCTAGTAGGTTGAGAGACGGAGGCATCACAATTATTGCGCCGGCATCAGTTACAGTCACTAAATGTAACGGTAACAGTCAAAATTCTGGCACCTTGATGAATCTGTTACGAAATCCTAATTTAATGCGCCAATCAAATGTGGTAAATGTGGCAGTTGCTACTCCTATGATTCAAACTCAAGAGGATCAATTAATGGATGAGAATACTTATGAAATTATTGCAAACAACCAGAATCCTTTGGCGTAACTCTATCAATTGTTCACTGATTAACTATTCTCAGAACTTCATAAACATGTCTATACAGGACCCCATTCATGGCAATTGGTGACTCACCGCTTTTTATGGATATTCTAATTCGGGAAGACGTCGTGCATCTTTGGACCTCCTTCGCCATCTCAGCAGTTTGTCAAATGATCCATGGTGTATTATTGGTGACTTCAATGATCATCTGTCATCCTCAGACAAACGGGGAGGCCCTAACCGCCCTCCTTGGCTTATCCGCAGTTTTCAGGAAGCTGTAAATGACTGTCACTTATTTGATATGCCGCTGTTGGGTTACCAATTTACATGGTTTAAAAGTATCGGTACTGATGCGTCCAAGGAGGCTCGTATAGACAGAGCCCTTGTTACTTCCTCATGGCAAAGTCTGTTCCCAAACGCTTCCCTCCAAACGCTAGTTGCTCCTATGTCAGACCACACACCTCTTCTTCTGCAACTCGATCCCATTCCATGGAAACAACCTCACCTTAGCTTCAAATTCAACAATGCTTGGCTTCTTGAGCCTGAACTTATCAATCTTGTGAGGAATAATTGGGAACACTATCCTACCACAAACATGATTGCCAAATTAAATTATTGTGTGGGGGATATCAAAGTCTGGAGTCATTCTGCTATTCCAAATTTCAAACATCTCATTAATAAACAACGAACAAGCATTGAGGAATCTCGTAATTCTGCAACCGATGCCAATGATCCTTAACTTCTAGCTATGTAGCAAAACCTGGCAACATTAATTCTCCAAGAAGAGAGTTACTGAAGGCAGCGTTCGAAAATATTTTGGTTAGCAGAAGGTGATACAAACAACAAGTTATTTCACGCTTCAGCATCAACCCGTATGCAGGAAAAACACTATAAAAAAGCTACGTGATGAACATGGCAACTGGGTAGCAGCTCACGATGATATGTGCACTTTGGTCCGAAACTATTTCAATTCCATCTTTACAGAGAAGCAAGGCGATCAACAAGCAATCATTTCATGTGTTCAGCCCCGAGTTTCGGAAGAAGATAACAACATTCTCACACAACCTTTCACTGAGCAAGAATTCAAGGATGCCATTTTCAGTATGCATCCGGATAAATCACCTGGTCCTGACGGTCTAAATCCTGCTTTTTTTCCACCGATTCTGGAATGACATAAGGGGCGACATTTTCACTACTGCTACCTCCTGGCTTGCAAATGGAGTCTTCCCATCAGCTTTGAATGCAACACATATCGTTCTTGCTCCTAAATGGGATAATCCAAAATCAATGAAAGACCTTCGTCCTATATCTCTTTGCAACGTATTGTACAAAACCATTTCCAAGGTTCTAGCGAACCGTCTGAAGCCTGTGATTAATAAATGGATTTCTCTAGAGCAAGCAGTGTTTGTTCCTTCTCGTTCGATAATGGATAATGCGCTGACAGCCTTTGAAATTCTACATTATATGCGCTGCAAGCATAAAGGAAAACAAGGTGATGTAGCTCTAAAACTTGACATTTCGAAGGCATTTGACAGCGTTAGCTGGTCATATTTAAAAGCTATTTTGTGTAAACTGGGATTTTGTCACCAATGGATCACTTGGATGATGATGTGCATTTTTACTGTAGAATACCATGTTATTTTTAATGGTGATCGTATTGGCTCCATCTCTCCTGAAAGAGGACTACGACAAGGTTTCCCGCTCTCGCCATATTTGTATATCATTTGTGCTGAAGGGCTATCAACTATTATTAAAAATCATGAGCTTCGAAGTAAAATCTATGGAACTCACATCTGCCGCACTGCTCCGTCTGTTAGCCACCTCTTATTTGCAGATGATAGTTTTCTTTTTTCCAAGGCTACAATCTCAGAAGCACAATGCCTCAAAGATATTCTCTACAACTATGAACAAGCTTCTGGTCAAGCCATTAACTTCAGAAAATCGGCAATCTCATTCAGCGCTAACACTTCCCAAGAATCTATCTCATCCATCACAGCATGCCTTGGCGTTTCTGAAGCTATTGGAAGTGGCAAGTATCTGGGCCTACCATCCATGGTGGGTCGCAACAAGAAGACTATTTTCTCTTACTTAAAAGATCATATTTGGAAAAAATGTCAAGCTTGCAGCGCTAGATCCCTCTCACGGGCAGGAAAGGAAATTTTAATCAAGTCGATGGCCCAAGCCATTCCTTCTTATTGCATGGGGGCCTTTCTCATTCCTACATCCCTTTGCGATGAGATAAAAAGGATGATGAACTCTTCCTATTGGGGCTCAAAAAAGAATGGGCGGCGTGGCATTAACTTGTTACGATGGGACAAGCTTACTCGTCACAAAAGCTTAGGCGGCCTAGGCTTCCGGAACCTAGAAGCTTTTAACCTCTCTATGCTTGGTAAGCAAAGTTGGAAACTCTTATCCGACTCAACCTCTTTATTATCAAGAATCCTAAAAGCTAAATATTTCTCGCGAAGGGATTTTTTGGATGCCAACCTAGGCCATAATCCAAGTTACACATGGAGGAGTCTATGGAGTACACAATCTTTACTTACCTTGGGTCATAGATGGAAGATAGGCGATGGTTCTCAAATTAATTTGTGGCGTATGCCTTGGATTCGCACCCTCCCTACTCTCAAACCGACTATTCTTTCGTTGGTACACCATGAGGATATTACAGTTAATTACTTGTTGAATCCGGGTTGGAATTCTTGGAACATTCCTTTGGTACAGTCGCTCTTCAACCCTTTGGATGTTGCATCAATCCTTTCCATGCCTCTCTTCACTCGAGATTATACTGACAGATGTATATGGAAGGCTACTGTTGATGGTACATACACCGTTAAATCAGCCTATTGCATATGTTCGAACCTTATCACTGCATCCTTTCCTACTAGAAGTGAAAACCGCTGGGACTCTATCTGGAAAATGCAAATTCCACCGCGTGTCGGCGCCTTTTTATGGCGTTCAGCACAACACTTCTTGCCTACTTGAGCAAACCTCCTTTCCCGTGGAATTCCTTGTGATGACTCATGTGTATCCTATGATCAATTGGCAGAAACTCAGATGCATGTTTTCTTTGTATGTCCGAAAGCGATAAGCTGCTGGGAGTTGATTGGTGTCCGTCACATCATCCAAGATCTGCTCCTTAACGCTGACAACTTTGCATCTATGTTATTTGATTTAATTGACAGGTTATCCACACAACAGCAAGCTCTTGTTGCAATGACCCTTTGGAGCTTGTGGAAAAGTCGTAATGCCAAGCTTTGGGAGTCTACGGATACCTCTCCCTCATATATAGTCACGCACGCAAAGGACTCACTAAATGAATGGAGTTGTATGCAACGAGCAAAGGTACCGATCCACAACACAAATCATAGTACGCTTGGATCAAACCACTGGTTGGCATGATCAAATGTAATGTAGATGCAGCTGCTTTCCACAATAACTCTATTATGGGGTATGGTATCTGTTTTTGTGACTCTATGGGTGTTTTATTACTTGGCAAATCAGACTTCTACTACTCATCATCCACTGTTTTAGAGGCTGAGTCTTTAGGCCTTCTAGATGCTATCAAAGTGGCTATCTCACATGGAATGTGTGACGTCATGTTTGAGACTGATTCAAAAATCTTATCTGATGTTATTGCCACCACCACTACTCCCATCAACGAGTTCGGTGATCTTGTAACTCAATGTAGAAGTTTACTACTTAATAGACCCGACTTTGTAGTGTCGTATGTTAGGAGGCAAACAAATAGAGTTCCTCATAGTATTGCTAGAGCATCTCTATCTCACCCTAGCCCCCATATCTTTCATCATGTAACACCTACTTTGTATCCGTTAATTTTCAATGAAATGAATTAACTTTGTCTTTGCTCAAAAAAAAAATTAATATTTATGTACGTGATTCGATATGGTTTTGAAAAAGTATCCAAAATTCGATCCGATACTAGCGGTTGTTATGAAAGAACATCCAAACACATCCAATAAATTTCGGTTTTGTGCAATTTTTGATTTTTTTATAGATGGATTTACGGTTTTATTTTGAATCGGTTTGGATGCGAACACACTTATTCCGGACCACCCATAACCCAACAGCGTCGTAAATATCTGTTTCTATTTCTCTTACTTTTTATCATCTACATTACAAACATTTCAAAAATACACATAAAAACTCTTGACAACATATATGACATTAATATTTCTTTTTCTTTCCGAACATCATTTCTCTCGCTTAAAAAGCACTTTCCAGAACTATTTAAATTAGCTCTTTCTAGTCCAACTCTACATCAATGCAAACTATCATTATCATTTCACTACAAAGTAGATTAAAGTTTGACAATTGCTTTTTTTAACAATAAACCTCCCACTAGTCCTTGTTCCTAAAAGAAATAACAACGAGTCCTTGTTCCTAAAAGAAATAACAACATGAAGTGCATAAATGAATATTGTTAACCCATCCCAGATCATATTGTGACACGGATAACAATTTTTAATGTAGATACTCTGACTGATTCTATATATAAGAGAAAGTTTAATCAACAAAAGATATTTAGTCAAAATTTTGAACCAAATACAACTTTTGTTGACACAACGTTCTCTGTAATATAAAACCCGAGGAAGTATGGTGTGCTTCTAGTCCTCACGTCAGCATTGCATTTAAAATGTTGCCTATTGCTCTTTTCCAATAACAATAATTTCATTTTCAGAAGTAGTAGTTTTCCTAAAATGATAAAATACTTGGGCTTGCACAGGAACACGTGGTTGTGTGCATAGTTAGATATTAGGATAGAGCAATTATATGTTTGTATGATTGCATCCTCCACAAGCAAATGGAAATGCAATAAATAGCATCCTAAATATCACATGTTAATTATAGATCCAGCTAAAGTTGATTGTTGTGGTTTGTTATCAACAAACAAAACTTGATTATTGTGCTTAACACTCTCATTTCAAAATCATTTTCCATGTTTCCCAGTTAAGATCATCCACATGAAACAAAAATTCAGTGAAAACTGAAAACTTCACTGGCAGATCAAGGGGATATTTTCATAATTAGAGCAACAAAAGATTGCGCAAAGAATAACTAACCATCAAAATTGTGACTGAAAAGTGGACACAACAACAAAATTTCCCACTAGATGGGATTGATGCATAGATTAAAAAATGCTGCAATACATTGTCATGAATTATATCTCTAACTATCTGTGACTATGACTAATCAAAATTTGGAGCGCAGTGAAGAAAAAAGAGCTCCTAACCCTGCGGAATGCATGGCCAAAATCTGCCTGGAGAGGCGACGATTCGCACTCTTCACTGTGACAGAAAAATATCCAAAATATAAAAAGTACAAAGCTGCCCGCCCATTACATTACATTATTCAAAGATAAGAAAAATGATCACAACAACATTCACAGATTTTATTGCTGCCGGGTTTCTAAACAGAGACTTCGCATGCACAAAAAATTGAGACTGGTCCACGTTTGCAGAGATTATATCCACACCTGTTCTCTGCTATACTCCCTTACAACTACAGGAACACTTGTAGGGGGGATCTGCCAAAGTTAAATCATGAGAACTTTTGTTTTTGTTAATTGTAAACGATCATGACTGAAGTTTGAAAAACATTCGACAATGGCCTGTAAGACTATTAAAAATGCATGAATTATATCATGGAACTGTTAGACCCTCTACAGCCGTTGCACGTCACAGCAAAGTGCTCTATATCTAACAGTTCCTATGGCTGCTGAACCATGTAATGTTTGTAGCCTGCAGGTGATCAACTTTTATTTATTTGATCTCAATGTCATCCTCTTGATTTTTAAGAATCAAAATTGTTATTTTAATAAATGAATACTAATGGTACCTAGGGATAGAGAGCATTATACGTATCTACTTCTAGGAGCAAATAGATATATATTCAAATTCTAGGACTCACCATGCCATAATCTGTGACGATAATTGAAACATAATCTGAAGGTGTTGCATCATAGCTGACATCAATTTAGAAAAAATTAAGGTCAAGCTAAGGATTTTTGGTATTATATTATTTTATAAATTATATAAATATAAATGCCTTACATCAGATTCAGAAGTTGCAGATTTTCAGCATTGGCCCAAGCATCTAAGTGGTTAACATCCCCTCTACCCGAAACCTTTGAAATAACATCTGGGTCACCTATAAGAAAACAATGGAAAAATCAGCCTTCTTCCAGACAAAAGGTCAAAGGAATCCTATTCATTTGCCATTGTTTACATACCAAGTTCATTTGAGCATATTGAATCAAGCTGAACCCTTTCATGAAATTTAAAAGCCTCACAACAAACTATAACAGGGACATGGAATGCATGAGCAACCATTGCAACAGATGCAGTCCCAACTCCTGAATAAACTGTTCCATTAGACAACACTGATGAAGCGCCCATAAAAACTCGAGTAACTTCATGCATTATGAAGGAAACAGCATTTATATGAGTGTATGTACAAGTAAGACCTTTCTCCACTAGTCTACGGAGCAAAAGTTTCCCTTTAAGACTTGGCCGAGAGTCTACTACTACAACTCGAAACTGTTTCCCTAACTCATATGCACGTAACAGTATCATTTCAACTGCTGACGATGACCCATAAGTAAGAAGAACATCGCCATCTCTTATTTTTGTGACAGCATGCTCTACTATCACCTTGTCAGCAAGTATAATCTTCTCGTATATGAAACGCTCAATATCTGATTGAAGAGAAGTTTTTGATTCTGACTCAGACAGTGTCAGAGGTAGCTTTGCAATTTGACTCTTGAGAAATCTAATTGCATTTCCCATACTGATTGAAAGAGGCCGACACTCAATAAGGAATGAAACATAGCTACTTATTTTTGCTGTCAAGTCTCTCACAAGAGTCTTCTTGGGTGGAACGGTGTAGTCTTTGATGGCATCCTGGAATGCCTGAAGCATAGCAATACAACGAGCATTGCCACCGGATATATCTCCAGAAAGATACTGCAAACCCACCTGATAATCACAACAAACACCGTGGTTAGAGAAAAGTATATCCAAAATGGACCAATTTGCAAAACAATTGAAGTGGGTCTTAAAATATTAACCACTAAACTATCTAGTATCCATAGAAAAAACACAAGTTTAATAACAGTTTGGTTAATAGTCCCTTCATGTATACGCAATAGGTACCTAGACCTAGATACACCTTATTTTGTATTCGGATGTCACCTAGAACAGACTTCTGAACTTTCAGATCATAAAGGATGGTAGTTGATATTGTGCAATAGAAGAGGTATGAAATTATTTTGAGAAAATGACCGAAAAAAGCTTCAAGACTCTATCTCCTCACAATAGAGTCACTACTCTATCAACAAATTTTACAATGATCAATCAGATCCTTTCTGACTCCCAACACCTCCAATTTATACAAGATAATCTCTATAATCAATTTACTAACTAACATCCCTAATTAACTTCTCCTTAAACTCTATTGTAACTAATTCCTCTTATCTCATATTCTAACAAACTCCCCTCGTAACCCATATCCTAATAAACTCCTTCATTATCTTATATTCTAACATATTGAGATCATAGGAATGATGGTGGCATTGCATACCATCCAAAATATAACCCATGAGGTAGAGATTAGGTATCTATCAGTACAAACACAAAGTATGATAACTGAATTATACAATCATCACTTAGCTACCCATGTAAAAGATTTTGTAACTTTAACTGCAAGGGAAATAACTAAACTACTCCAATGATGTGCCACTAGTTTGATGATAGTATATAGTTACCGTAGCAGTGGATCAAATATCCCAACTCAAACAGTGAAGAGATTTCAATTAAGCAACATGCCAAATATCCCTACTAACATTATAGCTAATCACCAATTACATGCACAAGATGTATTTCTAGAGACAGATAAAAAGAAAAACTCTAACCATCACACTGTAAACGAACTTAAGTGTGTCTGAGAAAACTGAAAATTTCAACAATAAAGTTTTATTGACAAAACATTAAGCAGTATATTTTTAATGTTCAAAGAGAATGAAATGCTGGAATTGAATTAAATGAAACTACTAGCAATAAACAAGGCTACACAAAAAGAAAGCATTTCCGGTTAATGATTTAAATCCAAAATGTGGAACTAGGAAGTACAATAAATGAACTCTCATCTACTTGGATGTATTAAGCACTTTCCCACTCTTAACTGTGCTAAATTAAATAAACACTTGCACAAAATTCAGAGATGAATCTTTTAATTTTTAAGTTTCAACAAATGATTTCATTTTTGCATAGGTCCTTGGTTTAGTTTACTAAACCTTTAGATATAGCATAAAGGGTTTCAAGGCAAGGAACACCCTATTTACGCCATGGTACTATCTAGATGTTGAGCCATAAGAATAGAACCAAAACATAACATGTATTATGAAAGGAAAAAAACCTGACCATATAAGAATTATGGATTGTAACAAGTTGAAATAGCGGGATAATGTCGCCACCTTATAAACTGAAGGATGCACAGGTTCAAGCTGGAAAAACTTCGCTTCAAGATCAGGAAGCTGACTCCCATGTTCATACTGTGGCAAATGTCTGAATAGTTCAACTCTGTTCCTGGATTCGGTGTGGTTTACCACAGCACGGCGTTTAGCTTTCTCCACTCTGCTCTTATCATCATATTGCATGCGTGGGTGAGGAACGTCTTTCTTCCTATCCTTCTCTGACGGACGATCAACTCCCTTCTTCTCAGAAGCCGCAACTGAAGTATTATCAACTTTTTGTGGGGGCTTTGTAGCTTTAGCTGATTTTACATTCCCTGAAGTCACAGTTCCAGTTGCCTTGTTTCCTTCAGCTACAACAGATAATATAAAAGCACATACTGATTAGAAGTGTCACGGTGAATTATATTACAAAAGAAACTCATGAAAGCCCATCACCATGTCTTGATTTAGGCATGCTAAATCACTACAAACAACATCCGAATTCTCACACAGTAGGTTGAAGATGACACTAGGTGATTGATAGATGAATACTCACGTTCATGTTTTGGATTCACTTGTTTTGCAGACAAAATTAAATTTTAAATCAAATTAAAATGAACAATGAGAGGTTTTTCAAAGAAGATGTTATATGTAATATAATCAAGACCCAAGATTGCACTAGTATAATCAAACAAGAGCATGCCGAATGCTAATACACACCTTTTGCAGCAGCCTTTGCAGCTCGCTGAGCTTCTTGGAGAGCATGTCTTTCAGCTTTTGAGGACTTCTCATTCTTCTGTTTTGAATTCATAGCTTGGTCTTTCACTTCCATTGAGGACCCTCCTCCTTTGTTTGGTTTCTCTCTTTCTGTGGGGAATAGCAAACAAGAGGAAAAGGGTTAAAAAAATGTTTGAATTCCTAACGTATGCTAAATGAATACTTCTGAGTGCCCGAGACTCCTTCAAAAAGACCATACATGGACAGAAAAAATAAAACGGCAAACAACGAGAGCACCTTATGATTGCAACAAAGTACAGTTACAACAAGCAAGTCAGACAGATTCAATAATTATTCCTTGTGTTTTCTGACTGGTCAAACAGTTAAAACTTAAAATCAACACTAAAATAGAGTAAAAAAGTGATCAGTATATCAGATGCCAGAAATGCATGCAATTTTTTTTTTTGTTGAGAAAAACAATATATATACCGTTGCATAAAATCATCGACAATTAAAAAAAAAAGGTTCAAAAGGAGCTGAATTAGCCATTATGTGGGTTGTGAGCTTCAGTAAAACAGCACGGACATATAATATGATTGAGCAACTTAAGAAGCATTGGCTAATCATCAAAAGTTGCTATTAGGCATAGACGACATCAAAGTACTATTGCTACTTCTATAGCCAAAGGCACGTAGCATTTTCATTTGTAACAAACAAGCAAAGCCACAATGTTCCAAGGCTAGATATGATGTATGCAGGAATAAATGTTTTGCCTAGTGAGGTTAAAACATGACTGCATTACAGTGTTAATCACAGAACATAGTAATTGCAGAAACTGAAAAGCTCTGATATTATTATCCAAAGCTGTGTTAAATAAAGCTCTTGCTAGATTTCACAAAATTGTAAGCAGCAATAAAAACATATAGAACTACTAGTACAAATACACCGAATGACAACAATTGATTATTCGTAAAAATAAATCTGTGACATGTACACAGGAAGAATAAAGTATTTATTAGCACCACTTTTTCCTCTAAATGTCAATGCAAAGGAAATTTATTCAGAATAATGGAAATTGTTTGAAAAGCACATTATACAGTTATCATCATGATGTGCTTCTTAAAGTTACTCCTCCAATCATTCAGAAATTAAATAGTAATCATAAAAGTAATGATGCTAATCAAGACTTTGACATTACAGCCAATTTCAACATATCTAAAACAAATTTCATAAAGATTCATCCTAGACATAATCAAGTATGAAAGCATTAATTAAGAATCCCACTTCTAAATTATCCTGAAAAAGCACATTTACTACAATTTATTGTAAAAACTTTTCTTAGTTATTAATAAGCATTAAATTCTGTAAAGTGTAAAAATTGAACCACATGACACATTCACTAATAGAATAAGCTAAGATACAATCATACAAATTGTCTGTAAGGCCTAATTCAACCGACAATGTCAATAATATTGCTAGGCACATTCACCCAGGTTCGAATCAAGTCCTCGCAGTTGTCTGTGAGTTTTAGGTGTGTTTATCTCTTCGTCTACGGACAAAAAAGAAAAGCATGCAAATCTTCATTCAATCAAATTAAATGTAACAAAAAACATTTATACCTTCATTCAATCCAATTAAATGTAATAATCATACGAATCTTCATTCAATCCAATTAAATGTAATAATCATACGAATCTTCATTCAATCCAGTTAAATTTAACAATCATAGGAATCTTCATCCAATCAAATGTAACAAAATCTAACAATCATATGAATCTTCATTCAATCCAATTAAATGTAACTATCATACAAATCTTCACTCAATCCAAACCTCAATCTAAATCCTCATAAATTTCAATTCTATCTACTTTCACACTACACTAAACGAAGTTCAAATTCAAATCATAAACAAAATTATCAACTTAAAAAAAATATCAAAACCAAGAAAATAACCAAAACTCACCATCAAAAGCAAATGAATCAGCATTGACCACAGAAACCGTGGTCAATTTACACACCGGAACACCACCACGCGGAAAAGACGACGCCACAATTCCACCACCAACTCCACCATCTCCGGCGACGATCTTCTGAGACAGAGCCGGCGATATCGGAGCAGGAAATAATTCCGACGAGCTTCCATTATAGCTTCCGGTCACAGCAACGGATTCATCGCCGGAAGGGGGAGTGACGGAGGGAGGAGAATGAAGGTCGGGAATTTCCGCCGAATGACACGGCGGAGGGATCATGACGGGAGAGAGGGAATTGGAGTCGAATTGAATAGGGTCGGGTGGAGTGAAGAATCCGACTGTGCGAACTTTCGGGTCAATGACGGCGCGTGGTGGTCGACGCGCGTCCATGATAGTGAAGTTGAAGAAGTTAGTTACGGTTTAAATTTCAGTGTTGAGCATGTTTAGGTGGGAGAATGTTTTTTTTTTTTAAGAGAGGGTTTTTGGTTTTCTATTGTTTTCTTGGGAAAATTTTGTGCAGAGAAAATGTGTGAGGTGAAGGAAGAAATAAAATGAAAGAAAGTGAGGGTTTAATTTTTCTATTATTTTCTCGGGAAAACTTGCTGGAGAGAGAACAAATGTGATGTTTTTTTTGTATTTGTTTTTGAGGAAAGAAAATGTGAGAGTCTAAAGGAGTGAAGTAAGAACACAAACTATTAAACTAATAATACTTATGATTTTGACAATGATATGTGATTGAAAAAAGAGCTAATAGGATGTAGGAGAGTTTTATTAGTAATTTAGTATTATTTATTATTTGGATAAATTTTAGTAATTTTTTAGAAATCTTTATTATTATGGAAAAAATTTATGTACAATTCCTTAGGTGCTTTTCGCATGGTTCTTAACTAAATTCACCATAATTTATTTAAATCCATAATTCTCTCGAAGTTTGTTATCTCCAAAAAAGTTGTATTTTTAGTTAAGAACCATACGAAAAGCACCTCCCACAGGTTTGTTATTTCTTTCACTATATAAGCAAAACTTATGTAGCCTAAGAGACACACTTTTATTCATTAATAATATTCGAGACTTTTCTCCCAATTCTGGTGGATTCCAAAAACACTTATTTTGATAGGTTTGTCGCTTGTAACCCTATTTTGGACACTAAAATCGTATTTAACTCTTTTAATTATTTTTGGAAACCGGGAACAATTTAGTTAAAAAATTCAAAGGTGGTGAGCAGTAGAATAAAGTGTTTAATATTAAAATATAAAAATAATGATGTGTTCTTGTGAGATTTATTTTAAACATTAATTTTAGAGTGATATACCGTAGAAGATCTTTCCCTCAGGAAAAAAAAATACAAGAGAGGAATAACATAACAGTCAAACATAACATTAATTTTCTTCAAAAAAAAAAACATAACATTAATTTAATGATTAAATAAATTTTTGGTCTCTAAATATTGTCAATTTTGTTTTTAGAGATAAAAAAAGCTAACATGTTTTGGTCCATAAAAAAATTTCAGCACATACTTTTGGTCTTTGTAAAATTAAATTTTATTTGGTTATACTTAAACTTTTAATTTTTTTAATGATTTTTTACATATTTATTTAGGATATTATACAAAGTTACTCTGTAATTTGTTTATTAGGATGACTATGTGTAGCATAAGAAAGCACCAAAATAATAAGGTTTAAAATAATATCAATGAATCAGTTTCAATGATTTGTGAGCGGGTGAACACTTGTTCAATAGTAGGGTTAATGTCCAACTTATTAGGACCCCTATCCCTGATCAAACTTATCACGCTAAGATGGTTGCCTTAACAAACCAAGCGTGGGTCGCTATAAATATAATGTGAACGCCTCTTTCTCTCCTGCACTAAACAAAGTTGGCCGTGATATGTGTATTAGGGATGATAAGGGTCGTCTTTTACTGATTAAAATGGAATGGCTATCACGTCACTTGATGTTGATTTGGGGGAGACACTCAAACTTTTGTTTGCTCTTCAATGGGTACGTGTCTTTAGCTGACTAATGTGGAGTTTGAAATGGACTCTATAGTGGTATAGTAGATAGTATCTATGGTCGCACTCTCGATGTTTCGGATTTTGCGTCAATTATTAATGAATGTCGGTGCTCATAATTTAGCTAGGTAGGGGTAACTCCATATCTTCCGTATTCTCATTTGAATTCTATCTTATATCTCTACTCTTATTTTAAATAAAATGCATTAAATTTTCTCTTATAAAAAAATAACCTTACTATTTTAGTTTTTCTTTTATCTAAAAATTAAGTAGTTTAAATAACCGTTTCATACATTACATTTATCACAACCAAAAAAAAATATAGGTTGATCTATTATTTTTTGGGATTTACTTTTCCCATCCTATGTCATTCTCGCGCGCCCTATAAAATTTCTGAAAATACCTTGTATCCGAATTATAAAATCCAAACAAGATTGTTAGGTATTTTCAGATTCAAAAATCCAAAATTAAACGAAACCTCCATTTTTTGTGTTGTATTTGATGTCAAAGGTCTCTAATGACCGTTGCAAGAATAGTCCTTATTATTTTTAGGGATTTTAAAAATATTTATTGAAATGCAAGGATTATTTTTCAAAGTCACGCAAAATATAAGGACCAAAAACATATTTAACCTTAAAATAATTGGGACCTACTAACTGTCACATCAACATTTCATTAGAGAATTAATAGCAGAGACTAATTTTGATAACGGAGATAAAATGTGAGGATTTTAAAAACATTTAATAAAATGTAGAGACTATTCTTCAAAGAGGCGCAAAATGTAAGGACTAAAAATATATTTAACCCTATTTTATCAAAGACTAAATTGGGTTAAAAAAAAGGAAGTAAATTAGATCTTCACTCACAAACTATTGATTAAAAATTGATCAAGAAAATTTAACAGGAAGCAAGTCCACGAGAAAAATATTGGACAACTTATTCTGTTTTTGAACTACCGATTAAAAATGGACAATTAGATCCCTAAGAATAATATTTAAAAAGGGACAATTTGGTCTCGAGCAATAGTATTTAAAAAGTGATCATTTAGTCCGTATAATAGAAAAAACTACTTTATTTTTCTCAAGGATCAAATTTAGTATTATAGCTTTTTCAATAACTAAAATGAGTTTTCACTGTTTATTTTTTTATTTTTTTTGACTTAGAGTTTTCACTCTTTAACAACCGAAATAAATCTTCCCTAAAAAAAAAAAAAATCTAAAAAAATTAATTTTTTAATATAAGG
>Ga0228710_1005072_pt1 | contig 20591 bp, 18 predicted proteins | sample MedpolnodulmetaG_FD_177995 | JGI IMG/M metagenome (GOLD analysis project Ga0228710, IMG submission 177995) | Root nodule microbial communities from Medicago polymorpha collected in Santa Monica, California, United States - pink nodules | ecosystem: Host-associated > Plants > Roots > Nodule... | reverse complement strand
GCCATTTTTGCCAATACCATGGATGAGATTTCTTCAGCAGCAAAATGCTTTTCCTCGTCATTATAGTTAACAACAATCATGGGTTTGTCATTGAGGTCGCCAATTACTTTGAAGGGCCACGACTTCATATCACTTTGTACGATGGAGTCGCAAAACTTCCTACCAATTAGCCTCTTTGCATCTACAAAACAAACAAAAGAGTTGAGTACACAATGAGAAAAAATGTTGTACCATTTTCTTTGCATTTGAATAAATCTGTATGTATAAATTGGATAACTCTAATATATCTTGAATAGGAAAAATTGTTATATATTTACGAATCAAATTACACTGATGTAACATGTATCGTCACATCACTAAATAACTTTTTATTGGATTTTTTCATTACTAAATTCATATCTGGATTAAAAATTATTTTGCTAATAATACATCTATAAAATCATTTGAAATATAATATACAGTTGGTTTAAAATTATTTTCATATCATATTCATTTGGTTCTAAACTCAGCTTGTATCCAAAAGAGTAAATATATGTTTACCTCCTGTAATATTAGCGGTTTCTGGTTATCCCCTATAAAAAAAAAAAAATTAGATTTCAACCCTGTAATTTGAAGATTTTGTTTGGTTTTATACTTTCATGAATTTTGACTGTACAAAATCGATAAAGTGACAGAGGGGATAAACCAAAATTCGTTCAAATTACAGAGGGTGAAAGTACCTTAAATTTTGAAATTTTATGGTATAAAGGTTCAAAACTAAAGAATCTTCAAATTACTGTGCTGAAATCTAAAAAAGAAACTTACGAGGGTAAATCAGAAACCGCTAATCTTGGGTAAGCATATATTAACCCAATCTAAAATAAGAATTTTAACTAAAGAAATAACATGCATAGGTTAAGTTTCATGCATTAAAATATCATATATAGTTGGCTCATCAAACACTAAACATCAAGGCAGAGCATGGTATTTTATCTTATCATGTCTCAGTTTATCCTAAATAAAATCAAGAATAATTGAGTTTAGAAGCTTTTACCGAAAACAGTGTTGACTGGGTTGCGAGCAGCCCTGTTGAAAGCAGGATCACCAATCATTCTTTGAGAGTCGGTGAAGGCAACATAAGAAGGTGTTGTTCTATTCCCTTGGTCGTTCGGTATGATCTCTACCCTATTGTGCCTCCATACTGCAACACAAGAATAGGTTGTTCCAAGGTCGATTCCTATTGCAACTTTCTCACCTTTTACTGACATTTCTCTCCAAAATTTTGGGAAGGAATAGAAATGATGATGAGAACAAATTCTTTGAGGGCTCGGCTTATAAAAAGAAGTACAATATGAACTTCTTTGTAAGTTTCGTTGCTATTTCGGATTAATTTTCATGATTTTAAGGTTGGTGGTTATAATTTTCACAAATAACTTGTGGATCATAATTTTCTCAAAAACAAAAAACAACCAGTGGAGCATAATTTAAGACAAAAACATTATCAACGACAAGACCTTTCCGTGTACATGTGCATAACAAAAGACATAGGTGGTTATATTTTTTATACTCACTAGAAGTCAAGACCCTTTCCTCGAAAAAACAAGAGTAGTCAAGTTGACACTTAAGCCATCCAAATTGATTCAGTCAACTCTTGTAAAGGTTCTCATTTCCTAAAGATGGTCACTCTTAGTGTCTTGCAAGAGTGAATATTTTCCTTGGATTTTGATTTTGTGCCTTACCTTCTCAGCTAATAGTATCCACCTTTATTGTTTTTCATTAACATAATATTATTTATTGTACTATTCAATTATTTAACTACTCTCCTAATAAGAATGTTTTAATAAATCAAATACATTTTACATTTAAAATCAACATTACTAATATTTTTGAATAACTTTATTAAACTCAAAAGGGACACACACAAATTAGTGGACACACTAATTTAAAACAGAATGAACTCAGAAAAACTTTCAAACACCTATCGCTTGTACTCGCACAAAAATCCCTTCAAAAAACTATCAAATCGACCAATAAACCCCCGGTCCACCGGAGAAGACAACATAACAAATCCAAAAACTTGAGTCTAGAAACTGACTCCTGATCTCGAATCAAAAATGTTTGGCCCTCTATAATCCAAAATCAAATCACAAAGGAACACCTCAAGTCTCATCCCACCGAAGAATACACCATTACTAGAATTGCGACGCGATATGCTTTGTTGTTTCATTAGATCAAGGGTTAGTAGATCTATTTCGTTCATATTGTTTCTATTCGAATGATTTGTGGGTTTGTCGTTCATATTATGGATTTAGCTTCAGCTCGCATCACTGGTGCAATACACATCAGCCCAATAACCCATAATCCATGTTGGATTTGGGCAGGGCCGTTCCAAGAGTTTTGCGGGTCTTAGGCATAATATGAAAAAAGGGCCCTTACATAATACATCATAACTTTTATTAGCTCATTGTTGTGTTTTTTTAGCTCTTCAATTCGTTTTTTTATTTTGTTTTTCACTACCAAATAAATGTTTTTTAGACAACATCTGAAAATAAATCAAATACTCTATATACACCAAAACAAAATAAAATACCGTAGAAGTAGAGAAAAATAGCACATGCGAAGTAGACTGAAATTTTAGCACCCCATTTTCAAGTAAAATATAATTTATTTTGTTATGAAAATTATCCCAATTTCTTAGATAATAAATATCGTCGATATTTTTAATATTAGTGAGGCACATTATGAGGAACAAAGGGCCCAAACAAATATCACCAATTTCTTCGATAATAAATTTTTGAGCATATTATTAAGAACAACCTAATTTTTTTACAAGAGGGTGTATACATATATTTTTGTGCTACAAGAGGGTGTATACAGATATTTTTGTGCTAAAAGGGCCAAAAACATTAACAAATTTCAGCCCAACCCTTTATCATGTCAAAGTTTGGGCGTTTTCAGAGAATTTTGCTATATATACCCCCCAAAATCCAAATATTTCTATATACACCCCCCACCTTAAAAAAAATTTAGACCCCCTACCGGCATGGACCCTAGGCCGTCGCACTCGCGGCCTATGCCCTAGGGCCGGCCCTGGATTTGGGACCAAAGAGGATCTTCCATGCACTCTTCCGCACGAAAGTGAAGCTCCATCGATCAAGACCAATGATACGTCTCTAATTTACTAGTGTAACACCCAAAATTTTCAAAAATATAGTCTCCATATATATATATATGTTCACTATATAAATCTATAGTTATTAGTTTCAGTGATTTCATGTGTAAATGTAGGTTGATTATTATTGTGACATTTTGTGAATTAATAAGAACTGTTTGCATATTTTATAAATAATTATTTTGGTATCTTAGTGATATTTTGATTATTTTTCCTTATATGTGCAGTTGTTGTGGTGTGATAATTTTATACGCGTTTATTTGATTAGAATTAATATAAAATGTTATATTTCATTTATTGATTTATTATTTTAATTATTTTAGAAAAAACGATAGCAGTTTACTATTAGTATTTTGGGATAATATTAGTTATGAGTGAGCAAAATAAAATTAGTTTATATTATTAGTGGATGAAGAGAATAAATGGATAGATGTATATAGCTGAGTGGGCCTAATTAGTAGAAGAGAAGGTATGAACCAATGAGTGTGAGAATGGATTTTCCCATGTGCAATGTATTTAGAATAAGAGAAACTTAAAACCCTAACCTAAGAGAGAGAGAAAGAAGAAACTTTGCGGGAGAACAACAACAACATGGCAGCAGCTCACTTGAAGAGGGGAAAACAGATCCTGATGCCATTTAGATATCCAGAAAACAGTCTCCGATTATTCTCAAAATATAGTATGTAGTTTCCCTCATTTTTTATATTAAATTCATCTTTACAAAATTTTAGCCTTCCCAATAGCTCTTCAAAAACCTCAACTTTCTACATGATAGATATTTGGCAAGTGTACCAAAAACTATCGAAGTAGTAATAGAGATCGAATACACGAGGACCGTTGTTTATTTCTATTAAACAAGTTCGTTTAAATAAAGGATGTAGTAAATTTATGGGTTGCCCTAGGCAGTTGGATTTGGTTTTATAAAACTTAAACAAAGTAAATAAAATGGTTTGATAATTCGATTAAAACAGATGATCAAGCCTTTCGAATCCTCTATTGCTCACTGTGAGTAATTTGGCTCTCTTCTCTCTCAAAGAAATTATCCTAGCTTTACGACAGATTAACTTATTAGCTTTGATCAATCTCTTGACTCAAAGCCCTTTCCTAGGTTATAACCTTTTAATCTCTTAAACCGATTGAATAACATTGGAAGAGATCTTCTAGTTCGTTAAACCTAAGTGTTAACTCTCAACTTCCTATCTCTAGTTTCATATGTTGAGTTAATAACAATTACTATGTCCGGTTCAATAGCTAGGGTTCGTAGTCAATTGAAACCTAAATTCAATTCAAGCAATTAATAGAAGCTAGGGTTAATAGTCATACACATGATATTAAGAAAAGCATTAAGCACAAATAATTCTAAATAAAGACTAGGTATTCATTGATGTTAAAGAGAGTTCTTAACAAATTACATGCTCACAGATCACAAGGATTCATCTCATGGCTTAATCAATCTAAGAGTTTAGCTACTCATAACTAAACAATCAAATACATAGAAAATAGTGAACATACATAAATCAAAACCAACTATGAGTTGGGTGAGATCCACTACTTGTTCTTCGGTTTCATGGTGTCGTCTATGCTCTGTTTAGTTTGGAGTATGGTTGTATCAAAAAATCTTTTGATGAATACTGAGAGGTGATTCCCTCTTCTTAGGAAGGTCTGCAACAGTGATGAGGCCAAGGTGTTGGTTTAACACAATGCTGCACAGTAGAGTAGGAAAAGCTATGGGGAATTTAAGAACATCAGTTTTGGCATGTTTCACCGTTTAATAAAAAATGTACCTACCATAGTCCATCTTGGTTTTAGTCCCTACAGAATAGATAAACTTGGCCAAACCTGTTGCAATGTCAGATGAGTGGGTAGTGGGAACCCAATTTGCTGCACCAATCCTATTTAGGATAGCATACTTCACACTGAGCTTACTAGAAGATATCTTCCCTTTCTTAGGCCAAGCTTTCACCTGATTGGCAATAATCTCCTTGCTTACATGGTTGTCAGTGACTTCCATCTCACTAGCACCTTCTTCATTCACTCCCAAAAACTTGTTGATAATGTTGGGAGAAAAGTTGACACACTCACCTCTTACATACACTTTCTGAAATTCCTTACTAAGAGGATTATCACAATCATCCGAGATATTCACTAAGAATTATTTCACCAGTTTTTCATAGCATTCACCAAGATTGCACACAGTTTTCATGAGTCCAGCTTCTTTAATAAGCTTCATCACAACTTTAATTTTCAATGCCTCCTCACCCAGCTCTCTCTCCACTGCTAGCCTCCTATTGTAGATGTATTTCCACCTTTGAGCAAATTCAGGGAGGTGAAAAGAGACTTTGTCAATGGGCATATTTTCAATAATCTGCACCCACTTTTTCCCAGCAGTCCTCTTAACACCAGAGGGGACGATGTTTAGATCATCCTCCTCAACACCATACTCAGACTCACTTGAAGAGACAACCTTCCTCTTCCTTGAGCTACCAGCAGTACTTTTCACCAACACTTTGCTCCAACTTTTCTTGGGACCAACACCTGCAGATTTTTTCCTGCTTTTGGGAGTCTCAGTCACCACAGTAGTTGTCTTCTTAGAGCTTTTGCTTGCAGAAGGGACATCCTTTCCTTTATTACTTCTTAATCTCTTGGCTACACTATCACCAAGGGTCTGAGCCAGAGGAACATCATCCAAATCAGCTCATCAACATCAACCACATCTTTCTCATTTTCTTTGTCACCAGTGTCTTCTTCCTCTTCATCCTTTTCAGAGTCACCTTCTGATCCCTTACTTTCTTCAGCATGAGAGTCCTCTATGGAATTTCCAGAATTCACGTCCTTCTCTGGAGCAGTCTCATAGCTGGAGTCCTTTTCATCAGCCACATCATCAGCATCACTAGCAGGTTTATGAGGTTGGCCCAAGGATGTGCCAACATCGTCTTGCAAATCAGTTTCTTTCGGATCACTTTCAACAGAGTCATCATCTCTTGTCACATTACCAGGGTTATCCACATCCATGTTTTTAGTACTTTCTATAGCATCGTTCAAGTCTTGTAACCTTAATTTTCTACCAGATGTAGGTTCATCAGAGATTAGGGTTGAATCAGGATTACCATTTTCACGAACAGGTGTTGCAACATCTGATGCTATCTTGGAAGCATCTTCATCATCAGTATTTTTGGAAGCTTGAGCGGTGGTGTCTTCCTTAGTAGCTTTAAAAGGATTCTCCTTTTCATAAAGATCATCCATTGACATCGCCACTTTCGATTCACTTTTCTCTACAGGCTTCTTCTTCCTTGATGTAGATTTAGAAGCGGTTTTCTTTTTAGGTTTAGTGGGAGGAACAACAGTAAGGGGTTCAATCATCTTTAGTGCAGAGGAATCAGTTTTTTGTTGTTCGATGGTGTTCTTTTCATCGGAGTCGGTTTTCAACTTCATGGTGAAGTGATGTTGTTGACAATGTTTGGTGGAGATATGAGGTTTTTGATGATCGGTTGCAGAGAAAAGAAAGTGAACGGTTTTGGAAAGATTAGAAAAAGAGAGAGTGTGACAAGGGTTAAGATTGATATGATTGCGGTTGGTTTGGTGAAGGAAGTTAATTTGAAAAAGCTTGCCTGAATTAGCGTGCACCAATGAGAAGTGAGATACGCATAAAGTCTTTGTACGCCTAGCCAAAATTAACTGCTATAACTTCTTCCTCAGTGAAATGTCCAACCTGTCCCTCAACTTCTCAAATTTCTTCAAATTTAAAATTTCTGTATATTTGTCAATTAAAATATCTTTTGTTGGGACAATATTCTTTTCTAACGTTTCTTTGATAGAGTGTAGTTGAACATTGATTTGATCATTTTTCAAGATAAAACTTCTTTCAGAAATACTTCTCTTATCATCTTTACTCCCAAAGTGAGGAAAGGCAAGAATCTTCGGATGTTCCAACATAGTATGCAACATGTTAATCTGTTTTCCTAGTTCCGGAATCCATTTGTAGCAGTTATTTTTAGTTCTAATTCCTCTCATTAACACTTCTCCTTCTTCATTTGTTACCTTACATCCAGATTTGCTGAAGTTAACTTACATTCCTTGGTCACAGAGCTGACTTACACTGATCAAGTTTGTGTAAAGTCCTTCAACTAGAAAAACATTCTCAAGTTTGGGTAACTTAGTATTAATTAAACTTTCCATACCTAGGATTTTTCCCTTACCACCATCACCAAAAGTAACATAGCCTCTATCACAAGATCTTATGTTTTTAAACAAACTATTCTCCTCAGTCATATGTCTGGAACATCCACTGTCAAAATACCAGACTTCATTAGATGATGTTTTTTGAGAGGTGTGAACCATTAGCCCAACATTGTTACTTTTAGGCATCCATTCTTTCTTAACATTCCTCATTTTTGATTCAGAAGATTTGTACTCAAATTGTTTAGGATAGCCATACAATTTATAACAAAAGGGTCTTATGTGTCCTTTTCTTTTGCAGTGGTGACAAACCCATGGACGAGTTGTCCTTTTGTTCTTAAAATTCTGATGTTGTTGAAAATGTCTCAACATTGTTTTGCTGGTAGAGGCACCATCTATTCTTGAAGGATCAATAACTTTGAAATGTTCTTCCTTTCTTATCATCCCATGATCTTCTAAGGCATAAGCAAATTTTATGTTACGTTTTTCTAATTTAGAGGTTTATAATCTAGTCTTATACCATTTGCTTTTTCCTTATCTTGACTTTCTGACATTTCATCCAGAATTGCAGAATTAGTTGTCATCATTCCTTCTTGTTTTATAACCTGTTCAAGTTATGAGTTTAGAAGAGTTACCTTATCATTGAATTCTGAGATCTTTGCCAGATGATTACTTCTTTCAGTAAGCAGTTGACTGTTGATCTTCTTTTGTTCTCCTAACATTTTGCATATCTCTGCACTTCTGACATAAAAATCCTTATAAGAAGTAGCTAACTCATCATAGTCCAACTCTTCATCACAAGATTCAGTGTCAGAAAAGACCCTACCAGTTAGAGCAGTCTCCCTTTTTGTAGACTCATATTCATTAATTCTTTCTGAAACATCTTCATCAGACCAAGCAACATTCAAACTTTTCTTTAGTTTCTTCAGAAAATTAGAACATTCTGTTCTTATATGACCAAAACCTTCACATTCATAACATTGAACTTCCTTGGATTGATTTCCCTTGTCATCTGTATTGAAACTCTTCTCATTATTATGTTTTTCCCTGATGTTGGATTGAATGTTCTGACCATCTGATTTGGATCTCCAATTAGCCTGTTTCACAATCTTGTTGAATAGTCTTCCAAGGAGTACAACTGACTCAGCCAGGTTCTCATCATTTTCAAGGTTTCCTTGAGCTTCTTCAATGTCAGCATTAGAAACAAAAAAAAATATTATTTTCTTTCTTTTCCATCCTATTGCTGATTAAAATTTCAAAATTTTGTAAGGATCCAATAAGCTCTTCTACCTTCATGTTGGAAATGTCCTGAGCTTCTTCTATAACGTTGACTTTCATGTCAAATCTTTTGGGTAAAGATCTGAGAATCTTTCTAATCAGTTTTTCTTCAGACATCTTCTCCCCAAATGAATCAAAAGCATTAGCTATGTCAAGGATATTCATGTGAAACTCTTGAATGCTCTCATCTTCCCCCATTTTTAGTTTTTCAAATTGAGTGGACGGAAGCTAAAGTCTTGACCTTTTAACTTTTGAAGTGCCTTCATGTGCAATTTTGAGGGTCTCCCAAGCCTCCTTAGCAACACTGCATTGTTTGATCATTCTGAACATGTTCTTGTCAACTCCATTGAAAATAGCATTCAAGGCTCTAGAGTTAGCAAGTGAAGATTCATCCTCATCTACAGTCCATTCTTCTTCTGATTTCAGAACAGTAGTCTTGTTCCCATCTTTATCAAGTGCCACAAGCTGTTTCTAACCTTTCAAAACTTCTTTCCACGTCTTGATGTCAATAGATTTAAGGAAAGCACTCATTTGTGATTTCCAATAATCATAGTTCGTTCCATCCAACAGAGGTGGTCTGTTAACAAACCCTCCTTCCTTGTCCATAATGCCAGAAATAACTTCCTCTGGATCTCACCCTAAAACAGGCAGGGTGCCTGCTCTGATGCCAATTGAAATTCTGGCACGTTAGACTTAAGATGTTCTATGTGATGTTTCAACACCAGTCATAGATACCAGATGTTGTAAGAAATTTTTAGAACATTAAGCTAACAAACAAACACAATATAAAGTAAAATAAATGACAAGAGAGAAAATGGCACAGTGAAGTTGTTAACCCAGTTCGGTGCAACGTCACCTACTCTGGGGGTTACTACGCCAGGAAGGAAATCCACTAGTGGAGTCCTTATTCTAAGTTATCAGTAAACTCCTCGTTTACAACTCTAGACCTAGGACCAACCCGTATTGACTTCAACCTAGGAACTCCTAGATCTGAGATCTCATCTCACTTCCTACAATCAATCACAACCCCTGTGATTATCAGATTACAGACACAAACAAATAGTGAAGTTACCTTCAAACAAGCTACCTACAACCGTGCTTCACAGTTTTGGTGTAGTACACAGACTACCTAACTCTTTGCTTAAAAGCTTCAGAGTAGTGAACAAAATACAACTCAAAACACAGTCCAAAACATGCATCAAGATGATACACGAAAGGCTCACAAATAACAGACTCAAAACCCTAAACAATCTATTCTTCAAATGACAGGTTGAATTATTCTTTAGGTCTTTCAGTCTTGTTTATATACTGAAGAAATACGGGTCAGTACACTTTGTTGGGCTTCAGAACAACTTGTAATCCATTTCACAATCAACAGAACCAGAAAAGGAAAGTCCTAATATGTAGGCACATTATTAGGAACATCCTGATCACCTCCAAAACTTTCCTAAGTAGATAGCTCATTCTAAGGAAATCACCAACGATCTGATTCTGTACTAAAAGCACGCAGCTTGACCAACAAGAATAAAGGCGTGGATTCCTTAAATAAATTAACACGTGCGAAAAACAAGGCAAGATGCAGGTCAACTGAACCATGCCAGGATGTTGGAACATCGTGTCCAACATCTTACTTGAATAATTGTTTTAGGAAAAAGTGAAGCCAATATACAAATATCCAACAAGTTTTTTGTGTTGTCCTTGGAATAAATGTCATAGAAAGATGTAAAAACAATTTGTATTGGTTATTAGTTATAGAGAAAATGAAAGAGAGAACATAATGAATGCAAATTGCATTTAATTTCTCCTTGGAAAATATGATTTTTTGAAAAACCATAATTAAATATGATAAAAGTTAGTATTTTTTGCTTATAATTTGGGACAAAGAAAATAAAAAAAATTTCTTATAATTTGGAACAAAGAAAATAATTTTTTTTTCTTATAATTTGAGACGAAGAGAGTATATGTGAAAAACAGAGGATGAATAAAATTGATAAGGGATCGAATCCAAAAAAATCGTCAAAATCTTCATTTTCTCACATCTTTTTCTCTCTCTTCTTGCGTCTTCATCTTCATCTCATGCCTTCCTCTATCCTTCTACCTATACCCATCATTTTTTTAACCACGTCTTCATCATTTGTTGCTAACTCCACTCTGCAAAAAAAAAATCCTTCAATTTTGAACCAGTTCATGAAAGAAAAACTTTGAATCTAGTAAATTAAACTCATCCTAATCAATCTAAAAAATATATATTCGAACCAAAAAAATTAACATCATCCTCTTCAATCTCATGAATCCTTAAAATAGTCTGAACACAAATTAAAATTTCACACCAAACTCCATCAATACACATACTCCTCATCCTCTCGTCCACATCTTCCCTTCAGCCTCCAACATCGAATCCATCAACACTCAATAATTTTTTGCATCCTTAAATTGAGAAGAAGAATCATTTTAGATTCTGATTCTGGCAAATAAGAAGAATTGTGAAAGACATGAAAGAGAAATTCTAGCAATAGAGAAAAGGGAGAAAAGTATGAACAACATCAAGATCCGGTTAAGTGATTGAAGGTAAATTTACATTGCTATGGTGAAGGAGGAGTATATTAATAGTTATGGTAATTTAGATGTTAATTCCATTAATTTGAAGGTGGAACAAAGATTAGGGTACCAAGTTCATCGCAAATTCCTTGTGAGGATGAGCCGAAGTTGATATTGTTGTAGGAATGGAATTTGTTTGATTCCACACTTTGTAGTTATAATGGGATGAAGAAATTGAAGCTTTTGTTGGCTATAATAGGAATTGTAGTATAGGAATCATGTTTGTGAATTGGTTATTGTGCTTCGATGTGGTTTAATATGGCATTTGAAGCAGTTTCTTTGAAAAATGTTGATAAACTTAAAGATCAATGCAAAAAAATATTAAGGTTGAGAAGAAATCGTTTTATTTTGCTGTTATTTTTTTTATTTTTTGTTTCTAAATCTTTCTTCTATTTAGTTGTAAAATTTTGTTGAAATTGATTATTTTTTATGTTGAGGATGGTTTTGGGTTTTTGGATTATGGATTATGAGTTAAAGATAAAGATTAAGAGGTGTTGTGTAAATGGGACTCTGGCCTTGAAAAACTACTATCTAAGTACCTTTTCCTTTTTGTGGTTGTATAAATGGGACTCTGGCCTCTGGGTGACTCATATCATGATTTCTTTAGGAACTTCAACTTTCCTAATATAACAGCGAGGTGTGTTGTGTCCCATTTTACAACAATAATGACATAGGATTTGCTATCAATATTTTTAACATAAGAGTATTTCTTGTAAGGTTTTTTAAAATGTTTATCACCATTTAACTTCATAGCAAATTCTATTTGAGGTTTATAGGCTTGTTCTTGTTTGCTTTTTAGTGATTTAATCTCTTTATGTATACTAGTAAACACAACAAAATATTGGGTATCCAAAAATTTATGATAACTCTTAGAAGATTCAATATACTTATTTACAATAATATGCTCATTAATAAGAGATGCATGATAACTTTTTGCAGATTTTCAAAATTATTTTTAAGCTTTGAAATTTCAGCTTCTAATTTATGACTTATTTCTTTTGAGAATTTATTTTTCTAAAAGCTTCCAAAGTTTCAGCATGCATTTTTTGAAAATCATTTTGTAACTCATTATAAGAAGGAGTAAGTCTGGAGTCGAATGTAATTACTTCACAATGTTTGTGCCATAAAGACTGGAAGATTGCTTGCATTAGCTTTCATAAGATTTGGAAATTCATTTTTAAAGTGCCCCAACTTGCTACTTTCATAGAAATTTAGAATATTTTCTTCCTTTTTAAATTCACCTCCTCTGCTAGTTTCTTTACAAAATGTTTCAGTTGATTTTTATCAATGTATCTATGATATCATTGCACAAATAATCTTATATCTTCATCCACGGAGGAGTCTTCATCAAATTCATTATATATCCGCTGTGATAATGTTGCCTTGGAAGTATACCTTTATAACAATACTCTTTTCCTCGTATTTCTTAGCCTTAGAAACTTCTTCGTCAAAGACTTTAAAACTTTATTACCACAATATTGATTTGAAATTGTGTTTCTAAGGTTTTGCATTTTATTCACAAGATAAGTAAATCTCATTTGCATGGAAACAATGTTTTCATCTTGTTCCATTTGAAATAACTCATATAAAATCGGGTGTTAATTTTGGATTGTTTGACATCTTTAGTTCCCTCATGCAAAACCTCCAATGCACATAGTCATGACCATCTTACACTATGAAATTGAGTGATACTCATTTATCCCTAATGCGGAAATTAGTATATTTTTCGCTTTCAAAATATATTGGACATTTCTTTATTCCTCGTTCATCCTTGCATTTTGTGGTTTATCTACAACGACGCCATCAACGGTTTCTACCGATCTAAACCAACTGTTGAGGACCACGTTATAAAATTTCATATCAATTGATTGCATATGGACGCTCATACACGATTTCCAATAATTGTAATTTTATTCGATAAAAATGGATCTCTATCATAAATAAAAAAAGTCTGTACTAAAAAAAGATTCAATGTGTATTTATTTTTGTTTTCAACAAATAAGATTGAGTTTTTTCTTAAAAAGTGTTAGGATCGGCCCCAGCCCACATTGTCGACCCAACTAATGGCGGTCCAGGAATCCCCACTGTTCAGGGAGGACAGAGAACTTACTATCCACTTCACCACACAAGAGCGTGCCTCAACCAATATGGATTGTTCACGCGATCTCTAACGACTTCTTGACATTCTCTCTGGGTTTCACGGAGTTTGTTGCGACCAGACTTCACTATATAAGTGTGGCTCCACACCACACCCAAAGATTCATTTTCCCTCACCAGAGAACTACTTCCATTGTGCAGGAAAACAACTTCTAATCATCGAAAACCACATCAAACGAGCATTTTAACCAATTACTCATCGACCTGGTCCACTCTAAGGGGGATGTATTGGATTAAGATTCTAAGGGATTTTAAAAGACTTTTTAATTATGAAAAAGTCTTGCAGTATTCAATCAAGACTCTTTGCGATTTAAAAAAAGTCTTGTGGTATTCAATCAAGATTCTTTGTCATTTTAAAAAAGTCTTGAGGTATTCAATCAAGACTTTTCATCACTTAAATAAAGTCTCATGGTATTCAAAATCATTCAAATTTCAAAGGATTGTTTAATAAATTAGATTTTGATGGATTTTGTGGGATTTTCTAATGAAATTTTAACAAGAAAAAGTCTTTCATGAAGACATAAGATTTCTTGGGATTGTTTTCCTTTAAAAGTTCACTATCTCTTTTTTATCCCTTATTCTTTCTCTCTTCTCCCTTCTCTCTCTCATCTCTTTTCTCCCTCCTCTCTCTCCCTTCTCCCTTCATCTCTCTCTCTCTCTCTCTCTCTCTCTCTCCTCCCTTCTCTCTTTTCTCCCTTCTCCCTTCTCTCTCTCTCTCTCTCTCGCCGTCTCTCCCTCTCTTTTCTCCCTTCTCTCCCTCCTCTCTTCCCCCCTTTCTCTATCTCTCATAAAAATAAAATAAAAAATAAGAGTATACATTGAAAATATTATGATAGAGAGTGTGTTGTAATCATTTCTTTTCAATGAGTCTTTAAAATTCATAAAATCTTTTGAAATCTTATAAATCCATAAAATCTTTTAAAATCTTATGATGTAAATCCATTGAAATCCAAATTGAAAATCCTGATAGTCTTTTAAAATCATGAAAGTCATTCAAATCCTACAAAATCTTTTAAAATCTTTGAGACTTTTTTAAGCAAAAATTGTCCTTTAAAATCCTAATCCAATACACCCCCTTAAATCATGAAGATATTAGTTGGAATAAGGTGATGAGGGCACATGGCCAAGCGTTTAATTAATAGGTTATACTTGGTTCACTGAAAAAATATGATGACTTAAGTGTCAACTTGATACTTTTTTGTTTTGTTGAGGAAAGTGTCAACTTGACTTGAGTATTGAAAATGTCCTTGGTATAAACACCAAGAAAAAAGGCGTGTCCTTTGTATGCTAGGAAGACTAATAAATGCACATGTACATTTTTTTTCTTAAATTATGCTCCACTAGTTAAGTGAAGCAAGTACATTTTTTTAGTAAATATATATATAAGCACCAACCTTATACATTAACCCCTCAAAGAAAACTTATACATCAACCAAAACAAACAAACAATTTGTTCTCAAAACTTGGTTGACCTTGCAAGAGAGAAATGGCAGTAAAAGTGGAGAAAATTGCAATAGGAATCGACTTAGGAACAACCAATTCTTGTGCTGCAGTGTGGAGGAATGATAGGGTAGAGATGATAGTGAACGACCAAGGGAATAGAACAACACCTTCTTATGTTGCATTCACTGACTCTCAAAGAATGATTGGTGATCCTGCTTTCAATATGGCTGCTTGCAACCCAACAAATACTGTTTATGGTAAAAGCTTCTAAACTTAATTATTACATTTTTTAGGCTTTCTTGAATATGAATTTGAAAAAATAGTTAAAGTGGATTCTTAGTTCTTACAATTTTTAGTACATTTTTCAGGACCTTTAAAAAATAATTTAAAGATCATTAAAAAAATAAAATTGACAGAATAGCTACCATGGTGGAGAGCTTACAATATAAAATTTGGGGTTAAATATAGTTTTGATCCCAATAAATATATCAAATTTTCATTTTAACCTCTCTAAAATTTTCCTTCACCTTTTAGTCCTTATAAAATTTTCAATTACCACTTTTGGGCCTTATTTTTAAGTACACTCATATAATTTTAAATGAAGTTGTGCACAAATGTAAAAAATTAGAATTTTTTAACAAAACATGAATTAAATATAAATTTTTAACCGCCAAAAATATAAAAAATCATATTTAATTCATGTTTTGCTAAAAAATTATAATTTTTATAGGAGAGATTCTTATAATATTATAAATTTTTATGCAAAACTTTATTCAAAAATATGAATTCTACATATGAGTTTACTTAAAAGGAGGGACCAAAGGTGAAATGGATTACTTTTGAAGGACTAAAAGTCAAAGAAAAAATTTAGAGGGACTAAAACAAAAAGTTAGTATATTATAGGGACTAAAAACATATTTAACCCAAAAATTTATCATAATTTAAAAAAAAATTATTTTGTTATGTATCATTTGTTTGAATCTGTTTTTTTTCGTACAATGAGATTCTAATTGTTAAATAACTTTTTTTTAAAAAGAAGTTAAACTAGTCCCCCCAATTGGCGATTCGGGACAAAGAGATTAGGGATTTACTTACCAAAAATGCATCAAAGCAAATTACTTATTACACGAATGTGTGACTATACATAAAAAATAATACAAGAGTTGAAAAAGAACTTTCAAATCAAATTTTAACAATACATACATGTAATTATTACATCGTTGTATTTTGATTCTTAAACATATAACACACAATTATTTTGATATCTGAGTATTATTCAGAAGAAAAGAAAATGATTAGTATATAAAGTGACTTCATATTTTTATTTCCAGACCGTTCATATAACTCTTGTTTGTTTTCTTTGTTAATTTTGGTGATTTGTAGATGCAAAAAGGCTCATCGGTAGAGACTTTTGTGACCCTATAGTTCAGAGTGATATGAAATTGTGGCCATTCAAAGTAATTGGTGGCATAAATGACAAGCCCAAGATTGTTGTCAATTACAATGGAGAGGAAAAACATTTTGCTGCTGAGGAAATATCATCAATGATATTGACAAAAATTCGTGAAATTGAAGAAGTTTACCTTGGATCAACAGTGAGAGATGTTGTTATAACTGTGCCTGCTTACTTTAATGACTCACAACGCCAGTCTACTCGAGATGCGGGTGCTATTGCTGGCCTCAATGTTATGCGAATAATCAATGAGCCTACAGCAGCTGCAATTGCGTATGGTCTTGACAAGAAACCCTTTAATCATGACCATAAACATGTTTTTGTTTTTGATTTAGGAGGTGGTACTTTGGATGTGTCAATTCTCGCATTCCATAAGAATGGAATCACGACTAAAGCCACTTCCGGAGATACTCACCTCGGGGGACAAGACTTTGATAATACAATGGTGAACCATTTCGTGAAAGAGTTCTTAAGGAAGCATAAAATTGACATTAGTGGAGATCCAAAAGCCCTTAGAAGGTTGAAGTCTGCATGTGAGAAAGCAAAGAGGATACTTTCAAGTAATACTGAGACCACAATTGAGATAGAATGTTTGCATCAAGGTATAGATTTCTTCTCACCGATTAGTCGAACAAAGTTTGAGGAAGTCAACAATAATCACTTCAACAAGTGTATGGAGATTGTCGAAAAGTGTCTAATAGATAGCGGGTTGGACAAGAGTAGCATTCATGATGTTGTCCTTGTTGGCGGCTCTACGAGGATTGTAAAAGTACAACAACTATTGTGTGATTTCTTTGAAGGAAAGGAGTTATGCAAAAGCATAAATGCAGATGAAGCTATTGCATGTGGTGCTGCTGTCCATGCATCAATATTGAATGGTGATTGTAGTGAAAAGGTTAGCATTTTGCGATCGAGGGAGGTCATTCCTTTATCCCTTGGATTGGAGAAACATGGGGGAATTATGTCAACAATGATTCCTAGGAATACCTTAATTCCTACCAGCATGGAACAAGTATTCACAACACATCTTCATAACCAAACAAATATTTTGATTCATGTTTATGAGGGTGAAAGAAAAATAACAATGGGGAACAACTTGCTAGGAAAATTTGTTTTGGAAATTCCCCCAGCTCCGGCAGGGATACCTCAAATCATGGTCAGCTTCCAAATTGACGATGATGGAATCTTGCATGTCTCTGCCACCGAAAAATTTCTCGGAATTAAAAAGAATGTGACAATAAGAAATGACAAGGGAAGGCTGTCAAAAGAAGAGATTGAGAGGATGATCGAAGAAGCTGAGAAGTACAAAGATGAAGACAAGAAGTATAGGAAGATGGTAGAAACAAGAAATGCATTGGAGAAGTATGCATATAACATGAGGAATGCCATAAACGATAAGGAGATTATGATGAAGCTTTCGTTAGAAGACAAGGAAGTGATTAATAACAGAATTGATTCGGTCTTACTGTGGCTTGACGACAATGTGGTTGTAGAACAACATGATTTTGAGTATTATACAAACTTACTTTCAAGTGTGTTTGATCCCATTATTTTGAAGATGAGAAACGATGAGGCTAATGATAAAAAGAAACATCGGTCATCAATAATGGCAAAACTCTTTGCAAGAAGTGGAATCGTTGATTTAGCTTATTCTACAACTGTTGAGTTTTTGTCAAATATTTAAAACTCCATGCAAGTTGTACTAGAAAATTTATGTTTAAGTCAACAATATAAGTTCTAAGATTAATTGTTGGACTAAGGATGTATATGTCCCCTCCTATACAAAGGCTAGGGTTTGTTCATCACAATTTTGCTTCAATGTTGTGATATTCATTCAACAGGACTCATTGTTCCTAATCATTGTTGTTGATTACATCACTATATTCATCACTTCAGTAATTCCCTCCTCACACAACAATGAGATATTTATCTTTTAAATCTATGCTCTAATTTGATTCGATTTAAGGATTTTCGCTCACTGATGTGTTCAATGATTTTTGTTACTCAACTTTTTTCTCATATGAATAGCACCTTTCACAAAAAATATGGATTTCTGCTGAAACTAATACAACTTTTTGCCATTTGCATAGGTTTTTGCTTTGTTCATGAGTGTATGTTTGAAATTTCAATTATATCATGGAGATTTTTTAAATAATGTGACCATGAGGCTAGTAAATAACTTATGGAGATGGCATCACTTATGTATCTAGTAGTTATATCAACTAGTAATGGAGGCTACCAATTTATGACTTAGTTACAAAATCATTATAAAATGTTACTGATTGGGTTTAGTAACATTTAACAAATAGTTTTGCAGAAAAATTGTATAGAAGATGTAAACCAAGTCTTTATGGACAACCTCAATTAACAATATTTACGTTTATTTTAAGAGAAAAAAAAAGGATAATTCATTAAAAAAAATATGTACTAAGAAAAATATTCGATGTGTATTTATTTTTGTTTTCAAAAATAAAATTGAGTTTTTTCTTAAAAAGTGTTCGTACCGGCTCCAAGTAATGACGGTCCAAGAATCCTCGCAGTTTAGAGAGGAATGAGAACTTACTTTCCACTTCACAACACAAGAGCGTGCCTCAACCAATATGGATTATTCACGCGATCTCTAACGACTTTTCGACATTCTCTATGGATTTCGTGTGGTTTTTTTACCGTCAAACTTTACTACTCCCTCCGTTCCTAATTATAAGAAAAATTGACTTTTTAGATTTATTCAATTAATGATGTATATAATTCATATTATGGACTACATACATTATTAATTAAATGAACTTAAAAAGTTAAATTTACTTGTAATTAGGAACGAGGGTATATAAGTGTGGCTCCACACGACACCCAAAAAGACGATGACATTAATTTTTACCTTTTTCGGATTGTTGCCTTTCCATTGTGCCGGAAAACAACTTCTAGTCATCGAAAACCACATCAAACGACCATTTTAACCAATTACTCATCGACCTGGTCCACTCCAAATCATGAAGATATTAGTTGGAATAAAGTGATGAGGGCACATGGCCAAGCGTTTAAATAATCGGTTATAATTGGTTGACTGGAAAAAAATTGATGACTTCAGGGTCAACTTGATACTTATTTTTTTGTTGAGGAAAGTGTCAACTTGACTTGAGTTTGGGAAATGTCCTTTGTAATTAATGCACATGCACAGCAGAAAGGTCTTGTTGAAAATGATTTTGTCTTAAATTATGCTCCACTGGTTAAGTGAAGCACGTACATTTTTGTAGTAAATATATAAGCACCAACCTAAAATTATGCTAGGTATATTATTTCTTTAGTTAAAAATCTTATTTTGGATATAAGCTGAGTTTGGAATCAACTGAATATACTATAAAAATAATTTTAAATCAACTTTATATTATATTTCAAATAATTTTAGATGATACAAAGTTTTATAGATGTATTATATGCAAAATAAATTTTAATCCAGCCATGGATTTTGTTATGAAAATATCCAATAAAAAGTTATTTAGTGATTTAACAATACATGTTACATCAGTGTAATTTGATTTGTAAATATATAACAATTTTTCCTATTCGTAAATACATGTAACAATATATTGGAGTTATTTTATTTATATATACGGACTTATTCAAATTCAAAGAAAATAGTACATCATTTTTTCACATAGTGTACACAACTATTTTGTTTGTTTTGTAGATGCAAAGAGGTTAATTGGTAGGAAGTATTGCGACCCCATTTTTATGAATCTTACAAAGCTGAGAATTGTAAGACTCATACAACAAATTACAAGTGTCAAAACTCTGTTGAAATTACTCATCATCAAAGTTCACTTAGAATTTTTTAACAACTTTCATATCTTAGAAATTCTAGAGTCTTAAAGAGTCTGTATCTGATTTGTATTGTGAACACCAAGTGTTCAACCTTAAACAAATTTCTTTGTAATTCTGTTTGAATAGAAGTCTCTTGCAGTTGTGCTTGAGCATAAGAAGTCTCTTAATTTAGTTCTTGAGCATAGGAAGTCTCTTGATTGAGTTCTTGAACATAGGAAATCTCTTGCAGTTATGCTTGAGTAGTTTGAAGTCTCTTGTTAGTTTTAGCAGTGAGCAATGGTAATCAGATATTAAATTTTTAGTGAACTCTCCTTGGAAGTGCAAGGGGGACATGACTACTTCTGGTTTGTGGAAGGAATCTGTATAATTGCTTTGTGTCTTTCTTCTCTCGCCCTCTCTCTGTTTTATCTGCTGCATTTAGATTATGAACATCACTTCAGAAGCTGAATTCTATCTGCTTCTGAACATTGACTTCAGTAGGAGAAAACGAAAAAAAAAAGCCAACACAATTCA
>Ga0228710_1005070_pt1 | contig 20600 bp, 8 predicted proteins | sample MedpolnodulmetaG_FD_177995 | JGI IMG/M metagenome (GOLD analysis project Ga0228710, IMG submission 177995) | Root nodule microbial communities from Medicago polymorpha collected in Santa Monica, California, United States - pink nodules | ecosystem: Host-associated > Plants > Roots > Nodule... | reverse complement strand
CGGGCGGCACTTCAGTGCCTTTTGGGCGCCAAAGGCACATGCCTTTGCCCCAATTAAAACCTGACACGTGTCATTTCTTATTTTAAAAAAAAAACTGGGCATTCAGAATAGAAGAACGCGTAACAAGACTGCAGAAGAAATTAAAAACGGAACATAACCCAAAACCCAACCTCTACAGCTTCACTTCAACCACCATCCACCACCACCACGAACAAGTGTTACCGCTGCCGCTGCTCTCTGACTCCTTCATCCGCCGCACTCTCTAAAATCGTTCTGCCACAGGCTATGCAATTCACCTCCTCCAGCCTTCTCAATCTATTTTCAAAATTGGATGGCTTGTTTTGTGGAAAAAAACATAGTGAAAATTGCAAACAGGCTTGTTATCAAAGAAGATAACTGACTTGTATTGCCTGAGACATGTAGGTGAAAATTAAAGAAATCATGGTTATGCCACAATGGTCATGAATGGAATAATAGTGATGCAACAATCATCAATTCAATAATGGCAGGTGAACTTACAGAAATATGGGTGGAGAAAACAGGTGGTGTTGCGTTTGGGGTTGAAGTGGAAAGGGAGAAAGTGGGTTAGAAGACTGGCGTTCTCTCTTTTCTGTTCAGGATACCAGTTTTGATTTTCTTTTTTAAAAGCAATATACATGTGTCGTGATTTGAAGCGTATGATTGATCCGATGGACGAGATTAAGCAAAAGTCACATGACTTTCCCGTAAAAAAGTCATGGAAGTGCCACCCCTCTTCAACCATGCACACATCTTCAAAATAATTAATACACTGCATAAATCTTTTTTTTTTTGTCTTAGATGAAGTGGTAAACCACTGAAAATTAAACTCACACAGACTATGAGGTCCTCGGTTCGAACCCGAGTCATGACGTCCGGCCTTACAATTTCGGCATTTGTCAGTTGAGCTATGACTTGTAGATGTATAAGATCTCTTCTATTATTAAATTCTATGATATATATTTGGTTGGAAAAATATATTATTACTTTGAGTAAATATCAAAGTGTAATTATTCTTTTTAGAGCAATTGAAGTGACTTTGTTTTTCATGTTAGTAGAAATTTAAAACAATTATTACAAGTCAATTTTTCATGTTTAACTATAAAAGTAATAAATAAAATTGACCCGTGCAACAATATAGTATTGTATTCTTTTTATCTTTTTTCTTTATAATTTTTATAAAAAAAATGAGAAGATAATGCCCCAATAATATATTGTGATAAAATAAAATAACAGTCTTTAATTGATTAGTTTTTCAAAACTAAAATGTAAAATTTGATAAGATTCAAGTGTCATGGAATGACATAGTAAGACATGTAATATTGTATCTCTAATAAATCTAATTTGCGTTTATTGATCGACTCATGATTTTTCGGGTTAAATATTATTCATTGATCTCTATTATAGGCGACAAGACCCGTGCGTCGCACGGGTCAAAAGTTCAGTAAACATCAAATTCATCAATCAATTGAGGCATATTTTAATTAACGACAAAATCGCGAGGGCTAACATAAAATCTAAAACAGAAAATACAACGAAAAGCGGTGCAACGGAATTGAGGTTGGAATATTGACGTCGTCCGTTGAAATCGAGGGCGTTTGTTCAGATACACAAAAATGTCTCACATTCTTTTAAAATATTGAGGCTAAAGGATAGTTAATAAGCACTCATACTCCTTAATTAACTTAAACATCTAAGTTAAGGACAAAACACAAGACGTAGTGCAACATATAAATATCTCTAAAAAAATTGTGTTGCTGATTTGAGGATGTACCAAATCTAATTTATATATTCAATCAATGATAGAAACTATGTATCATCTTTATAGATAGAAACTTACTTAATATATATTCTTAAATATAGGATTAATTGGTCTTCAAGTCCTTGTATTGTTAATGAGTTTTAAATAAATTGCTGAAATAACCAAATTAATTAACAAAATGGTCCATTAGCTCATTTGGTTAGAGCGTTGTGCTATAATGCAAAGGTCACAGGTTCAAGACCTGCATGGGCCATTTATTATTAATTTAGTTTTAGTTAATAATACTATTAAATTACAAAATTAAGGTATGGAATAAGACCTTAATTTTTTTCAAAAAAAAAAGAACATTAGTGTCCTAATTTTTTTAATAGTTTCTAATAAGTCCCTTAACTTATGAACTCGGTTATAAAATAAAAAATACCCAAGCTTAGAGACCTAATTATAAATTATCTAAAACTTTACGATAAACCTAACTTTTTTGGTGGTGGCCGGGGTTTGAACACCGGATCTTGCATATATTATGCATTGTCTATATCAACTGAGTTAAGTTCACGAGGACACCTAACTTAAAACTATTGAATTTTTTTTTAGCAAACTATTTAAAAGTTCAATGGAATTTAAAACATTTTATCCAAGTAATCGAATTAATATTATTGACAAGTTCAGAACTGCTATTACAAAATATTTTGCTTCAAATATCTATTTAAAAATCTCTAAATAATTCAAAAATCTCCCAAGTAATTAAATATTTGAAATTATTTTGATAGATCAACAAGGTCTCACGTTATATAGAAAGCAAGGTTAAAGGTGGGTAATTATAAACATCACACTCATCAAGCCTTTGAGTAACATAAGATTTAAAATGGACAATACAACAGAAAGCGGTGCAGTACACTTGAGGTTGAAACACTGATATTGTTTGTAAAAAACGACCTCCCTAAGCCACACAAGAGGGCTAACAAACCGTTAGGTTAGCCTTGAATAGGAGTTCATGTTCCAATAATAAAAAATGTCTCACATTGTTACAAATTATTGAGAATATAAGATAGTTTATAAACTCTCATTCCACTAAATCCATTCAAATGCCTTTTAATTAAGAACAAAATTGTGAGAACTTAATCATGACTCAATACAACCGACCATATCTCTAAAAAGTTATGTCACGAATTTGAAGTTGTAACTAATATAATTTGAACTTTCAATCAGTTGTATCTTTATCTCTCTCCAAATTATGGTAAAACAAGATTTGCTACATGGACATCATCATTAGCATTTGCTCCTTGAACATGAAAAGTTGAGAGTGAAACACAACCACTTTTGATTTAAATGTGAATACGTCCACTTGTGTTCAAGAACATGCACCAAAAAACCATAAAAACAAAATCAAGACGTCCTCAAATTATAGGTCGGTGTCTATTTCTAGCAATCTCATCTTCAATTAGTGAGTGTCTATACAGTCCACCATGTTCCTTTTTGTGGGTCTCTCTCTTTCTGTCCTTAATTTGCTTCCCTAACCCCACTTTTTCTTACCTTCCTCGTGTTATGTTTGTTCCTTTCGTACTCTTTTAACATGCAAATGTTTCATCTTCAATATACAATTAATTATTTCATCACTAAGCTTAGGCCATTCAGAAAGAGAGAAAAAAATCATCACTAAGCATTTTTTTTTTCTTCGTTTGTTGGCCTTTTTCTCACCCTTTAGTTTTACTTTGGTGCATAATTCAATTTTGCTTATTGACCTATAGATGCAATTAAAAACTTATATAGTACATGTTTGAATTTGTAGTGACAATGAAAATGACAAAATTAGAGCGAACAACTGCTACTCTGAAAATTATATTCGGTACCTCCTCACCTATAGTTTTTATGGCTTTGTCTAATATCCATATTTTTTATCATGTTATGACTTTGAAAAATGAAAATAGTATTTCATCAATTTGTGAAAACCCCGAAGATAATTGTGTTTTGGATTTTTTTTCTTCATAAACAAGACTGGGTTTGAATTTGTTTTTTAAATTGAAATGTTAATTAGGATAATACAATTATTATTTATTTTATTTTTTAAAGTATTGAAATGTTTGGAGAATACAATTATATTTTGGATTTTTTGAATTTGTGAAAACCCAAAAGTAAACAAATTATGATTCCCCTTGTAACCTAATTTTTTTTACTATTGTTAAATACACTCTTTTAAACATGGATGTGGGGAGCTGGTTCAATGATAATATCCTTATGGAGGCCGGATATGGTAGTAGCACTTTTTTTTGGACGGACAAATGGATATGCGATGTCCATTTGTGTGTTTAGTTTAGCTATTTGTTTGACTTGGCCGAAAACCCTTTATGTTCAATGGCCGAGATGCAACTCTTAGGGTAGGAAGAGGGAGGTGAGGCGTGGAAGTGGAGAAGAAGGTTGTTTGCAGTGGAGGATCTTCTTAGGAGTTGTTGTTTCTTGCTTCATAACTTTGTTTTGCAGGAAGGTGTACTTGATTAGTGAAAATTGTTACCTGACCCAATCAAAAGTTTTTCAGTCAACATGATATTAATATATATCTCATTTTGACTTATTAAAAAAAAACACTCTTTTAAACATTGTCTCGAATATTGGCTTCCTTATTGAATGAGTCTTATATTTGAAAATAAATCTCACCGTGAACATCCACAATAATTTTATCAAATGTGAGTGTGTTTCTTTTAATAAAAATATAATAGAGTGGTTTTCTTCTTATTTTAAAGGATTCGTGGAAGTAGGTGTGGATGGAGGTCCCAGGTACATTTTTCATGCACTTTGGCAGCAACTACACTTCGGAGTATCAAAGAGGTTTGGCCTTTGGGTGCTGACCTACGACCTTTTATAATTAAGGAAGCCTTCATGAACATTATTTTTATATAATAATAACTTTGTGAAAACTTTATTTTTTTTAAAAAAAGTTTAGATTAAAGAGTGGTCTAAAACTAGTCTCGGGTAGGTAGCTCAGTTGGTGTATTATGAGACGTTGAAGGAGATTTAAGAAGAGAATCCCATATTCGATCCCTAATAACTAACATTCTCTTATTCCTTCTAACAATTTATTAACAAATAAGAAAAAAGCAATGGCCTAATTAGTCTTGCGTAGGTAGCTCGATTGATGGATTATGAAACGTTGAAGTGGTCTAAATATGTTAAACAATATTACCACAAGATTACTTTCGATCAAAAAATCCCATGTTAAAGAAACATAGCATCAAGGTTTTGCAACTCGAGAGTTTACCTCAACTCGTTTTACCTAGGTAAACTCGACTCGAGAACTTTACCTAAAATTAAAATTATATAAAATTTATTATATGCAAGACATATATATGATAATATAATATTGTAAATAGGTCAATAGTGCAAAATATGACTTAATTACAAAGGCAAATTATACCAAACTACCATAATAAAATATTATGCTCAACTTAGCATCAAAATACAAAAATTAACGCACAAAATCATAAGTTTCATAAGTCTCTAAGTTTAAGTCATCCAAAAAACCATTCAAAAAAGCAAGTTTCACAAGTTCCTAAAGTTGTTAATAAAACTATCAAAAAAATAAACTAGTTAATTTCTTCAAAAGGTTAACAAACACCACCACTGCAACCCTAACCGGCGTCACAATCACCGACGTCGAAATCTAAATTTCCACTGTCGGAATTGCAACCATAACTAGTATGTGCTCTCATGTTCATGGTTTGAGAACTTAGAGAATAAAGAAAAGGAAACGTTTCATTTCAGGAACAATGTGTTACTGTAAAGGTAACTATTCAGTAAACGTTTTAATCTTTGGGCTTGTAGAAAAATGAATTGGGTTTTGAAAAAATGGACCTATTTTTTTTTAATATATTTTAGATGTAAACTCGGTCGAGTTTACACGAGTTTACCGAGTGTTAACTCGGTCAAACTCGTCAAACCTTCCGATTTTACCAGAAATCGAATTTACAATAGAGTTAACACGATTTTGGTACTTAAAAACGTAAACTCGGTAAACTTGGAGAGTTAACACTCGATTTGCGGAAGATTGCATAGCATGTTATGCTGCAGTTTGATCTGGCTAGCCTCTAGCTTAGCCTTTCTTTTTTCTTTTTCTTTTTTTATTATTTATGCAGTATGTCACCTGCGGTGAAAGAATATAAAGCTATATCTTGGAGTTTTATTTGAACGTGTTGTCACATTCTTTCATATGCAAAAACAAACAAACATTTAATGGTCTCCATGTGCCAAACCTGTTAAATAAAAATTGGTGATAAATGTATTTAGAATCTAATCTAAGTTAAAAATAATCTATTGAAATCCAAACACGCGTTCTACCTCTTAAGAGACAAATAAATAGAAAAATGGTTTGATAATTGTGGTGATATATTGATTATGTGATATAAATAGAAAGAGAAAAAATGATATGTTAAATAAGTGTTGGATTTTGGATCCTACACTTCTTCCCTTCTCCATCTAAGTGGTAATTGTAGGAGTACTATGTGAAATTAGTACAAGTAATTTCCACCACTTAGCTTGGTTATTATGAGACACCATAATAAGTTGTTGGTTTTATTACCCTTCTAATATTCATTCAATCCATGTTATACAGGACTTATATTCTATGCACATTTAATTTATTCCTCATTATTCTTTAATTTTGATTTGAATCCCATTGATAAGTGTACTCAAACTATTAGAGCTATGTTATTTGTACATCTAAAATTGAACAATCAATGCAATAATCTTTAACTTTGTGAGGAGCACGGAAATCAAAATCTAGCAAAATATCATTAAAAATAGCAAATAAGTCGTTGGTTGTACAATTTAGTTGTTCACATATCATTCCTCAACTATTATGACGATGAAACTCACAAAATTATTTTCCATGGGCACTTAAAATAAGCAGGGCCAAATATACTTCACCCTTCAATTCATATCTTTCACATGATGGGTGACCAAAGAGCTGGATGAGACAGTGATATCTTTTTTTTTTTGAATCGACAAAATTTATTAACCAACAAGCCCGTGCAAGAAGCACTAATAAACTCGGGTGGGAAAAAAACAAACAATGGGAAATTGGTTGCCGTACAAACACCGGCTCGAACAAAAACCCCTTAAAAACCACCCCTAAACCAAGGACCAAACCAAAAGAGTAATGACGCCTGCATATACATATGACAAACCACATGCATACCCCTGCGTCAACACCATAGACAACCGAACTTGCCAAAGAACAACCTCCAACCGAACTGCACAACTATAACATTAAAAAACCAGACCAGCCAAGGAAAACACCCACATATGTACAGCTTACTGCATCAAAAATACAGCGGCAGCAGCTACACTATACCAGCAAAACAACCGCAGCTGCAGCACACCAACAGCGACCCCAGCAGCTGCAAGGGACCAGTAGCAGGGCCTAACACCAAACAGCCTCCCTCCCAACAAAACCCCACTCCCCAGCAACCACCTACCCTACACGCGGAGGCAAAATCTCGAATTCCGGCACCATTCGTAAAAAAGGCACGACAGAATCTTTATTCTATAAAGGCTCCACCTCCAAGACAACACTTTAATCTCATCAAAAATCTCCTTCGTCGAGCTTACCACATTGTTAAAAATACAGTTATTCCTAGCTCTCCAAATAACCCACATGGTGGTATGCCAAACTAGTCGCCTACCCCTTTGGAACACTTTATTAGCCGTCATCCCCGCATTCCAACAAAGCCAATGAATGAACAAATTGTGCGGTGTGATAAAATCTATCTCAAACCACACTTTGACTTTCTCCCAAACAGAACAAGCAACATTGCAATGCAAGAACAAATGGTTGGTGGATTCTTCCTCCAAATCACACAAAACACAACGCAAACTCGAATTTGGAAGTAGAGCATGACGTTGAACAAGATTCAAACGGGTCGGTATTCGATTAAGCAAAGATCTCCGAAAGAGCGCCACCACCTTTAAAGGAGCCGGACTCTTCCAAACTTGACTAAAGACACGTTTCTTCTCAGACCCCCAATCATTCCCCATTCCCGCCACCATATCTAGCTTCTTATACATAGAACTCACCGAGAACCTACCATCATCCTCAAGCTTCCAGAACCACTCATCCGTCCCATTTGAAGTCACAAAACCATGAAGATCAAGTAATAAATTTGCAAGAAGACCTTCCTCCCAAACGAACAACCTTCGCCTCCAAGTGAAAAGCCAATCTAAACCGTTGCCGGACACCACTCTTATCTCCCCTACCTTAGCTTCTTTTTGGTTTGAAATAGCAAAGAGCCTTGGATATTTGTTACATAAAACCACCTCCCCCCTCCACTTTGACTTCCAAAAATAAGTATCTAAACCATTATTGAATTTCCTAGCCAATTCCGTATTAACCCAATTCATCCCATTGCCATCATCAATGGTCATAATGTCTTTCCACCATCTTGAAGTGTGTCGATACCAATTTCCACCACCATTGGTCACCACCTCACCAATGTTATTACCGTATTTCTCTCTCAACACCTCTTTCCATAACGCACCATCTTGTTGAATGAGTCTCCATCTCCATTTAGCTAAAAGACTTAAGTTTACAAGCCTAATATCCCTAACTCCAAGACCTCCCTCTTCCTTTGGTTGGCACACCTTCTTCCAACTTACCCAATTAATTTTCCTCCCTCCTCCAACATCACCCCAAAGAAATTCCCTTTGGATTCTCACCAACCTCTTCCAAACCTTGACCGGCAATCTCATAAAAGAAAGATAAAAAATAGGCATCGCGTTCAACACTGAATTTTAGAGCACAATTCTTCCACCAAAACTCACAAACCTATTCCCCCAAGAATTCAATCTTCTAGTAATATGCTCCAAAATGGGGTCCCAAGTGGTACTACTTTTATGATTTGCCCCAACAGGTAGCCCCAAGTACTTAAAAGGAAGAGTACTTTCACTACAACCCAAAAAATTACAAGCCATCTCCATAAAATCTCTAGTAACATTAATCCCGATTAAACAACTTTTCGAGAAATTTACCTTTAAACCCGAAGCCAACTCAAAGCCTTGAAGCAAAGCCTTCAAAGTCCATGAATTAGCAACCGTAGCCTTTCCCATACAAAGAGTATCGTCCGCATATTGGAGATGAGATATCATTAACCCACCAACACCAACCCAGAAACCTTCAAACATATGGAGTCTCACCGCATTCCGCATTAAACCACTAAAACCTTTGGCCACCATCAAGAACAAGAAAGGGGCTAACGGATCCCCTTGCTTAAGGCCTCTTTGAATATTTATCTCCTTCGTTGGGCTCCCATTGACAAGAATAGACATACTCCCACCGCACACACAAGCCTTCATCCACACCACCCATTTTGTGCCAAAGCCCAATCTCACCATCATGTATTCCAAAAAACTCCAATCCACCGAATCATAAGCCTTCTCGAAATCTACCTTAAGAACCAAACATTCTTTTTTGGTCTTTTCCGCGTAATCCACCATTTTATTTGCCACCAAAACACCATCCACCAAGTTCCTCCCCTTAATGAACGCCGATTGGGATGTCGAGATGATCTTATCCATAACATTAGCCAATCTACTAGCCAACACCTTGGATAATAACTTATAAAGGCTACCAAGCAAAGAAATAGGCTAGAATTCTTTTAGGGACATCGGTGAGGAGACTTTGGGGATAAGAGTCACAAATATGCTAGCAAATTCTTCAGAATTACCCCATTCGCATGAAATTGGTCAAACATAATCCTAACCTCATCCTTCATTAAATACGAAAACTTCTTGATAAAAGCGAAATTAAAACCATCCGGACCCGAGCTCTTGGTGCCATCACTTCCCATCACTACCTCCTCAATTTCTTCTCCCGAAAAAACCCCTATCAAAACTCTATTATCATCCTCTGTCAACCGCTCAAAAATCACCCCATCTAAGGTCGGCCTAGTGCAAGGTAACGCCGAAACTTGAGCCTTAAAGTAATCCACAACCTCCATCCGAACATCAATCGGGGATTGAACCCAATCACCATTCACCTTCAAAGCCTTGATACTATTACCACTTGTTCTAGCCTTCAAACAATTATGAAAATATTTGGTATTAGCATCTCCTTCTTTTAACCATTTCACCCTCGACCTTTGAAAAACTAAAGAGTCTTTTGCCTTAAGAAGTTTCCAAAGTGTACTAAATTTCTCCTTTCGTATCCGCACTTCATCATCATTCAACAAAATAATCTCCCCGCGGACATCCAACTCTTCAATCTCCTCCAAAAGACTAGCCACTCTCGCATTCAATCCACCATACTCCACCTTATTCCACTCTCGAATTCTTGATTTAAGAACCTTGAATTTCTCATTGGAACCACCTTTATCCTAGCCCAATCAAATCTTCTCCTGGATATTGTGGCTTCATCAAAATCCAAGAAGACACCAAAAAGAGATCCTAAACCTTTGAAGGTTTCCTCCTCCCACACACAGAGAGGAATTCCAAAAATCTTCAACCAAACAGTCCTCTGCCTTGCCACCATATTCAGCCTCCATTCCTTCACTGACTTAAACTGTGCTTCCCACCAGGCTATGTGGTTCACTGATGCTCTACTGATCTCACCGGCAACATCTGAGTGTAATAGCACCAGGTTACCACCCATCGGAATCGCCTTAATCTTCTCTAACCCCTCCATACACAGCTCTCCCTGAACAAGTTTGGTGTCTCCAAACTTATTCAGCTCCCCCACAAAACACCCTCTAAGTTGCTCCACCCGATCTTCAGTTGGATGAAGCACCAAACTCCTCTTCTGCCTTCTATCTCCCATCACCATATTGGAATAAGACACGCCTTGTTTTAAATGTGCCTCATTCCACCTACCCTCACCTGCAACACTCTTCTTGCCTCCCTCCACTGTCACCTCCAAATCCCCTCCTATTCCTGACTGCTTCCTTTCGTCCACTCCTTTGTCCTCTCTCCCAAACCTCACCCGATTGACTTTGAGCTTCACATCACCCCACCGAACCTTCTCCAACCTCCTCCCTAGCTCCGTTTCATTCTCCACCTCCTTAAACTTGACAAAGCCAAAGCGACGACCCCTCTTGTCTCTCTTTCTCGGCACGAACACGTCTCCGACACGACCGAAGCGTTCAAACAACTTCCGTAGATCAGAGTTATTCAAACTATCCGGGAAATGTGCGAAGAAAAACGGGGTGGTGGTTTTGTCCTGATATTGGAAATAACCACTCATTTTCTTCTCTGGTACCGCGACATTGACTCTCTCAATGTGTACATTGCCTACTGCCACCGCCGGAATGGTTGTCTCACCCAATATGTTCCCTGATGTCCTACTTGTTCCCTTTCCCCCCCACTCCTTCTCTCTATAGGTTTTCTCTCTCTACCATGATGCCTTCAAGAGAGGTTCTATTTGTTAGTTGTTTAATGAGACAGTGATATCTATATTACCCTTTAATGAATTAGGAGTAATTTATCTTAATGATAAGTATGATCTGATTTTGGAACGAAAAATATGGAGATTACATGTTGAACGAAGAAAATGAAGAAGTTTGATATTTTTGAAATGAAAATTGCAATTGATTGTAAGGAAAAACCAAAATGGTGAGACCTACATTATCTCTTGATGAATTGAGAACAATTTACCTAATGACAAGTAGGATTTGATTATGGAACGAATGAGATGAAGATCACACGTTCAATGAAGCAAACGAAGATGAAAATTGTATTTGATTGTAAGAAAAATAATGAAAAAAATGGATTTTTCTTTGAAAGGGGTAAATTACCCAAAACATTAAGGGATAGAGTAAAAAAAAAAAACTTGGTTTTGTGGTTCAAAATGTTTGACATATTATCGGTAATTAATTGTTTGAGAGGTTGCATTAAACTAAAGACCATATACATGATTTTAACTTAATTGTTTGAGAGGTTGCATTAAACTAAAGACCATATACCTGATTTTAACTTAATGAATTAGATTCAAAATGAGTGGTTAACAAATTTGATAAACTATCACAAGATGAATGTAAATTTGGTTGTATTTCTAGAGATTGCATTATACTAAAGTCTCTTTATATTTTAAAACTCAAGTAACTTCATATAAAGCTATTTTTTTAAAAGAAAGTTAGTTTTTTTTAGAAGCTCAACTAACATATTTAAATTGACATTGGAGAAAATCAAATTTAAAACTTTGTTAAGGAACATATTTCAAGATCTTAACCAATATCACGAAAACTGAGTTTATTGATTTACAAAATTGCGATTTTATTGCACTATCTATTGTGTTTGATATCACTAATGAGATTCTATCTTATACATACACATTTATTTTTTACTATATAATCAATAAACCGTATCCCATCTCATATGATCTATTGAAATTGAAATGATATAAATTTGCTTGACAAAAAAAAAACTCAACACTAGTTACGGCAGTATAATATTTAATAAAAAAGATTGTTGGGGGCAAATCTGTCAATCAAAGTTGAAGATAATAAATAATTGAGTGGCATATTGGATATTTGAGTTGAAAAACAAGTCTGTTTTGTTAAGAAAGCATGCATATAAGGACATGCCCATCCTGTACCCTGTAACATTGCTAAGTCCATTTCATTCTCGCGCTTTCTTTCTTTCCCATACCATATCCTCTTCTCAAACTTGAATGAAGAGTAGTAACTTTCATAGCTCAACCACCATGAATGTGTTCTTGTTTATGTCTTTGCTCCTCTGTTCCACTTTCCATGTCTCCCTCTCACTCATTGATGGTAAGTTACATCTCTTCACTACACACACTTACATATATTTTATCATTCTATTATTAAATATCTTAATCAATGTTGGTTTGAATCACAATGGTTGAAGAATCATTTTGGTTCTAAAATGTATGAGAGTTTGTCATAATAGTCTATGAATCTATTAAAATTACTAAAACAAATTTAAATATGTTCTTTGTTAGTCATTTTGGTCTTTAAATATCACTTTCTTAATTAGTTTAATATTCAATTGTCTTTTATTTTTCAATTTATGTTATTAAATAGTACATATTTAAGATGTGTTTGTAGTTTGGATTAATTCTAAAAGTACAATGACAATGCATCAAACATTTAGAACCAAAAATTTGTTTGCTGAAATCATAATAGTGGTACATTATTAATAATATTCACTGTTTTTATACCAAAATAAAAATTATAAGCTAGAGTTGAAAATGTTTGAAAATTAATTATTACACACGCCTACTAGTACATGTGTTACTTTGTAGGGACTTAGCATTTATTAGCTCAAAATTCATAGAGTTTCTTTGTTCCCCTAGATAACTAGAAAAACAAACTCTTATGTCATCAATATAAAAAATTGAATTTGAGAATTCCATATTGTAGTAGATTTGTTCTAGTACATAGTATTTGGTATCATGTTGATTTTGTCAAAAATACACCGTAATTTTTGCAATAATTTCACTAATGTGTTATCAAACATTGCACCTAATATGTATACTAAGGTTAATGTTGTATTTATAAATAAATCTTAGTAGTATTTAAAAATAGAAATGATGGTTTTTTGGACCCTCTCGTATTCTTTAGGCTATGAAAAGAGCACGCATGATGGTCTGAAAAATCACATGGGGCTGTATGCCAACTGGGGGAGTTGATGAGTGTACAATTAGATAGATGTTACAGACCAGACCACCACGTGACTTATCACAAATGTCTCAGAGGACACTTTACCTTTAACTAGCTACAAACCAATTTTTACATTAAAGTAATAGAATTTGGATTGGTTGGACTATATTAGATTGCATTTGACTAGGCTCCACATTCCACTATCTTTCATTCTTTGTCCTGATTTGATTTCCTACAGTGGTCCTGTCAAATTATTTGTATTTTTTAACTCCTCTAGTGAAAGTTGTTGTTTACAATGGCAAGTTAATTTTAGAGATCAAATACAAATCAATCATAATAAAATAACAAAATTCTATTTGTTTTTCTGAAAGACATACCAAGGCATTATTTTTATCTATATAGGTTTAGCTTAACTTGATGGGAACACTTCTATTGAGTGAATTGTTAAATTATAAGGGTTGGTCAATTTTTTGTAGAAGTGGTGGATATTTGTAGAAATTTTTAGAAACTAATATAAAAAAGTGGTATTATATTTGATTGAATACATATATAAAACAATTTTATGTTTTTTTTTTAAAGAAAAAAAAAACTTTTTTAATGAGAAATGTTAACTTGTGCCCTTGAGGCAATAGTAACTTTTTGTTAGAATGTGTGCATTCAATTTAATTTTTGAATTTATAGTAAATAAAATGCACAAAATTTGAGAGAATATTTCTACTTTTGAGTTCCTTATCTTATACCCTAAAAGCACAAGTTAATATGACCTTGCGCTATTGGTGTATACAAATTATATCTAACATAGAGGTAATTTGATTGGATATACATAGCAAATGAATATGTGCCTTTTGGGTAGGTTTCCCATTAATGTCATCATAACATGAAATTTATGATGCAAAATTTATTTAACATGTTTGGGTCTTGATGTAAAAATTATAGTATAAGCAACATTCTTTTTTTGAGTGAAATTATATTAATATGAAAATTACTTTTTTGAGAACTAATTTGATTTGATTTTTGAAAGGTTAAGAACTAATTTGATTGATATTTTAAAATTTTAAAGATGTATATGTCAAATTGTAAATTTCAATAACTATTTTCATTAATGCTCACAATTTTGATCAATTTTGTGTGGACTATCATTGTCTTGTTCTATAATATGATTGTCTGTCGGTTTATGGACAAAATCTCCTTTTCCAATGACAATAATTGGATGGCACAATTATGTTTTTGTTTTTTTTATAAGTTTTGGCAAATAGGAGTATACTATGTTTATCTAATTAAACCTATTTCAATCAAGATTAAGGAAGACTAAAACAAAAATATTAATGTTACCTAACCTAAATTGATATGATATTTATACAGGACTAGTGGCAAATGGGAATTTTGAGCTTGGTCCAAAACCCTCGGAGCTAAAAGGCACAGTAGTAACTGGAGGCAAAAACTCAATACCAGAATGGGAAATTTCAGGTTTAGTAGAATACATAAAATCAGGACAAAAACAAGGTGACATGTTACTAGTTGTACCAGAAGGTGCATATGCAGTGAGACTAGGAAATGAAGCATCAATAAAACAAAGGATAAAAGTGATTAAAGGAATGTATTATTCAATAACTTTTATGGTGGCACGTACATGTGCACAAGAAGAAAGAATTAATATATCTGTTGCTCCTGATTTTGGTGTTATTCCTATACAAACATTGTATACAAGTAGTGGTTGGGATCCAATTGCTTATGGTTTTAAAGCTGAATATGATGTTGTGGAAATGGTTATTCATAATCCTGGTGTTGAGGAAGATCCTGCTTGTGGACCTCTTATTGATTCTGTTGCTCTTAGGACTCTCTACCCTCCTAAAGCTTCTAATAGTAAGTGAAAACTTTCTTTCTTTTTCTATATAAATCTCTTCATTTGTCATGTGATAATACTCCTAAATCTATTTAGGAATTTTCTTTGAAAGTTTTGAGTTGAAAATGTGCAGTACTTATTTTTTTTGGTACAAGAAAAAGTGTAGCACTTATTTAAGTGTTTAAGTTAAAATAAGGAAAAAGTGTAAAAATGAAAAAATTTGTACATGTGATTACCATTTTAAAAGTCAATTATGTAGGGTATTGGTTGAAGATTAGATTTTGTGAAGAAAAATATCTTGTAGATGCAACAACCATTTGGTCTATACTTATGCCAGTACAAACACACTATCCCTAGATTAATTATCTTTAGGTCCATTGCCAAATCTTCACATGTGAACAATTAGACAGCTGTTTGATTTGATGTAACACTCTTAGAGATCATTAACTAACATATAGAATGCTTAATCAAAAAAAGCACATAAGATCAAACATTAGAACTTAGCTGGATTAATACCTATTAAGGAAGCTAGTTAAATATATATTGGCATGTTTATGCATATATAGATATAGATATCAGACACTAAAACCAATGGTGTGGCTGTATATTAATGTATATGTACACAGGGCCAGAGCAGGTAGGTAGCATGTTACGATCATACATTAATGAAATGCAATTAACCATACTATTAAACTTTTATTGGAGCTACTAGTTCATATGGTGCATAAATTCAAATTAAAGTGATGTCTGACATTAGAATAGATCAGTTGTTTTCTTGTCACTACATTGCATTGTGTGTCATACGGAAATCAGTTAGGTGTTTAATTAGTAGTACTTGCCTTTAGCAAAGAAAAGGGATCTGTCATAGTGTAACGCTCCCCTTAAAAATAGAATAATATCTATAGAAAATTAAATGCATATCAATAGTATAGTATAGTACAATACATGTAATTTGACAGTCTTAAAAAAAACATTTTGATTTTTTTTTTTAAAATAAAATTATCGACTTTGAATTTTGGACTGTCTAATTTCAATCGGAAGGTTATAGATTCCTGACAATGCAATTGCACAGAAACCCAAACCATAATTTCACACGGTAGAAGCGATGTGGGAATTATTTAGATGTAACAACTTTTGTTAACCTTTCTAACTTCTCTAGATACAACGGTTTTCATGACCGTTATACCTTGAGCTATCAAAGTGGTCAAACCATTATCAAAATCAAAGTGCAACCGCAATTTTGTCTTACCCACCGTTATATCAAACATGAACTAAATCGAGGACAATGATTCTCTTGTATTATTATCGTACTAAATGTGCACTAATTTGGTTTACTCAAGCTCAACATCATTCCAAATATATGCACTATGTTGGTTTCATCAATGTCTTGAATTGAATGATTTTGTATTTACATATTCAGTATTCTAACATATTTTACACTCCACAGAGAACATATTAAAGAATGGTGGATTTGAAGAAGGACCTTATATATTCCCTAACACATCATATGGAGTAATAATCCCACCCAATATAGAAGATGACCATTCACCCCTCCCAGGATGGATGGTAGAATCCTTAAAAGCAGTAAAATACCTAGACTCAGGTCATTTCTCAGTTCCACAAGGCACAAGAGCAGTAGAACTAGTGGCAGGAAAAGAAAGTGCAATAGCACAAGTTGCTAGAACAATTCCAGGCAAAACCTATGTCCTCTCATTTTCAGTTGGTGATGCAAGCAATTCATGTGAAGGTTCAATGATTGTTGAAGCTTTTGCTGGTAAAGACACAATTAAGGTACCTTATACATCCAAAGGTAAAGGTGGATTCAAACGTGCTGCACTTAAGTTTGTAGCTGTTGGGACAAGAACAAGGGTAATGTTTCTAAGTACTTTTTATAGTATGAGAAGTGATGATCTTTCTTCTCTTTGTGGACCTGTTATTGATGATGTCAAGTTGCTTAGCGTGCGTAAACCATAAGGTGATGAGAGTTTCTTTTCCTACCCTATGATTTTTTAAACACGCTTCCATTTGGATTTATTCATCCGGCGGACAAAATACCGTTTCGTTGTCCAGGTTTGCCTATTTGGACACCAGAAAAAGTGGTATTTTTCCCGTCCGAATCGATAAATCCGGAGGGCTGCAATTTTCAAGAAATGGGTGGGGTTAAGTACCTCTCTAAGGTGGTTATTAACTTATTATTGAGCCAGTTTTATGGGTGTGAGGCTAGTATCAAAATATTACTTATGGGTTCTTAGCCTTTTGATAATTTTTATATATTTGTTAGGAGAATAAGATTGTTTTTTCCCTTCTTATATAAAAGATCCGAGAGGTGCTATGTATGATTTTTATTTTCATATATGAGAAAAATGTGTGTATATCAATTATTAAATGATGTAAGCATTTCCTGAAGAAAAAGAATGATAGCATGTGCTATGAATATGTGTGTGTATCTAATGATGTTAGTATATTTAGACATATATATACAGCAGCTTATTTCTATGAATCTTTCATGCAGTTTGCACTTATAGTCTCTATAAACTCGTTACAGTTATAAAACAGTACAACAAAACCATGTAGTAGATAGAATTTGACTATATTCTAGCTAACACAACTATTTTGAGTATTTTATTAATTAAATTAAAATCAATTCCTCAAACATGGTATCATAGTACCTCATTTTCATGTAATCTTCATCAGTTTCACAATTAAAACCATGTTCTAATAAAAAAAACAATGGTTGATGCATATGGTCTGCATCATAATCATTTAAGTTCCAGTTGTTGTGTGATCCTTATCTTTTTAGCAATGTCATATTCAATTTGATTAAAAATTAATATGCTTCTAATACATCTCCAACATGTTGCTGAATAAACCCTTATCAAGACATAATACATGAAAAAAGTACTCCAACTAGTAGACTGGGAGGTTTGCATACAGACATGGTCTTATGTGATATTCTCATATGATTATCGATGTCGATGTGTAAATGTATGTATCGTGTCCGATGTCTGTTTGTATCTGTGCTTCATAGGTAGCGACTTACTTAGATTGATTCATTAGTGGCAAAAAAAAATGCAACAAGCCAAACCCAAAACAGTCATATATACATAATCAAGCTTAATCAAAAGGCATAAAACAAGATAGATAGGTATATTACTGAAGGCATAAAATATAATAGAAGGTAAACAAAAAGCAAAAACATAGTTCTTTAATTAGAAAACTGGAAAGCATTTAATCTAATAGACCTCTAGGCTGTAGCAATCTATCCACAAACAAGATCCTTTGCTCCATCCTTATTTCCATATCTTACGGAGAGAGTGTGCGTCGTTGTTCTGCAAATTATAGTACCATCAGGAATGTAACCATTGTCTCTTGGTAATGTCGATGCAATATATGTGGTTGAGTTGATAAAATTCTATTAATGATCAATTTTATAAGCATTTATCTTATATTTTGCACTCCAAGTAATGAGTTGATGGGTGTGTGATTGTTATGAAATCACTTGGTCTTCCATCTGCTATGAATAAGGTGACGAGGAGTTTGTAATAGTCAACAAAACATATCACAAGATTCAAGAACGATCGTTTGTGAGAAAAGTTTGGCAATGAAAGGAAGAAGGGTTATTTTGTTGGATAAGGTAAAGGGGTCACAACATGGTTAAGTGTTGTAGCACCAACATGGATATAATTAGAAAAGGTAAAAGATTCTGAGTCGAATTCCTCGACACCACTGTAGCCATTATAATAGATTTGTGAATCGAATGAAAACAAGGTGGAGTTAGGGTTAAGAAAAAGATTCTATACATTAGAAGATTACACGAGTTAAGAAGATTATTTGAGATATTAGAAGATTAAAAAGAAGAGTTTTGATGACGAATGCATCTGAAGCACTCTTTAAGGGCTACCAAACTAAGAAATTATTCTTTAAAAAAGTCAAATAGTTCAATTTTCAATGCACTAAATATATAAATTTTCTTGAAAAGTTATAAGAAAAAAGTACAAGTAAGAAAACAATACTTACTACTTAGATAAAGCAAAGGAGAAAGTAGACAACACACCAAATAATGAGGGCTCGACTAAAGTCATTTATAGGAAACTGTCACTAAATGATGAGGCTAGTTAGCGCTACAATTAGTTGAGAAAAATAAGGTTATTGTTGTGGCTATTTCTTCAGCGTGGTTTAATGAGCTTTTCCACCCATTCGCAAGTTAAGACGGGTTTTACAACAATTATTTTCTCCGTCTTACAACGTAATGAATACACTATTCACACAATGATTGCTTTTTGCGCTAATTCATCTCTTAACTCAGTTGTGGCTATTTCTTCAGCGTGGTTTAATGAGCTTTTCCACCCATTCGCAAGTTAAGACGGGTTTTACAACAATTATTTTCTCCGTCTTACAACGTAATGAATACACTATTCACACAATGATTGCTTTTTGCGCTAATTCATCTCTTAACTCAGTAAAACAAACAATGTGATGTAGAGGGGCATTTATTTACATCTAAACTTATTCTAAGTTGTTAGCTGAACACGACAAACAACCAAAATAGGTTTGGCCAAACCCTAGTAGATGAATAAAAGTTAGTCGAGTTACAAATAGTCGAATACGAGTTAGACAGAACTTTCTCAAGTTGAATAAGGTTTACGAAAGTCTTGAGAGTGTCGCAATCAATCAAAGACACATGAAACTAGACATATCAACATTTTTACTCGTGTTCCATATTTGTAACTCCACTAACTAGAACAAATATTTTGCCAGAGGTATAATATGGATTTTGGACCTATAATGCAATCATGGACAATCAAAACAGAAGTAACACAAGATAGAGGGTTACTTTAAGAACCCCAATATCTCTTCTAGCCCCCTAAAATTACGAGATTAACCTTAATTACGCTACGGTATATAAATATTGAACATCTTCTTTCATGTTGTCTCTTTCTCTTATTAAGGTCGTTCTTGCAGACCATTTTGCTTCGACATTTTAAGGTAGGTAAGCATCACTCACGTTCTTCTTTCCACCAGGTCGAGATCAGAAACCAGACCCAGCGGAAACCAGACCCGGCTCGCCGGAATCACTTCCTCTGCCCCCAGAATCGCCGGAATCACTTCCTCCACCAGCTCAATCTTCCTCTTGCCTCTAGTTATCAAATAAGGTAAGGTTAGCCAATCATTCTCTAATTTTTCCTTCCTTCTCTAATTGATTGTTTTTGGGTTTTAGGATTGGGGATTGGGAATTGTTCTAGTATATAATGTTGGAATATTTTATTATTTAATTATATTCCAATATCATTATGTGGGCAAATATCATAATAATAATTATATTAGCTATTTATCAATTGTGAGTCTTAATTGATTAGTGATCAAATTAAGTAATAAG
>Ga0228710_1005069_pt1 | contig 20600 bp, 13 predicted proteins | sample MedpolnodulmetaG_FD_177995 | JGI IMG/M metagenome (GOLD analysis project Ga0228710, IMG submission 177995) | Root nodule microbial communities from Medicago polymorpha collected in Santa Monica, California, United States - pink nodules | ecosystem: Host-associated > Plants > Roots > Nodule... | reverse complement strand
ATGGTTGAATAATTCACGAGGGTTTCGAGGTGGATTCCTAGAATACTCTTGTAAGTGGTACCTTTCTCCCCTATAAGGTGTGATGAGACATGCCTTTAAAGGAAATCCTGCATCACCCAAATAATATTTTCCTTGTGGAACTTTAAGAGGATATGCACGTGTCAACGCACTCTTAACTATTCTAGAGTCGGATGCTGTTCCTTCCCATCCAACCAAGACATAAGTAAATTTCAAGTCAAATGTGCATGCAGCCAAGACATTTTGTGTAGGGTAATATTTTCTACCACGATATCTAGGTGCAAGATGTGTTGGTACTTTAACACGCACATGTGTACAATCAATTGCTCCAATACAATCTTGACATACAATTAACATATTAAAAGTGTATAACATAACTTGTTAATATTTGTGTAAGACACGATTTCTATTTACCTTAAAATACGGGTAGAACCTATTGTTGTTAAGTATCTCCGGAGGAACTTGTGTACCATCAGGTTGTTTCAGAAATATCCCTTCCACCTCCATCAAAGCATCTAGTACTTTATGAAAATGACGACTAACTGTTTCACCAGAACGTCTAAAGAAGAAAGACATCACACGATTTCTCACATTATGTCCTACTATGTGAAGAAACTTTGCTACTTGTTCCTCAATAGACGCCCTTCGTGTATGCGTAAGTCCACCGCAATCTCGTAATAAGGTGCACAAGTTTATGAAAGCTTTGGGACTCATACGAATTATATCATAAGATCGATCACTTCGTATAATATGTTTCATTAGCTCATTTCTAACTCTCTCCCTATGGTCTGTGATTCTAGAATGTATTTGGGCTCTTCTAGACTTGTTTTTTAGTGAACATATTAAAACAATAATGATAGATAATTGAACCATCATCATTTGACACAATTTCACATATTTGGCTCTTATGTCTTCATTGGTCATCTATAAAAATTCAAGAATAAAATTAACTTTTAGCATAAACTCGAATAAAATCATGGGAATTTAAATATATATTGTGTGCACATGTGAAATAAACTTGTTGTCATCAATTAGAACCTATGAAATCAAATTTAATCATAAATCCATATGAACTATGAATTGAAATCACAATTGGAACATAGATATTAGATGGTACTTGATTGATCATGAAGTGTAAATGCTACATAGATATTAGATGCTAGCTATGTATGATTGATTGTATGTTCATGAAGTTGTTGTTTTAACATTCTGCCGAAAGATTATAATAGTTTGATACCTAAGTTTTCCAAATTATTATGTGAACACCTTGTACTTGGAGACTAGTGTTCAAACTGAGTTTTCCAAATTTCTCATCAATATTTAAAATTTAAATTGAATTAAACTGAGTTCACAAAAATCAACAAGTTTTTCATTTTCTAGGGCACATAAATAAATATACAGATTTAAAAATATGGGTTCACAAATAACAATAGATCTAATATAATTCAAAAGAAGAATAAAAATGAAACGAACCATCACTATTGATTTGGGGAAGAAAAAGAGCATAACTACTTATTTGGGAAAAATAAAATAAGGAATGGGTAGAGAAATAACAATAGATGATAACAGAGATGAAGAATTACAAGAAAAAGAAGAAGAAATTTGGGTCAGACTTTTGAGTTACCTTGTTGGAGTGAAAATTCGCAATCAATAGAAGGAGAAGCTGTGGACACAGTGAGAGTTGGAGAAGATGAGAAGATGGAATAAAGAGTCTGATGTGGAAAAAAAACGAGGGAAAGATACGCGCCCTTGAAATTTGGAAATGAAAAGTGAGGACAAAATGGTAATTATATTATTAATGTGGTTCCATTCCATTGGATACACCCCAAATTGGGTGGAATGGAAAATTGAAGGAATGAGTGGTATAGGATGGAATGGGTTCCATCACACTCCATTCCATTCCATCCCTTTTTTACAAAACCAAACAATGGAATGTGGCTCCATCCCACTCCATTCCATTCCATTCCACCACTCTCCACCAATCCAAACATAGCCTTAAGTTAGGTTTTCTCATGTTTTTTCAATTGAAGGTGAAGAAATCTCCAGTACTGTTAAACTCATTTTTCTCGGTTTTTTATTTAATTTTTTGCATTAATTTATTCTCTCCTATTATATCAATGGCTTGTATTTCACATGACTTTTATGTTACACGGTAGAATCTTTCCCCCCTAATTATATAGGTGTATATGACAAGATAACCTCATGGACAAGGAATATACAAGAAAGAAAAAAAGTACTCATGCAAGAGGTTCGCCGATGGGGCTGTCCAATTTTATTTGTCTTTTTGAACTTGATTAAGAGTTTCACTTTTGCATAAGTAAATAATTAAAATTAGTTTTTTTCAAAGGAAATATTAGTTAAAATTTTATTTTTATACATAATATATTACCATGATATTTATACATACTAATAAAGCACAAACACATTTTTGCCTCCTTAACTTTACATTAGTTGGGATTTTTAGAACTTGAGATATCGTCAAAATATTATACATGGGTCATGCTGCGTTTTTCCCTTATAGCGTATAGAACCTTGTTTTTAAGCTCATAAAGGTACCAAAGATGTAAGATAAGATCACAAACCCTTAAACTTGAATGATAGGAGTATAACTTGGTATTGTATGAGTAGTTTCCTAAGGTAATAATGAAAGCAACATAAGATGAGAAACAAGAGTGTTAGAGAAGGACTAAGAAGGGATGTAAGGAGTTAAGTAAGATAGTATTGATGAAAATAAAGGAGATGTTGAATTATGATTTGAATTGTGGACTTAGGAAATTATTGGCAAGTTGAGTAATTAGTGTAGGGTACTTAATGATGCGAAATGATGTGCCGATGTATTGATGTTTTAACGACGTGTAAATGATAATATTTAATGATGTGTAATTGTTGAGTTATTTAACGAAGAGTAAAATGATGAACTATTTAACTAAGTGTAATTTATGAATTATTTAATGATGAGAATGTAATGAGTAATTGTTGAGTTATATGACGAAGTGTAAATGAGGAATTATTTGGCTAAATGTAAATGATGAATTGTTTAATGATTTGAGATTGATGTGATTAAATAAAATTGTTATATAATGAAGTGATTATATAAAGATGTGATTAAATGAAGTTGTGTGATATAATGAAGTGATTATATAATCTTGTGATTAAATGAAGTTGTGTTATATAATGAAGTGATTATATAATGTTGTGATTAAATGAAGATGTGTCTTTCATAAGTGCTAGAAAGTAGTAAAATCATGTTATATATTAAGCATTTTTGGTTGCTTGTTTTACAAGTTATCCATGAAAAAGCCAAGAAATTATGTAAAAATCTCTATTTATGGTTTTTACATCTCACTATATCCCATTGTGCAAGAATTGGATGCCAAGGCACTGAGCAAGAAAGAAAAACACAAAATTGTGCAAAGGTTAGCTCGCTGCAGCGAGCCAAGGGCGAGGCCACAACGAGCTAAGTCATAAAGTCCATAAATTCACAAGTCAAAGCCTTGCTGCAGCGAGGAAGGACCGAGCTCACTCGCCATGGTGAGCTGAAGGTGAGCCTGGAGCGAGGAGTTCCAGAAAGTCTAAAGCTCGCCACAACGAGACCAGAGCGTGTATACTCGCCACAGCGAGTCAATCAACAAGTGGATAGCGAGCAGTTACTGAAAGTCAGGAAATTAGGAAAACATGACCTCGCTGAGCGAGTTGTCACTTTTCAGAAAGACTATAAAAGCCTTTTCTCATATTTTTCTCATATGTTGTTATATTTTTAGAGAGAGAGAGATAGGGCAAAATACATAGAAAAACACATAGTGAGAGTGATTGGAAGTGGATTCTTCAAGATTGGTTGAGAAATCACAAGCCTTTAATGAAATTTCATCTTTTCCTTCAATCTTCCAAAGTTATCATGACAATGAGTAACACAATCTCCTTTGTTGGGATTAGAGATACTTGATCAAGCATAGTATGTAATCTTTTGATCCTTAAATATATGATTCTAGCTTTTTACTTGATATTGATGTTATTCTTGCATTTCATGTTTATGTTTGATTTGAAATGTTATTGAAAAATACTTTTGAATTTAGGGTTAGGATTATCATCTATCAAAACTTGAATTCTAGACATATAATTTAAGTTTTGATAATCACTATAAATATCAAATCTTAATGCTATCGAATCGTTTAATAGATAGAGAAATCGTCGATTAAACGATACGATCGAAATCACGACATTATTTAGGCATGACTGATGATGTCGGGTGATATGTGATAATGTCGATTAAAGGCTAGAATCCGTATATGTGGCCATAAGAATATACGTGAAGCTTGGTCAACAAACTCTAATCCTGACAGTTTTACACCTTATCAAATATCTGTTTTTATTACCGCATTTTAGTTCGGTTAGTTTTAAAACAACAAACAATCAAATAAACCCTAACTTAAGATGATAATCTATGTAGAACGGTTTATGATATCGCACTAGTCCCTGTAAAAACAATATTAAAAATACTTACTTTTGATACTTAGTTTACTACATCAGTCTTATAATGAAGTGATTATATGACGATGTGTTGAAATGATGATGCGATGAAATGACAATGTTGGCATATGATATGACGATATGAATATATGTTGATATGACGATGTTGTATTTTACAATGGTGTTATTTAACGATGTGTATTGCCGAGTCATAGAATGATGTGTAATGTTGATGTGGTCATTTGACATTCATGCATTCATTGTCGAGCATATATGAAGAAGTAGTATTTAATGATGGTGTGGACGAAATCAGTACCATACCTCTGATGTCCAATTTTTTTAAAGATGGCGTGGACAAAATCAGTAACATACCTATGATGTCCAAAATATTTGAAGATGGAGATAGGTTTGGGGCCACATGCATATAAAGTCGAGTTAGAACATTGCATGCATATGAGTGTATGTGGAAGATGTGTACTTGGCTATGTGAATCTATGTGAATATGTTTTGAATTGATTTAGCACATCTATGTGGAAGATATGTACTTGAATATGTGAATCTATGTGAAGATGTTTTGAATTGGTTTTGTGCATCTATGTAGAAGACATATGATTTAATGATGGTGATGATGTGTGAATGCTATATATTTCACTTGGTGATTAATTGATGATGTGATTACTTGTTTGTAATCTTTTGATGATAATTTGAGATTCGTTGTATATATTCTAATAAAATGAGAATACATGCGAATATTGTATGCTTAAGATGAATATGTGTATATGATGTTGTTGTTTATCCTAATATTATATATGCGTTCGTATTTCCTCTATGTTGATTATATATCTCACCCTACATGTTGTGGGTTGGACGCCTACGCCCTTGTTGTGTAGACTTGCAGGTTGAGAACGCATAGTTGTCGTGAGTTTTTCGAGGATGACTTTGGAGCCTACTCGTCTTTTACAGCTTATCTTTGAGGTCTTTTCTAGTGGTCCTCTGATTAAGATAGTTTTGAGGTTTTTATGTTTCGTTGAATTATTGATGGAACCTTTGTGTTCACTTTGATGATGTATCTGATATTTGACTCTATGTTGTTGAGATTTTATTTTCTGCTGCGATGTGTTGTTTACATGATAAACTATACATGAATTAAATTAACGAAGAGTAATACCTTAAAGTATTTGATATGAGATGAGATTCATTGACTCCAAGAATAAGTGTAAAAAGTTACTTTAAATCATGACTCTTCATCTTAATAGTTATTAATGACTGTGATTAATTGATAATAATTACTATGGTGAGGTTTTGTACTCCTTTATATGGTGCTTTCTCTCTAACGACATACATAACGTTCGTTGATTCTTCTATGATGCTCTCTTTGTAAACCTTCGACAACCTTCCATTCTTCAATTTTAATCTTTGATTTTTTTTTTAAAGATTAAGTAGTTTCACAATTCACAAGATATATAAGGTTTCTCCTTCAATTCCCAATTTCACAAAATTATTAACCTTTAAAGTAATTGGAAACAATATATACAGGTTTCCTCCTTTCTGATTTCATTTTTTCATTTTCTTTCAATTAATCAATGCAACTGTTGGAACATTAGTGTGACATTGCAAGAAAAATTGAAAGATTAAACACCAAGTAATTATATTTTGATCTAATGTTGTGTGAATTGAAAAAATAGAGTGTGAGGGTCCCACATAAAATAGAACACAAACATTAGTAGTGTTTAAATTACGGTATTTAATTTAATTTTAAATACTTGATAATGATAAAAATAATAGTAGTAATTATTTTTACTTGTGAATATAACTTCCCATAAATTTAGCTTACGGTGGTTGTGATAAGAATAAGAATTTAATTGAATTTCTTATATTTCCTTTATTCAAATCCAACAGTTTGTTTCCTCCACTTTTGTGGTTTTGTTTCTTTTGATCATATCCACAAGTGTTGTTGAACTGATTAATGGATAAATTCCATTTTGATCCTATCCATTAGAGTAATTGTCTCAAATTTTGCTAAAACAGTTACAAAATCTCTATATAAATAGAGAACTTTACTCAGTTCAAAAATTACACCAAAGAGTTTCATTGAGTTCTCGGGAACTCTTTCTCTCTTATCCCTTTCTTGACTTGTGTTGACGAAACTTTCTTCTCTTAATCTCCTTTTCTGTCCCTTGGGAATTAAGAGTGTTCTTAAGACTTGGAGAAGTTAATAATTAGAATGGTGGTAACACCATATTTGAGTGGTCTCAACACCATAATAGAGTGGTAACAGTACCATATTAAAGTGGTTTCAGTGCTAAAAGAATGGTCTTGGTATCATATTGGAGGTGTAATTTTCGAACAGTTTTCTACAGTGCATTAGTTAATGAAACAATTGTAGCTGAACTTGTTTTATCCTGGAGGTGGCATGGTTGATAGTCTGTCTTGCACAATTTTAGGCAATGCCACGAAACGTCTTAAAGAGAGCGACCTGGTCGTGACTCAACCTAGTAACAACTTCAGTAGATAATAGAATTTGGAAATCCAAATACAACAGTTTAGAAATCCAAAAACAACATCAACCTTGTTAATGGCAGACAACACCATATATGAGTAACAAACAAATTTGCGTATTGATGTCGATAAAATGAAGGAGTGACGTTGTGTCTTGCATTTGAACTTGATAGGAGGACAAATTAACCTTCACTGTAGCAATTATTATCAATTAATCACAACCATCAATTACTATTAAGATCAGCGGCAGAGCTAGAAATTTCTTAGAGCCTGGACAAAAATTTAATCGCAAATTCAAATGTGGCATAGTGCTTATTATTGTAGCATGTTGACTTAATTCTTTACAACCACGTATAAAGGAGTGTTATACTAAAACTAGTTGGATATTTTTTTTTTTTTTTTTAAGAATAGTTAGATATTTTTAACACTTGCATAAATACTGTACTGTATAGTTTCATGCTTATATAAGTATTTTCATATTGGCGCAAACATTTAATCCAAATCATGCTATAGTTTCATGCTTATATAAGTAGTTTCTATAAGAGAAATATAACTAGTTTCATGAAATAGTATTAACATTTAATACTGTATAAATATTTGCAACAACTTATATAAGTAGTTTCTGATATAGTTTCATGCTAGCAAGCTACTAGTACAAATACATCAACAACGAGAGAAACACAAATCATGAAGGAATGCTTTATAATTTCTAATATAGTTTCATATCAGCTACTAGTAGTTTCTGATATAGTTTCATATCAGTTACTATAATTTCTTATCAGATATATTGAGAATGACTGCTTTATAATAGAAATTGGAAAATACAACTACTAACCTCAACATCACCGCCATTTGCTCTTTGACGAATATATCACGCACAATACACATTTCCTAAGACCTGGATCGCGGAAGAAGGACAAAAGGAAAACAACAAGGTGCCGCATATAGACGGAACACCTCAAAACCAAAAACCCCTACAAACTCCAATTCCCCAAAAATGATGCAAAATTATACATGCTACTAAAAGGCATGCATACTCGTGCATCAACAGAGAACCACCAAAACTGCCAAGCCAAAACACACAACAGGATGGCTCTCCCAAACTCAGCAGCGGCAGGAACAAACAGGCCCTAAAACATCAGGAGAAGCGGGCCTCACACATCAGCGAACAGCAAGAAACAAACAAAGCACAATAGGTGTCTTGTGCCCTGCTAAAGAGGACCGTAAGTAACATGAAAAACAAGAAAAACCATCCTTCCTAACACTGCCGTAACATACATAAGTGCTTTAAGACATCAAAAACACAACTACAGCACCACCAAACTGTTGTACCAGTCGCGCATACCAGAAGGAAAACAACCAACAGCTGGCGCACAAAACTGACAGCCTGCCAAAACAGCACTAATTACCGCAGCAAGCAATCCCGGGGGCTCCAGCTCCATTCGTAAAACAAACATGCCGGAGTATTAAACCTCGACAATAGCCACCTCCAAGACATTACCTTTACCTCTTCTACAAGCACTTCCCACGTTGCACCCTCATTATTGAAAATACACCTGTTCCTCGCTTGCCAAATAACCCAAATTACACCATGCCAAATCATACGCAAACCCTTTCGGATTTTCTTTGATTGATCCCCCATTCCAATAACGTTAAAAATGGTTACAGGAGTGACATAAGAATAGTAAATCAATTTTAAGAAAAGAACTTATATTCTTGGAATCAGTCTTCTTTTTGCTGAGTATAAGCAAAAAATCACAATTTTTTAACACCAATTTTTACAAACTGTCCGGTGGCCTAGACTATAAGCAGAGAGATGCCATCATTTCTTAACACCAATTTTTACAATTAATCAACTCATCAATTCATTAACACCAATTCATCAATCATTAACACCAATTCATCAACCATTAATCAATTTTTCAATTACAAAATCACAAATAATCAATTTTTCTAAAACCTTAAAACAACTATACAAGGAAGGAAGGCAGGATGGAGAATAATGAATCAAGTCATGTACAAATTGGGCCCCAACTTTGGGTGGCACTTCCTCAATCCATACTTGAATCCTGTTCTTTTTACCCAGCACAAAACACTCACGCCCAACTGAAATGAATTGATCTACGAAGGTTGAATTGAATTGATCGACGAAGAAATCAAGAATTGAACTAGCTAAGGAATGGTAGCTGCTGATAGCATGCATGATAACTGCTCTCAAGAATTGAACTAGCGTGAGTTAACTATGCAACAATTAACACTTGTGTGACTTAAGTCACGTTGCGTTAATTAAGTAACACTGAAATTAACACTTGGATTACTTAACTAACGCAAGGGTATTTTCGGTATTTTAGTTGGACGCGAGCAAAATCTGCTGGGTAAAGAGCAGAATTCTCCATACTCTATCTCCCTCTTTAAGGTCTAATTGTGCTAAACTATGAGCTAGTTTCCCATTTCTATCTGTGTGCTGAAAAGTTACTCTTCCTCTTCTCACACGGTTCACACATTCCCAAATACCCATAACTAATAGTAAAAGTAGGATTATTCGTCAATTTTTGTTGATGATAAACCGGGCATATTGGTCAAATTTTGCTCATTCTCCCGTGGAATTTCAAATTAGTCACAAAAATATATTAGTACATTAATAAAAGCATTTAATGTTAATTTTTTAGTAATGATTGAATGGTATAATATGATTTGATTTGACTTTGGCTACTTCCTAATATATATATTTTTTTGAGGAGTTCCTAATGTATAATTATTACTAAATAAATTTAAAGATTTATTCCTTTTTTGAACTTCTCTTAATGAGAAGAATCCTAATTAACCTATTTTGAAAATTAGATGAAAGTCAATCATATATTTTTTGAAGGAATCATTCAAATCTTTTTTTTTGAAGGGGGGAATCATTCAAATCTTAAATATTAACTTTTCAATGCGATGCTAACTTATTCTCTACTATTCCCAAAAAAAAAATCTATTCTCTATTTTTATTATTATTATGTATAAAAATAATTCTGTAAAAAAAAACTAATTTTAATTATTTCCTGAAAAAACTAATTTCAATTATTTACTTATTTTGACAAGTTTAATTATTTACTTAGCCAAAAATGAAATTCCTTGATCGAGCGCTTAGATGAGATGACACGGGTCTCTTCTAGCATAATCAAAGTTCTGAGTTTAAATCTAACTTTTGACATGCAACAACGTTTTATTTTTACTTTTAGAGAATGCAACAACATTAAAACTCTTAAGAAAAATTTACCGTTTATTTAAACCCTACAAAACTTGAGAGATTAATCTTCCGCGATCACATGCGTGAAGGATGTCTGACTTACACCATACTAAGGGAAAACTCTTTGTCAAGTTCAAAATGACAAAAATAAAATTGGACAGCCCATCTGCGCGCCTCTTGCATGAGTGCTTTTTTTGTTGGTTTCTTATATGTTCTCTGTCCACGAGGTTATGTTGTCTGAAACACCTATATAATTAGGAAAAAAAGATTCGTCTCACATGGAAATCATGTGGAATCCAAACCATTGATTGATATAATAGGAAAGAATAAATGAATGCAAAATAGGAAATAAAAAACGATAAATGAGTTTAATGGTTTCTTTAATTGAAAAAACATGAGAGAACATAATAACTTAAAGGCTTAATAGCAGTTTTAGCCCCCTAAGAAAAAAATCTACAAAACGGTCCTCTAAGTTTTGTGTGGCAGTTTTGACTCCCAAGGCCAATTTTGACTCGGTCTACGCTGACGTGGCACCCTAAGTGAGGTGCTACGTGTTTTTTATTTATTTATTTTTTTACCAAAAATTGGTCTTGGGGGGCCAAAGCTGCTACAGTTGCAAAACTTAGGGGGAGATTTTGTAGTTTTTTCCTTAGAGGGCCAAAATCGCAACTTCGTGAAAGTTAGGGGGCGAAAACTGCTATTAAGCCTAACTTAAAAGGGACTTGTTTGTTGTTTGTAAAAAAAATAATAATCTTGTTGACGAGTGCCCTAAAGGCACTCTTTAAGGTTTCCCAATTAAGAAATTATTCCTTAAAAAAAATTTAACACTTCAATTTCCGATGCATGGAATGTACAATTTTTCATAAAAAATTACTATTTCAAGTCCTTAAAGAGTTCCCTAAGGGCACTCGTTAACATTTCCCTAACTTGAAAGAATCTCCTCTTTGTTAAGAGATATTTGTATTACACTATCTTCTCCTTTACATCAACAAAAGCATTCTCCTTTAAAACAAAAAATCAAAAATAGTGTTCAGACAAGTATGATGTCGGTCTCTCAACTTGTTTTTATTGCGTTAATGCATATAAATAAATTACGAACAATAGTTTTTATGAAACTTTGATTTTTATTAAAATTATATGTATATGTATTTTCCACGTTCATATTGTAATAAATTATACTTATTTTTATTTCAATGACACCAAGAATACATTTACAATACATCTATACTATATATAAAGAAAGTAGACCATTTTTGACTGACTTTTTTTTCCCTTCCAATTATACTTTTGAGCAAATTATTTTAAAAATAAAAAAGTTAAACTAAGCCAGCTAAATTGGCACCAAGAAGAATCAAACTTAAGACCTTGAGGGGCACTCTAAGGTTTCAAACCAATACCACCTGACCAACCCAAATGGGTTTTATAGTTGGTATCATCGAATAAGATAAGTATAATTTGTTACAGTATAAAAGTGCAAATTATTTATTATCTACTAGCGGAAAGGCGGGACTATCGTGCCCGTCTGTCTGCTCTTCTTATCGCGCTTACGTGTGTGTATATTTTATTATGTTTGTTTGTATAATTTTCATTACAATTTTTAAATTTATAAATATTAATGGAAATTATTCATGCATCGATTTTTCTACAAATTATTATGAAAGGATATAACGAAATTATTTATTAACTCGGCGTCTTCTGGTTTGTCAGCATATAAAAGAAAAATAAAATAATGATCATTTTCTTATTGATTATATATATATATTGGTAGATAGACGAAATGGCAAAGCCATTATAAACTCACACACACAAGTGGAGGTACCGGGGTTGAAACCCCGATCATGGCACCCGGCCTAACAAGTGGAGGCATCCGAGGATGGATGACCTCCTGGGAAGTCCCCTTGTGTTGCACCTCTTCTTATTGATTATATTTATAGTGACACATACTTGATCTAATTTTTAAAACTTTTTTTAAGGATAAAAGACAAAAAGCTCGACATCTACTCATATCGTGTTTGTTACACGATATATTTTGTGTGGTACCAAAAAAAATTATGTTTCTTACATTTTTTTAATATTTGAATTTACTCTCATCCATTATCTTTTTTAAATGATAAGAAAAAATGGACATATACAATTTGTTATATTTTGTTTTAATATTTGAATTTACTCCTATCTATTTGTTATATGTGATATCTGCATTGAAAGTTGAGGGTAATTTTAGAACGAGAAAAAACAGTCCAAGAGATATAAAAGAGGCTATTTTCATTATATATAGTATATATACCAATAATTTTAATCAAAATCAAATTAATTTTAATCAAAATTTCGGAAAAATTAATGTTGTAAAAGGAATACATGGTTTTGGGTTAATTTTTTCACTTCCAATTATATTCTTAATTTTTTTTTATTATAAGAATACTATTTCATTGGTGTCATTCAAAAAGATAAGAATTTATATTATTTTTTGTTACAATATATTTATCTTTTTCAATAATACCAATAATATAACATATATAATATCTTTCCGCAAAACATATCAAATATAATATACATTTTATCTTTTTGAATGACATGTAACAAAATAGTATAAATTATAAAAGTATAATTTGTTATGATATGAAAGTGCAAAATTCAATGACATTGAAACCTATAATAATGAAATTAGTTTCTCTCAAATAGTAGTAGATATCATAACAATATTTATTTATGTTTTTTGAGCGAACAATATTTATTTATGTTAAAATAGTTTAAAATGTAGTGTACATATTTAATTCTTAAGAGAATGAAATGCAATTCAAGCATCTCTTAAAGCAGGATAATATAATTTACACTTGATTTTAATTTTCAATAGATGAGAGATGCGAGTTTATATTTCAAATACGAGTGTTCGCGGTGCTGTTTAGTTTCTTTTTTAAAGTTAAAAGTCAAGCAAACCGCAAGATAAAAAAATAACAATAGTAAAACACAACATATTTTCTACAAGGTTTTCAATTTCATCGAACATTACAATTTCATTTTCATCCAACAATTTTTCCAACTACATTGACCAAATAAAAAACGTGCACAAAAAGTAATCATATCTTTAATAAATGCAAAAGAATAAGATTTTATTATTCTCTAAAAGTTTAAGTAGCAGATAAATACATTTTTAAATAACAAACAAAGAAGAAACTTAAAAAGAGAAAATATATATATTTCCTTTTATAAAATTTTATTTGTCTCTTAAACCTTTATTAATTTTTTGGCTGAACTTATGACCCAAGGTGAGGTTTGGTTGTTGATTTTTACTGTCTGACCTATCGGAGGATTTTTACTTGGACCGATGTGGTATGCCTCGATATAGGTGTTCTTAGGCGGTTGTTTTCTTTTTGTTTCCACTTTTTTTGTTTCTTTTGGAGGGTTTTGGCCTAGTCCTCCCTCTTGTATATATTTTTTTAATAATATTTCTGAGTTTGGGGGTTCATTGGATGCCAACCTAGTTGGGATGTCGTTGCTTCCCCTTGATGCATGTCCTTTCTCCTGGTTTAGCGGGAAAAAAAATTAATTATTGTTTTTCTTATGTTACAATTTGGTTTGGTTTGGTTTGATTCGATCAGTAAAATAAAAACCGCAAACACAACCAAATCATGCGATTGAGCAAAAAAATGGTCCGAATACATCCAAACAAATGTGATTATTGCAGTTTTAATTTGAATTTGTTTGGTTTATGATTTTTCTTTTGGATTGGTTCAATTTTGGACACCAAAACAAATGTAATTTCCTCTTTTTTTTTTAAAGGGAGAATGTTATTTATTCTTATTACTAGTGAAAATACGGACACTCACGTGCCCGTCTTTCCGCTCTTTTTATTGCGCTAACGTTTGAAAATTACGAGTGGTGTTTTTTTTATGAAATTTTAATTTTGATTAAAACTAAAAATATAAATGTTTGTTACTTTCAAGTTATAACAAACCAAATTATCTATTTCAATGACAAAATATAACCAAAAAAAAATCTTGATATTGTTTTTTAGTGACACCAACAATAATCTTTGTTATATAAAAAGTTGTTTAAGAGTATAATTAGGATAATGAAAAGTATGTATAAATATACTGATCTAATTTGTTACACTTTTTAAATGATAAAGGGAAAGAACAGATATATATAATCATAACGTGTTTATTATACTTTTTTTAATATTTAAATTTATTCTCATCTATTTGTTTTTTATACAGTATTGATTAATTTATGATTTAGTACCATATAAGGATACAACGCCTCGCAAGTTTCTTGGTGAAAAGAAACAAAAACCTAGAAATACATTAATCATATATTTCTGATATATATCACAAGCCGTCACCTCCATATGTAACACAAACTTTTGTACGCCAACGTAGTTCAAAGCAACCTCAACAAATATTCAAATGTCACTTCGTTTTCAATTTTAAAAGATATTTTTAATTATTTGTTTTCTTCTCTCTCTTTTTATAAGATAAAGTTTAGAGGAATTTAAGGAACAACACCATTTGATCACAAGGGTGTGAATTGGCATGCAAAGAGGTGAAATGAAGCTTGATGAAGATCTTGATCACAAGCTTGACCGTGAAGATGATTTTCAAACAGATGACGAAGAAAATCAAGCAGATAGGGATTTTGAAAATCAAACGGATGATGATGATACCGTATCATCAGATAATAAGAATTCACCTCCTTCCAGAAATTTATCCAATGAGGTTGATTTTAACCCCACATGGCCTCAAACCTATAGGTAATATTTATGATGCATTTCTTAATTATATTATGGTTTGGATCATTGTTTTCATTTTTCTATTTATATTTTTCTTTATTTACATCATCACCTCTAGATTTCTCTACATTCAAATCCTGCGGTGGTGCAACCCTAGTTGGGATGTCTTCTTCCTTTTTAATGGCTCGTTGTCTCTGTTGGTTTAAAAAATATATGTATATGATCGCAATACAATTTGTCTCGTATAATTTTGTATAGCTTTGGCTTTTGCCATTTGCATTTGGTTTCTTTAATTATCGGTTTTGGTTTAGATGAAAATTAATACTATTCTTTATTAGCTCCACTTATCGGGTTGAAGTATCTCTTGTACTTGACTTTTAGAATATATTAATTTGTCCTTAGAAAAAGATGAGAATCGATGAGAATCACGACCTCTTTAATATAATGAAATTCATTCATGGTAGTGTTAACACTATAAAATTTATAGGCAAATTAATTTGAATATATGGTTGTTATAGCATTGCAACATATTTTCATGCATGCCGGATAACACACAATTGTCTCCCAAGAAATTTTTGATGAAAATGTTTTGTGTTGTTCTTAAATGACAACATCACGTCGACATATTAATCGAAGTTTTCTTAAATATGTAGCTTCTGATCCACCGTGATTTTGGTGTTTTCCAAATGCGCACTAAATTTGTTTGATTTTATGTATAGGACATCGATGGATATGTTAACAAGTGTAAGTGTAACACCACCTGGAATTAGTTTCCTAAAGAGATTTGGTTCAGCAGGGAAGGGTAGTTATCTCTATAAGGAAAACCAAGATGATTATAATTCTTTAACTATACCTCTTGTTTCCGAGGAAAAATCAATCAAAGAAGAGTATCCAACTTCAACAACATCTCATCATCAATCACTTGGTAGCTGTCCAAAAATCTCTACCTCTGAATTTCCAACACCACAGAGGCAATGCTCCTTTGCACAATCAGTAATTAATGGTATCACTAATTTGCTCTATAATTAATTTCTCATCTGCATATGTCTTAGAGGGGTAACCTTGACGCAACTGGTAAATTTGTAGTCCTGTGACTGAAAGGTCATGGGTTCAAGTCCTGGAAATAGTCTTGTGTAAAAAACTGGGTAAGACTGTGTACAATACACCAAAAATGGTGGGACCCTTTCCCGGACCCTGTGTATGCTGAAGCTTTAGTGAACTGGGTTGCCCTTTATATATCTTATAGTGTCTTTATTTTCAAAGAATTAATATCAAATTTGTTTTGGATGAAGGAACCAATCTATTATGTGGGATAGGACTTATGTCCATTCCATATGCAGTAAAAGAAGGAGGGTTGTTGAGCCTTACATTACTGCTACTGTTTGCTGTCATTTGTTGCTATACTGGACTTTTATTGATGAGGTGTTTACAAAGCTACCCTGGACTCCACACTTATCCGGATATTGGCCAAGCTGCTTTTGGAACTGCTGGTCGCTTGGGGATCGCGGTAAGTACAATGATAAGGTTTACAAGCATGGTTTTAAATAGCAGTCGTGGTCATAGTGAGAGCAATAATATTGTAAAGAATCGCGATGAAATACGGCTGATATGGCCTCAAAAGCGGTCATGTTGTGGTTTTGGTAACATAAAAAACTGCTATTCTGAGGCTTAGATGGCTATCGTTGACCTTCGTTTAAAACCTTGATTACAAGTATAATATAAATATTAGGACTGAGTTACAAAAAAGGTATGCAACCACGATTTTGACTACAACATCAAGGTTTTTATTGTCTTTATGACTGTGGTTGAGACCGCATTCGCGGCATTTGACCACAATTTAAAACAACTTGTGTATGTGTCTGTTTGTGTGCGCTTTTGAATATAAAGTGAAATCTAACAACTATGTGTTGTCCAATTGCAGATCGTTTTATACATGGAACTATTTGTAAGTTCAAGATTTGATCTGCTTGCAGTGCTTTTTATATATTGTTTTGCTAAATTTAATCTCTCGTGTATGCTCAAAGGTGCATAGTTCTTACTGTAGGCTTCTTGTGTTGAGTTTTTAACACTTATAAGTGATAATCTCTCATCACTTTTCCCCAACACCAGCATGACCATAGCTGGCACTGAACTTAGTACACATCAAGTTTTCGGCATCACCGCAGCTCTTCTTGTTTTACCAACAGTTTGGTTGAGAAATCTAAGCCTACTTTCATATATTTCAGGTTAGTTTATTGCTCAAAATCATACGTTCTTTACGATATAGTTAAATAACGAATATAACTGCACTCTGGTGTAGCGGAATCTGAACAAATTTCCATTGTTCCGCGATATGCTATTAGTACAAAATATTGTCAAAAAGCGGCTATAACGGCACTATATCATTGTTGCAAATCAGAATTTGAACATACCATTATATTTCTTTCTTTGAAGTTTAAAATGTCGATCTTAATTATTGTTTACTTTTGTATTCAGTTGGAGGAATATTTGCTACAATAGTTGTAGCACTTTGCTTGTTTTGGGTTGGTGCAATAGACCAAGTTGGAATTATTAATCCAGGAAACAAACTTATAGACATTGAAAAAATATCTGTATCAATTGGTCTCTTTGGTTTTGGATTTGCTGGCCATGCAGTTTTTCCAAATGTCTACTCTTCCATGAAGGATCAATCCAAATTCCCATTAGTTCTATATATCAGGTTAGTATAAAATTCTCTATTTATGTTTGAGATTTTTCTCATTTTATAGAGTAAAGTAAAATATGGCAATTGTCGTAAGAAAATAAGTGGTTGATATTATATTCATGCTTATAAGTTACGGTGCGCAACCGCAATTGCGGGTGCAATATGACGATTTTATAGGTCTCCATAATGGATTCACAACTGCAATTGTCGCCGCATTTGTCTGCATTTTATCCGCAATATAGAGGTTCGCAGCATAAGCACAAATGCGACCTCTACCGCGATTTTAAACCATGACGCTACTCATTAATTTTGGCGTAATTAAAGGAATAAACCTTCGACATAATTTTTTTTTTGACATTAATAAGTACTTCTATTTTTTCTCTGTTATAGTCAAATATTAGTGCAGTTTTGCTCGAGCAATTCTCATTCATTTTATTTTCTTGTGCAGTTTTGCTTTCTGTCTTGTTATGTACACCAGTGTAGGAGCAGTTGGCTATTTATTGTTTGGTGACAAAACTGAATCCCAGTTTACCTTAAACCTGCCCAAAGAGTTATATGCATCAAAGATAGCAACCTGGACAACTGTAAGAAATTAAAATTTAATCTGCTTGTTTTATCACATAGATGACACATTTTAACAAATTTTTGTGTTTTATTTTATATATATAGGTTGTGACACCTCTGGCAAAATATGCCTTAACATTATTGCCTATTGCATCAAGCATAGAGGAACTTGTCCCTTCTCCTAGGCTAAGATGTTATCCTATGTCTATTCTTATCAGAACAACTTTAGTGTTTTCAAGTTTAGTTGTGGCCCTTTCTTTTCCATATTTTGGTAAGTATTATCCATACTATTATCACTACCTTTGTGCATTCCTTTTCCTTACTTTGTCTCTTCATAGTTTGTGGCATTTTGAGAAACACATCTACTCTCACCTCAAAAATCACCCTTGGCTAACTCAATGACTCAACTAACACCTATTTCACCACTAAGTCGTTAACATCGTTTAACATCATACACTACAACTGAAATTGCGGCTGCTATATAAAGGTTTTAGAGATATCCTCAACGGCAATCTTGACGCCAATTGAAGCCACATTTGCTCATGTTTTGCAGCACATATGCACTCGCACTTGCAATCGCAATTTAGAACCACGACGCACATTGCTTTCTTACATGCCAATATGTTACTCATTATTGTAATATTCTTCCTCCAAGAACAATGTAAATTGATGCTTTATTTGTTCAAATTTACTGCAGGTTCTGTGATGGCTCTAATTGGTTCTCTAATGTCAATGATAGTTGTAAGTTATCTCTTCAAGTTTTACTTTTCTTATTATTTAAATAAACCATGAAAGCAGATTGGCTTACATATTTTTCATGTTTTATGATAGGCACTTATATATCCTTGTGCATGTTATCTTAAGCTACAAAGTGGCAGATTATCAACTATGCAGGTATTTCAATAACCTCTTCTATGCAATCATTCTTTGTTTTATATTAGGGTTAAATTTATTTTTAATCCTTATAAAATATTTAAAAAAAAATTTGGTCCCTACATATATTTCAATTCAAGTCCTTGTTTTGAAACCTTTTTTATTTTTTACAAAATATGTGTTTTTAATCGCTCAAACTAAACAGTCTCTTTAAAAGTAAAAAGAGACTAAAATTGAATAAAATTTATGTAGAGGTTAAACTTGAACAATCTTGAATTTCATAGAGACTAAGAATATGTTTAACTCGTTAAATTATGATATGAGACTAAATTATATTTCATGTTAATTATTTTATATTCAGATAACAAGTTGCATTTTGATTATTATTGTGGGGGTGATAAGTGGTATCGTAGGAACATACTCCGCTACTACAAGAATATTTGGCGATGGAGACTAAATGAAAGTGTTATTTTTATTGTATAACTCATTTCTTTTTTTGGCTTGTGTTGGATATTTTTAGACTTTTTGAGACATGCAAGTCAAAATTGTTGTTGTATGTGTGTTTATTATATGTGGTTTGAATACACCATAGTTGATTAGTAGTCATGATGAGAGAAGGATTATAGCCATATATTTGTGAGAATGAGCATTTGATTGTAATGCTTCTTTGATTTGTACTATTATTATACACTTTGATGAAAATGAATATCAGTAGTTGAAGCCTTTCTTACAACTTGCAATTTTTCTTTATTTCTTATACATTATATTGGATGAATTCTTCAATGAATTCTGCTGTTTCTCCGGCAAAAAACACTCGCGCCCAACATGATTTCCAAATATACCTCTGCGTGAGTTAAGTCACGCAGCGTGTCTTAACTCATGCACGTTATAAGCTCTGCGTGACTTAAGTCACGCACCATTGACATGTGCGCGAGTTAACTCACGCACGTTGGCCGGTGGTCAGAGCTGAAGAACAAACGTTTTTTCCACTTTGGTCAAGTTTTCAACATTCAATTTACACATTTTTAACCACTTTCACACGTTTTTTTTTTACCATATTAATTTTAGATACAAACTAGGTTGTCATTTCTACCTATAAATACCCTCACAAACTTCTTCTTTTCCTCACATTATCTCCTCCCACTCTCTCCCCCTCTTTCTCTTCTTCTTTTTTGCTTCTATAGTATTTAGGCTCTTTATACCCCTTTAGGTATATACCAGTAGCTTTTGGGGGAAGTAGTGGTCCGTCGGGTTCGGGAAAAAGGCATCATCCCTTGAGGTAAAATTAAGTTTGCTTCCTTTTACTTCCAAAATCTTTTTACCGTGGGTAAAAAGAATCATCATGGGGGTATAAAAGGAACCAAATTTAAATTTACCTCAAGAGATCTTGTGTCTTTTTCCCCAACAGGACGGATCACTATTTTCCCCAAGAGCTATTGGTATATACCGAAGAGGGTGAAAATAACTTTTTACCCCAAGAGGGTAAAATATATGTATTAATTATTGTAATGTTTGAATGATATTAATAAAATGAGAGT
>Ga0228710_1005067_pt1 | contig 20603 bp, 12 predicted proteins | sample MedpolnodulmetaG_FD_177995 | JGI IMG/M metagenome (GOLD analysis project Ga0228710, IMG submission 177995) | Root nodule microbial communities from Medicago polymorpha collected in Santa Monica, California, United States - pink nodules | ecosystem: Host-associated > Plants > Roots > Nodule... | reverse complement strand
TTTTGTATTCGGTAAAATGGAAGTATTGGAATGACTTTGTCTCAAAAGTATTTTGTTTTGTATTCGGTAAAATGAAAGTACTGGAATGTCTTTGTCGCGAAAATGAGATTTTGGTCTATTTGGTTTCGTATTCGGTAAAATGAAAGTATTGAAATGTCCCTTGTCGCGAAAACGAGATTTTAGCCTAGTTACAATTATGATAAATATGAAGGATGAACTTGTCCCTTGATTTAAAACATAATATTTAAACCTATTTGGTTTTAAATTTGGAAAATGAAAGTATTGAAATGACGCTTGTCGCGAAAATGAAAGTTTAGCCTATGTGGTTACATGTTTGATAAATGAGAAGTTTGAACTTGTCACTCATGGTCGCAAAACATGATATTTGAACCTATTTAGTTTTAAATTTGGTAAATTGAACACATGCGTTTTCTCTACTATCATATTGTTTCTCGATGACTCTTGTCGCAAAAATGAGAATTTAGCATTTATGGTTACAAATATGATAAATGAGAAGGTTGAACTAGTAACTCGATGTCCCTTGATGCGAAATATGATTTTAATTTGAGTTTGTTTGGATTTCGGTAAACCGGAAGTATGAGAATGTGGCTCAATGATCCTGACACCAAAAATGATTTGAACCTAGTTTAATATAAATTTGATAAATAGGGAAGTTATTAATATTTTGTTTCGATGACACTTGACGCGAAAATGTGATATTTGAGAATATACGTTTTTAAACTACAAATTGGAAGTATGAGTTTTGTCTTGTATTATAATGTTTTTTGATGACCCTTGACGCAAAAATTGGAAACTTGATTAGAAGTTTGATAAATGGGAAGGTTGAACTTGTCCCTTAATGTCAGTTGATGTGAAACTTGATTTTTAAGCATAGTTAATTCTAAATTCGGTAAATTGGAGGAATAAGAAGGCCATTTTCGGTTATTTAAGGGATATAGTATGGAAGAAAATACAAAACTGGTCCGGAAAGCATTTATCCAAAGCCGGACGAGAGGTGTTGATTAAATCAGTTCCTCCATCAATCCCAACATATTGCATGTGCACTTTTTTGTTACCAACATCTTTAGGTGAGGAGATTCAAAAGATGATTAATTCATTTTGGTGGGGAACAAACACAAGAAATGGAAGAGGAATTCATTGGCTTAGCTGGGATAAATTGACAATGAGAAAGGAATATGGAGGTATGGGTTTTAGACGTCTGTTTGGTTTTAATTTAGCTATACTAGGGAAGCAAGGTTGGAAGTTACTAACCGAGCTGGATACTATTGTTACAAGAATTTTCAAAGCTAGATATTTTCCGAGAACTGATTTTTTGGGGGCCGTCTAGGCCATAACCCAAGTTTTATTTGGCGTAGTATCATTGCTTCCCAGGTATTGGTTAGAGGTGGCCAACACTGATGTATCGGGAACAACGAGAGTATTAACGTATGGAAGGATCCATGGTTGCGCTCAACAGATAATTCGTACATTTCGAGCCCACGGATACAAGGTATGGAACAAATGAAAGTTGCAAATTTGTTGTGTACAGAAAGGAAGAACGGGAAGTGGGAGGATATTGAGGTTTTGGTTAATGAGCGGGATAGAGAGGAAATTCGCAATTTGGCATTAACCAACTTAGATGGATCAGATAAGTTGATATGAAAATTCAACAATAAAGTCCATAATTCAATCACACTTAATTTGTTTTAGAAAAAATACTTCAATCACAGTTAATTTTTTTTAGAAAAATATGGTATATAGTCCGTAATTTAAAAACGAAAATTAAGCCTCCCCTCCCTTTCCCTCCTAAACCCTCAATCCAAACACACCCTTACAAATATTCTAATGTAAATATGAATACAAGGACCACAAATCCTTAACTCTTGACGTCACATGGTAAGAACTTTTATGAATATCCTTTCACCGCAACATATCTCAAATTGCTGGTTGCATAGCTACAATTCAAACATATAAAGAATATATTGTGAGCAGCACAACTTTTATGAATATTAGATTTCAAATTCTTCAATGTAAATTTCATTGTTTCAATGAGATGAATTTGGAAATTTTATAAATAAATGAATTTTTTGAAGTATTTTAGAATTTCGAACACTAGCTAAAAAAAATGTCATTATTACCCAAAAATGTAAAAAAAATTTAAATTTAATATCTTTGTTTTAATAAAAAAAACTAAGAATTTGAAATTCTTCCCTTACCTATAAAATTTGAATCTCAAATTATTCATTATAATTCTTTCAAATTACACAAATTTATTCCAATATGCTTCAACAATTTAAACATTGTTCCTATTTATTTTACCAATTGGTCCCTAAAAAATTGTAAACAATTGCAAATTGATTAAAATACATTTCATTTTTGTAAATTGGTCCCTAAGTTTTTTAATGTTACGTTTTTTTTGCTGTCTTTGGAATCAAAGATATGGTTTTATGATATCTTACTGTAGCCAATAAAGGTCAAACAAAAAATGCTTCTTATCTAGTTGCTTTATTAAATCCAAATTAGGTCAAAAATATAGTTGTCCTTTTATGCGGAGTATTCTAGGAAACAATGATACCTCTTCCTTCCATTTACTCCTCTTCAACCCCTTGGTTTTGAAACCTTCAAAGTATCTTCCACTACAAAAAATTAATGCTCACATAATAACCTCAAACTATTATATATGATGGTCAAAATCACAAATGATGCTGAAATTTATGACAAAAAAACTGAACTAAAAAACTTTGATGAGTCAAAGGTTGGTGTCCAAGGACTTGTAGAAAATGGTGTCACAAAAGTTCCACGTATGTTCTATTGTGAACAATCTGATATCAACAATGGTACTGCCAGTGAATTAAATCCAAAGCTTAGTATCCCTAAAATTGACTTAACAGGAATCCATGATGATCCTGCTTTGAGAGATGAAGTTGTGAGAAAACTTCAAAATGCATGTGAGAAATGGGGATTCTTTCAAGTAATAAATCATGGAATTCCATTTCATGTTTTGGATGAGATGATCAAAGGAACTTGTAGATTTCACCAACAGGATCCCAAGGTGAGGAAGGAATATTACACCCGTGATCTCACTAAAAAAGTTGTTTATCTTTCCAATTTTACGCTTTCCGAAGATCAATCTGCTGAGTGGAGGGACACACTTGCATTTTTCTGGGCACCTCATCCTCCCAAAATTGATGAACTACCACCAGTTTGCAGGTTTGCATGCATAATAATTCTTTAAGAGTAAACCACTAATTTATAATCAATGATGACAATATATGCTTTGGTTGTTAATATCCATATTTCAATTAATTTTTTTGGTTCTTTATAGATAGAGGTCCCCTCTACTTAGATGAATTGCTAATGATAACAAACTTGCAGTGATATTATGAATGAATACATAAAAGAAGTAACAACACTTGGATCTTCTTTGTATGAGTTATTGTCAGAGTCTCTTGGCCTTAATCGCTTTCACCTTAAAGAAATGGGTGCTGCTGAAAGTTTTTTCCATCCATGTCATTATTGTCCACCATGCCCTGAGCCAGATTTAACCATTGGCACTGTCAAGCACTCAGATGGTAGCTTTATTACAATACTTTTGCAAGATCATATTGGTGGCTTAGAAGTTCTTCATAACAATCAATGGATTGATGTAGCTCCCATTCATGGAGCTCTTGTAGTGAACGTTGGGGATCTTCTTCAGGTGAGTTCATCATGCATAAAATTAGAATATACTTTTTTTTTTAATTTAAAATTTGGGAAAGGATAAATTATTATTAAAGTTACACTAAGATCTTTATACATTTGTCTTCAACGAGATTAAAACTCTATCATTTGAAGTAATAAAGTAAAAGTCTTATCACTGAACTGATACTTCGTAAACATTCAACTAACAGATTCATTCAGCTTAGTAAATAATTTTATCTAGATACTAAATATGCAAAAAGGACAAAACTTTAGTCAAATATTGATAGGAATGCCTTCTTTTAGATTCTCTTGATCTTGTTTGTGTTAGGCTTGGCCCCCAACTTTTTCTTATAAATATATTTTTTGACCTTTTATGGAAAAAAAATTAGAAGAGAATTTTTGTTTTTCTGTGTGCTAGTTTGGAATTGTAAATCCATGATATTGATTTATTATAATATATGATGCATATTGATACCAACATGTGATTGGTACGAGTATTAAGGGACTTGGTCATCTTAAACGAGTGGACATGAGTTTGAACTTTGACTCTTCTTGCATGTGAATGAAAGAGGATTATCTAGAGTACCTAATTGATTTATTGACAAAACGGTCGTGAATACTTCGTACATATAAGGCTATAAAAATATATGATGCGTATTGATTTGACATCGGAATCATTTCTCTTATTTGTGCATAAAGTCTAAAATTGTATATGTCAAATAGAAATTGAATGCCGACTATGATCAATTTAATTTTCTTTTTACAGCTTGTGAGTAATGACAAGTACAAAAGTGTTCAACACAGAGTTTTAGCAAAACATGTAGGCCCAAGAATTTCAGTTGCAACCTTTTTTAGGACACAACATGATCATTCTCCTGAGGGCATACCAAAAGTGATTGGACCAATCAAGGAACTTTTATCTAAAGAAAACCCTTCAATATACAAAGATACATCATTGAAAGAGTACTTGAAATATCGTTTGGCAAGCGGGTTTGGAGCTTCTGCACTATCACCTTTCAAGTTGTGACTTATGAACAAACTGCATGTTGGCTGTGTTTTATTCATATTTTTGGATTTAATGTTGCATGTTAGTAATCAATTTAGTGTTAGAGTATGGTAATTCTATTGTTAAGTTCTAGTAATGACAGACTTGATGACTTTTCTTCCTTGCGTTTGCTCAAGTTAGTTGGTGAATGATTTATGTATGATTTTTTTTAAGTTAAACTAGCCCACCTAATAGTTAGCATATATGTTATAGTGTAATTGCATAATGTGTGGTGAATTCTAGATGTATGCATGCGGTTGTGAGATACAGAAAAACCGTCGTAACGTTTATAGTGGCGGTTTTTAGCACCCGCCACAACAAGACCGCCTTAATTCTCCTATTTTTTCTAGTGACACACAACAATGAAGAAAATTAAATGATAAATAAATTAGTCAGATCATTCAACATCATTAAACTATTTTATTTTTAAAGAAAAATTATTTGTATGAATATGCCTAAACTTTTTAAATTTGTGTTTGTTCCTAAGCAAGTGTTTCTCGTGGTTGTGATAAGAGAACAATATGGCATGTGAACTAAGATGTGTTTATGTTTCATGTTAATGTACTTTGTGTGCTGGAATAAGATGGCTACAACAAACAAAAGTGTGTGATGATTGTTGAATAATTGCGTTAAAAATATCTGATTTGAATCATACCGTACTTGTAATCATTAAAATTAGAAGGAGGATTAGAAACACTCTCTTTTCAGTTTTCAACATTCTCTTTTAACACTCATCCATTTACCGAAGGAAATCGACGCGGGTACTACACTTTAAAAATGAGTTTCAAGACCGACCCAATGTATTTGTAGGTTTAAAGAGTATTTTACATTGAGGCTTAAGTGTGTTGACAAAGAAACATAAAAACTAAGAACACTAAATATGTAATTTTATTTGAGGCGTGTCGGACACTAAATATGAATATCACTCACATTCAATATGCGAATATTAATTCATCAAGTTGTGAGAGTCTACCTCGTTTCGTTAGACTCAACCACATTGGTGCAAGAACTTTTTAAAAGCAAAAGTTTAGTTTAATTAATAATATATGTTGAAAATAATATTTAATATAGACATTATTTACCTATTTTTACACCTTTAAATAGTAAAGTGTAATATTGAATTCTAACTCAAATATAAATGACATTTTAAGTTTTACATATTTTGGTTGCACACGTGTCTTAATATATTTTAAACAAATAACATCATATTCATATAAATCAGAAGGAAAAAAAAAGGATTTAAGATACGTATAACCAATAAAATAGCTACTTTTGAGATCAAACTTGCAACATAAACCAAAAGTTTACAATTCTCCATTTAACTACTAACTAAGCTAGACACGAAAATGTTAAAAGAGTTTGACATACGAAAATATATTAAAGCGAAAAAGACTCAAAGGTCTAATACGAGACATAAAAAATTTAGGGGCCTAAAACCCTTGTTTTAATAGCAACCGTTGGGCCGCCGCTGATGAATCTCACATAAAGTCGAGGATCCACTTTCATCTAGTAAATATGTGAATGTTGGAGAATGTTAAAAATAAAGTGAAATTCTGGCACGTAGTAAAGATGTTGAGCACGATATCAAGACAAACGAAATGTAAAGACATCGTGACAACACAAATAAACAATTAACAACTTTAATGATAAAGGTAGAAAGTAAAAGGCACGAGTTATTTGTTAACCCAGTACGGTGCAACGTTACCTACGTTTGGGGGCTATCAAGCCAGGAGGGAAATTCACTATAATAGTATTAGTTTGAAGCATGCATAAAATCCTATGGTCTACTAACTTCGCACCTAATCACTAACCGTGTAATTTCTATCTAAGACACACCTAGATATGAGACCTCCCTCTCACTTCCCCTCAATCACTCACCAATGATAAACAACAGTTATAAAAGGAATGGAGACACACTCTTAGACAAAAGAATCCACTCTTGCTTAAAAGCTTACGAGTAATTCAAAGCTTACAACTCACAAATAACAAGGACATACCAAAACCGTAAATGAAACTTTTGTAAATGACAGTTTCAGTGAAGAATTAGGTCTCGAGTCTTCCTTTAAATAATCTGAATGCAGAATGGGCTTGATGCATAAAACGGGCCAAACATCCAGCTGAATCACCCGGTCTTCAGCACAATATTCTGAAGCAGATAAAATGTTTTCTTAAATGTTACAACATCACACTTAAGAAACATAGCAGAGATAAACCGCCTATCACTGCTTCTAGAAACCACACACTTCTTGTTCAACGCTCCACGTGAATCATATCTTCATAGAATCTTCAAAGATCTAACGTAAAAATAAAACAACCAAGAAAGTGGAACAAGGTACGCTATGATGTCGCACCAACACGTCAAGACATCTTGCTAGAACGCTTGTTTTAACAAAATGCGGTCAACTATAGTCTACAAACCTAACAATCTCCCCTTTTGGCAAATTTTCGCTAAAACAACCTTTACATCGCACATCTTCAAAAACCAAAGAACTTGCATAGATAAAACGACCAGGAGATTATACAATCATACCTTCTTTCACTTTAACATATGTACTCTTCACGAAAGAAAGTAAAAAGGAACTTCAACATTACTTCAAAAGAGACAACTTTAAAAATAATGCAAATTGGACATGTTGAGACATCATCCTGAACATATATTAGAGGCATACACAGCAGAAATGGATAGAACCCAGCCTCACAGATGAAAGAACATGAAAAATAAAATCCACAAAGAGAAATAAACTCTAATAATAAATTCTCACATCAGGATGTCAGGACATCTGGTAAGGCATCAGTACACCAGAACACAACCCACCCACATGCACCCAAACATCAAGCACATAAACTAGCATCTTATAAACATGACATCATCAGGCTAGCTAATAGATAACCCCCCCCAATGGTAGATTAGAAAAAAATACTCCCCCTCAGGCAGTACATCCTTATAAGACATGCATATAAACAATACACCATAAACATAGATTAGCTACTCCCCCTTAGTTGGAGAACACATGCATATCAGAACACCACATACATAATACTCCCCTTTTTTAGCCATAAGTTCTGACAAACTACCATGCATAAGAATTAGAAATGAAAGTACTGAAGTAGCAGAACATATAAGTGCATATATTACAGACCAGGCACATATAGTGCGCATAAATCCAGGGCATAGCCCACAAAAGAAAGAAAAATACATGATAAAACGATATATAGGGAAAATAAAGAGAGTCAAGCAGCAACTTCTTACTCATCTTGATCATCATCATTTCCATCACCAGCATTGCCAACCACATCCTCAGGGCCCTCCGCCATGTCTTCATCTTCCTTTTGACTTGACAGAGCCACAATCAACTTGTCCACACTTATCTTCTTCCTAGTGCTGGATTTGATGCTTTCCTCCAAGGACTTGGACATAAATTTAAGCTCATCAATTATGCCTTCCTTATAAGTTGAGCTAGTAACCTCCTTCCCAGATGTCACAACAATGTCCGGGACATGTGTCCTTGCAAACAACTTATATAGTGAAGATCCCCTCTTACTCATTACATCAGCACTTACCAAGATCCCACGATGCTGACTTAGGATCACACCACATATAATAGAAGGAAATGCAATATGCATTTTCATAGCTAAAGATTGGACACGTTTCATTGTTTGATCAAACACAAAAGAACCAAAGTCAAACTTCTTCTTAGTTCCAACAACATAAATGAATTTACCCAAACCTTTAGCTATAGTGGAAGTATGATTGGTAGGCACCTAATTTGCAGCTCCTATCCTATGGAGCACAACATACTTAACACTTAAATTTCTAGACGACAACTTACCTTTAATATGCCATTGATTCACTTGATTTGCAGTGATCTCTTTGCAAACCTGATTATCTGTCACTTCCACCTCAGCACAAGCTTTCTCATTCCTACTCAGAAAGCTGTTAATCACTTTAGGAGAGAACTCCACACACTTGCCACACACAAAGACTTTCCTATATTCTTTACTTAGGGGACTGTCACAATGTTTATGAATGTTGACAATGAACACCTTCACTAGCATTTTATAACAGTTTCCCAAATTAATGTCACTCTTCCTTAAGCCAGCTTGATCAATTAGGTCCATCACCTCCTTGCACTCCAAAGCATCTTTACCAAGTTCTCTTTCTAATGCCAGTCTTCTTTGGAAAACATACTTCCATTTTTTAGCATTTTCCATACAGTGGAAAAAGATGTTGTTAGTTTGGAAAAATGCTGTCAAAAACACAATGTAACAGTATCATGGTCTGGTGCATACTTGTGTTTGAGTTGTCATTAACCTCCAATCTCCTTTTTATACTAGGGACTATATTCTTGTTGCATCTAAAATTTCTTGATTTGCTTGGTCTTAAGTCATGATTATGTTCAAGAGCAACCTTAGAAATAGTAACTGTTCCATCTAAAGACGCACATACATTTATTCTAGCCTTATAGTGTGCTTTCATGCTAGGATTTGACTTTATAAGATTTTTGGAATTACTCAAATAGCTTCTTGCACGGGCTACACCCTAGAGTATAATACTTTTTCCATCATCTCCATTTTTTGAACTGATTTTGCTAACTCCAAAACCTATAAATCGAGCATAATTCTTGTAATATTTGTCAACTTATTCTGCAGAATTAAATTTCATGCCAACCTTAAGTTCATCATCTTCATTTGCTATTAAGTTCTTCTTCTTCACAAGATGTAAATCTTTTCTCCACTAATGCAACAAATTTTTTAAAAAAGAAACTTAAATTAATCAATTGAATTAAGAGTAAAGGCAACGTGATTAATTCTAAAACAATAAATAAATAGATAAATTAGACTTACTATTGTCTCTTGAACTGGATGCTAAAATAGGGAAAATCAAATTTCATTTAATGGTTGAGGCTGGAGTAGCAACGCTGATGAACAGAGGCAGTAGCAGGTTGATATGCAAAGATAGTTGTGCGATGACAAACACAACGAGAATGATGACAACGATTGCGGAACGGAGACCACAAGGATGACAATAGAGATATGAGAACAATGATACCAATTGAGAGAATAACGAAGACACAACAGCGACAATCGAACTAACAAGTCGATGGAAGTGACGAACTTCAGTTTTGAAAACGGCGGTGAATGTTGGTAACAGTGAGTTTGTGTTGTTAAACAAAATCAGAACATAAGGTTATCAAGAAGGAAGTTTGTGCCGTGATTGTCCAAAATCAGATAGTGGGGACAGTCAAAACGTAGTTACCAACATAAGGAAATTGGATGGTGGGGACAGTCATTCTTTCGTCCAATTCGCGGGGTGCTTGTCGCACCATATAACAGAACTGAAAAAACATAGTTTTGTCAATAGGTTGATTGTGAGAAACCAGCTAATAAGGACAGACAAAAAAATGCTTCTTACCTAGCTAGTTGCTTTATTAAATCCAAGATATCTCAATAATTTAGTTGTCATATGCAGAGAGCATCCTAGGAAACATTGACCTCTCCTCTTCCTTTCATCCAGTCCTCTTAACCCCTTTGTTTTGAACCAATCAAGCTTTATTTCATTACAAAATTAATGCAAAGGTAAGCTCAAAACAAGATGGCCACAATCACAAGTGATGATTTAGAAGGAAATGCTCAAATTTATGACAGAAAAAAGGAACTAAAGAAATTTGATGAGTCAAAGGTTGGTGTCTAAGGACTCATAGAAAAAGGAGTAACAAAAGTTCCACGCATGTTCTATTGTGAACAATCTAATATCAATCATGGTTCAGTAAATGAATCAAATTCAAAGCTTAGTGTCCCTACAATTGACTTAACAGGAATCCATGATGATCATGTTTTGAGAGATGAAGTTGTGAGAAAAGTTCAAAATGCATGTGAGAAGTGGGGATTCTTTCAAGTATTGAATCATGGCATTTCAACTCATGTTTTGGATGAGATAATGAAAGGAATTTGTAGATTTCATCAAGATGCCAAGGTTAGGAAAGAGTACTACACTCGTGATTTCACTAAAAAAGTTATTTATCAACAAGATGCCAAGGTTAGGAAAGAGAACTACCAAAAGTTTGCAGGTTTGTCACTTGATAAAGGATTGATCCATTCGTTGGTATATAGATAAACTTACACCTTCACTATAACTTCGTCTCTATTGTCAATGAAAAATGTTAAGCATCCATGCTTGAAATCTACGAAGCACTTACTCTGACACATCGACACCGCTAATATAAAAATATAGGACACCAACACCACTACATATATAAGCATATAACTTGAGCAATTAATTTCATTGAAAACAATTCTAAAACAAAATACTATAGTATTTGACATTTATTTATTCATTTACTATAAAAAAAATTAAAAATGTGTAATCAACTTTAATTTCTATAACCCCTTAATTGATCAACATTTCTCAACACATATGTAACTCTTGTATCTACGGTGTCTGGATATATGATATATCCATGTCAAGGGTACATATTAACTGGGAGGGATGCACAACCAAGAGAATGTGGGCATGTGCCCCACGAAATTTTCAAATATTGAAAACCATATATGCTTGGATTGAGTTATACTTCCACGATATACAATTACTATATAGAAGGGTTTCTTATTTTGAAACTAATTACATGTTTATTCTTTGAAAGAGGAGTATACATATCTATTAAAATAAATATATATTTTACGGTGTATGTTTGGATGATTGTTAGTTCGTCAAAATCACACTCATTCGACGTAAACATGCATAAATTATTACTGCCTCCATTATATAAAATTTCTGGATCCGTCACTGTATATTAATATTTTTAATTACACGAGTGGCCAATTAAGTGAGATAATTGATTATATTTTTTAAGACTAGCCCTTCTACACGCTGTCTTGGAACTTGATAATGATTACACTTGACATGGATATATCATATATAGATGGGAGAATAATTTCTTAGAATAGTTTTACAACTGATGATGATATTGATATCTTCATACTTCTAGTGATATTGTGACTGAGTACTCAAAAGAAGTAATGGCGCTTAGTTCTTCTTTGTATGAGTTATTGTCAGAGGCTCTTGGCCTTAATCGTTTCCACCTTAAGGAAATGGGTGGTGCTGAAAGATTTTCCATGTATGTCACTATTATCCACCATGTCCTGAACCAGAATTAACCATAGGCTCTAGTAAGCACACAGATGCTAGCTTTATGAAAATACTTTTGCAAGATCATATTGGTGGCTTACAAGTTCTTTATGGCAATCAATGGATTGATGTACCTCCCATTCATGGAGCTTTTGTAGTGAACATTGGAGATCTTCTCCAGGTGAGTTTATCATGCAAAAAATTAACATCTTCATTATTTTAAGTAAATAATTTTCTCTAGATAAGCACAAAGGACAACATTGTCTTAGAAATCGTGACTGGGCCCAACAGTACTATCCCACAAAACTGGTTTGTGAGGTCTAAACTCTCATCAATTATCTATCCGATGTGAGACTTGAATTTTTTCGAATATATTACACTTAAAAATATGTTGAATTGTAGAGTAAAGAGAATTTTCGTGTTGTGTACACTAGTTTGAAATTGTAAACTTGTGATGTTGATTTATTATACTTAATTTGCTAACGTGTGTTCTTTGTGCATAGTCTAAAAATGTATCAAAGGTGATATAAATGTCAAATAAAAATTGAATATTGACTATGATCAATTTTAATTTTTCTTTTTACAGCTTCTGAGTAATGACAAGTTCACAAGTGTTCAATACAGAGTTTTAGCAAACCATGCAGGCCCAAGAATTTCAATTGCATCCGTTTTTAGAACACATGATTATTCACAAGAGGATATGGAAAAAGTGATTGGTCCAATCAAAGAACTATTTTTCTAAAGAAAATCCACCAATATACAAGGATACTTCTTTCAAAGAGTTCTTGACACATCGTTTTGTAAATGGAATTGGAGCTTCAGCACTATCAACCTACAAGTTGTGACTTATGCACAAATTGAATGCAATATAGGGTTATATTCTTGGATTTAAGGTTGTGTTACACAGAAAACCAACTTAGTGCTTATTTTGGTAAATCCATTGTTAATTAGCTCTTGCAAGTTCTCTATCAATCACTTAATAACAACTCAACTTAAAAATGATATAAATTTAAAACCCTTTTGAGTTTTGTACTTTCATTTTCCTTGTGTAATAAGGGCATAATCCATATTTGGAATGCTATTATTTAAAAAATATGCTTACAACATCTCATACTTTGTTCTTTCAAAAAAAAAAACTCTCATACTTTGCATGTTTTCTTGCACACTTTTACTAATATTATTTATAATACAAAAATATATATGGACAACCGATTTTTCATACTCGCACGCCACCTAGTTAATCACGAGCAAACATATGGTTAATCCAAGATCAACTTAAAAATGGTGGTTAGTTCATGAAGGTAAATTAACCACAATTTTCAAGGTGATTAAGCAAGTGTAATGTCTATGTATTATTAATGTTTATAACATCTTGATGGCTTTGTCATGCTTGATGTGACAACATTCAAACAATGTTGCAGAAATAATGTTAGAACAAGTCTAAACTTTTATAAACTTTCTAATTACAAACTACCCTATAATACCACGTCACTTGATTAGAACCTAATTAATTAGAATATAAGAATTGTGAATCCTTAACTATTGACATCAAATTGTAAGAACTTTTGTGAATATCCTTTCACTTATAAGAACTTCGCATGGGATATGAGCCCATTCTATGTTGGCACCAATAGTTTCATGTGGTGGATTTGTCTAGGGTTGATTGACTGGGAGATTTTTTCCTAGTCCTCTTTCTGTTTTGACTGGGGTTAATTTGATCCTGATAGAAGACTAGATGGTTTTATTGTTGTTTCAGTTTTCACTCTTATTTTATTGTAGGAGAGCTACTTTGTCTCTGTTATTGCTTGGTTTGCGTACATTTTGTACTCATGATTTGCAATTGTTTATACTCTTATGGAAGTTTTCTCCTTTTCATTTATTTATATATCTTTATTTGCCATTTTTTTTGTGATGTCCGGGATTCAAACCCCGAACATTGTATATATTATGCATTGTCCCTACCAACCGAGTTAAACTCACAAGGATATGCATCTTTATTTGCCATTAAAAAAAATCCTTTCACTTAATTAATTATTATTACTACTCATTATCCTCTATTAGTTACTAAGTAAATAATTAACCTTTACTCATCACAATTAACTATTTTAAGACATCCCCGTAAACATAAATCAATTGGTAGGGATATTGCATATTATATACAGGGGCTGGGGTTCGAATCCCGGACACCCTACTTCCCCATATTAAATGTGTAAGCTCTAACCACTAGGCTACTTGACCTAAAAAAAAACTATTTTAAGACAAGGACTAAAGTGCAAAGACATCATGTTGTAAGTTTTGACATTCCAACCAGATCAGTGATATGGGCACTCTCTTTCGATCACTCTCTCTAACGCTCATTTTTTTATTGGATGAAACTCACGTGGGTCTCATACCTTGGAAATGAATCTTATAAAAATGGTGAGTCCCACATGTGGTTCATCCAATAAAAAAATGACTATTAAAGAAAGTGTAAAAAAAGAAAGTGTTAGAATTCGTAACATTTTTCTTTCAACTATATGACACCTCAAGACAACCACCCATCATTTGTAGTATTCCAATAATTTTATTTAAATAAAATAAATAAAAATATGTAGCTTGGGAGACTAGTTCAAAACCCAAGGAAACAAATATGATATAGTACAACAACTTGCTATTTAAAAATGTTTCCAAGAAAGCACAAAGGGATAAACCGTGGACGTGAAAGAAAAACAGTTTAGAGAAGGGAAGCATAATCCAAGAGGACTACATCAAACAGACTAAACACAAGAAGAAACAATCCTAAGCAATAAGGAAAATCTGAATAAACGAAAATTAAACTTGCTGCACATAAAATTATCTTTAATTCAATTTGGCATTTGATCCCACTAAATGAATTCAGTCACAAAAATAAACATTTTTCAATGTGTCAGCACATGTGTTGCCTTCTCATTAAGTATAAGAAATGTGGAATCTAAAGCCTCTAATGAGGGACAAACAATCAATACATTTATTTTGGAGCTGACAAGGAGCAATAGAGGAGATGTCACATAAAGCTTTCACAACCATGATAAAATCACACTCAAGGTAAAGGTAGATCCAACCTCTATTGTGAGCAATTTCAATAGCATCCATAACTGAAGTAAACCGAACCTTCAAAACAGTAGAAACACAAACTATGACAAAACCTTTGAGAATGACATCAATAGGTTTATGTCTAAAAAAACTCACCTTTGAGAACCTTTGCCTATTGTTCATTATAATTCCTTAAAACTATACAAATTTATTCTAATATGCTTCAAATATTTAAACATTATTCCTATTTGTTTTACCAATTGGTCCCTAAAAAATTTCAAACAATTGCCAATTGATTACAATATTATTTAAATTTTGTAAATTGGTCCCTAAAACGTTTTGGTCCCATCTTTGGAATCAAAGATACAGTTTTTCCTGAGATTGACACATAGTTTTATAATATCTTAATGTGGCCAATAAGGTCAAACAAACAATGCTTCTTATCTAGTTGCTTTATTAAATCCAAATTAAGTCAAAAATATAGTTGTCCTTTTATGCGGAGTATTCTAGGAAACAATGATACCTATTCCTTCCATTTACTCCTCTTCAACCCCTTGGTTTTGAAACCTTCAAAGTATCTTCCACTACAAAAAATTAATGCTCACATAATAACCTCAAACTATTATGATGGCCACAATCACAAGTGATGATTTAGCAGGAAATGCTCCAATTTATGACAGAAAAAGTGAACTAAAGGAATTTGATGAGTCAAAGGTTGGTGTCCAAGGACTCATAGAAAATAGAGTAATAAAAGTTCCACGCATGTTCTATTGTGAACAATCTGATATCAACAATAGTGCAGTCAATAGATCAAATTCAAAGCTTAGTATCCCTACAATTGACTTAACAGGAATCCATGATGATCCTGCTTTGAGAGATGAAGTTGTGAGAAAACTTCAAAATGCATGTGAGAAATGGGGATTCTTTCAAGTAATAAATCATGGAATTCCAGTTCATGTGTTGGATGAGATGATCAAAGGAACTTGTAGATTTCACCAACAGGATCCCAAGGTGAGGAAGGAATATTACACCCGTGATCTCACTAAAAAAGTTGTTTATCTTTCCAATTTTACTCTTTCTGAGGATCAATCTGCTGAGTGGAGGGACACACTTGCATTTTTCTGGGCACCTCATCCTCCCAAAATTGATGAACTACCACCAGTTTGCAGGTTTGTATGCATAATAATTCTTTTAAGAGTAAACCACTAATTTAATTTAATTAATATATAAGAAATGTTATTTGAACAACAATTTAGTTGTCCAACTATGTATTATAAATACTGTGTAGGTATAATTTTGCTTTTTATTAATTATTTTTCCCTTTCTCCTAAAGTCAAATCAATAATTATAAATAATTTACTTTTATATTTTTGTCAAATACGTGTCAAGTTTTAGTTGTTAAAATAACTTTTCTCTTAAAATAATTTAATTTTAATAATTTACTTTAGTGTGTGTGTATATATAGTTTTTTTTTAATCCTCCGATTTTTAAGGGAAAAAAAAATCATGATATAAGTTAAGTTTAGTCAATGATTATTCCAATCAGAGTTCGAATTTAGAACTCTCAATTGATTTGACCTTCATGAATAAATTACACTCTCACTTCTAAGTTGCCCTAGTTAGTCTGTCACTCGAGTAAATAAAAACAGTAAGTAATCACTAGTGTTTGTTAAAGATGATGAAGAAAAAGTTAGATGGTACAAGACTTTAGTGATATCTAATATGTTGATGCATGAGTTTGAACCTGCAAATCTTATGTCCGTGAGTTTTTCTGCTAAACTCATTAAAAACAATGTCAATGTTAGAACTACTAGTAATAGAAGAGTAAATGAACGATAATTTGCAACACACTAAACATGTCTGCAACTACAAAGCAGTTGTAGTTCCGTAATATTTCAATGGACAAGGTTAGGGTTTACAATGTTGCAAGGTTTATATAAATAATACGTCAAGATTACAACAATAACCCTTAATCATAATGCGGGGGCTATCGGCCCCGGCAACACCCAGTCGGCTCCTTACAACAAACAGTTGGACCAAACGCATGGGAGATACTCGCCATGCTCCCTCGCACCTTGCCCCCTTGACACTGCCTAACGGTCATAGACTATATGTTATTTTTGTTTGCTTGAAAGACCAAATAAGAAAAAATGTGTAAAATCCTAGACAAAATTGATGACATTATATGCTTTGGTTGTTGATATCCATATTTCCATTAATTTTTTCGGATCCTTATAGCTAGAGGTCCCCTCTACTTAGATGAATTGCTAATGATAACAAACTTGCAGTGATATTGTGAATGAATACACAAAAGAAGTAATGGCACTTGGATCTTCTTTGTATGAGTTATTGTCAGAGGCTCTTGGCCTTGATCACTTTCACCTTAAAGAAATGGGTGCTGCTGAAAGTTTTTTCCATCTATGTCACTATTATCCACCATGCCCTGAGCCAGAGTTAACCATTGGAACTGTCAAGCATTCAGATGCTAGCTTTATTACAATAGTTTTGCAAGATCATATTGGTGGCTTACAAATTCTTCATGACAATCAGTGGATTGATGTAGCTCCCATTCATGGAGCTCTTGTAGTAAACGTTGGGGATCTTCTACAGGTGAGTTCATCATGCATAAAATTAGAATATTTTTTTTTTAAATTAAAATTGGGGAAAGGAGAAATTATTATTAAAGTTACGCTAAGATCTTTATACATCTGTCTTCAACGAGATTAAAACTCTATCATTTGGAGTAACAAAGTAAAATTCTTACCATTAAACTGATACTCGTAAACATTCAACTAGCACATTCATCCGACTTAGTAAATAATTTAGGCACAAAGGACAAAACTTTAGTCAAATATCCATAGAAATGCCTTCTTTTAGATTCTCTTGATCTTGTTTGGGTTAGGCTTGTCCACACAACTTTTTCTTAATATATTTTGACTTTTTATGGAAAAAAAATTAGAAGAGAATTTTTATGTTTTCTGTGTGCTCGTTTGGAGAAATATATTTGTACAACAACTTTTTAACAATTTTCTCTCTCATACTCTTATTATATTCTTATTCTCTCTCTTCTTTTTTCTCTCTATTGTTTTGGACCAATAAGAAGAGAGAAAATAAAAGTTATCATCAAAGTTGCCACAAATGGTTGTACATATAACACTACTCTTGATTTTATTATAATATATGATACATATATTGATACCAAGATGTGATTGGTCGAGTATCAAGAGACTTGATCATCTTAAACAAGCGGACATGAGTTTGAACTTCGACTCTTCTTGCATGTGGAGAAAACTCGGATGGAAGAGGATTATCGACTTTGAGTACCTAACTGATTTCTTGACTATACGGTTGTGAATACTTCGTACTTATAGGGCTATAACATGGTTATAAAAAATTATATGATGTGGAATGATTTGAAACAACAATCATTTCTCTTCTTTGTGTATAAAGTCTAAAGTTGTATATGTCAAATAAAAATTGAATGGTGACTAACTGACTATGATCAATTTAATTTTCTTTCTGCAGCTTGTGAGTAATGATAAGTTCAAAAGTGTTCAACACAGAGTTTTAGCAAAACATGCAGGCCCAAGAATTTCAGTTGCAACCCTTTTTAGAACACAAAGTGATCATTCTCCTGAGGGCATACCAAAATTGATTGGACCAATCAAAGAACTTTTATCTGAAGAAAACCCACCAATATACAAAGATACTTCTTTGAAAGAGTACTTGAAATGTCGTTTGGCAAGCGGCTTTGGAGCTTCTGCACTATCACCTTTCAAGTTGTGACTTATGAACAAATTGCATGCAATCTTTGGCTGTGTTTTTAATCATATTTTTGGATTTAATGTTGCTACGTTAGTAATCAATTTAGTGTTAGAGTTTGGTAATTCTGTTGTTAAGTTCTAGTAATGACAGACTTGTTGACATTTTCTTGCTTGCGCGTGCTCAAGTTAGTTGGTGAATGATTAATGTATGTTTTTTTTTTTTAAGAAGCTAAATTGCATAATGTGTGGTGAATTCTAGATGTATGCATGTGGTTGTGAGATAGTCTTACAACAAAACCGCCCTAATGTACTGTTTATGGTGGCGGTTTTTTGCACCCGCCGCAACAAGACTGTCATATTTCTCCTTTTTTTTGTCGTTGTTGTAGTAACACACAACAATGAAGAAAATGAAATGATGAATAAATTAGTCGCATCATTCAGCATCATTAAACTATTTTATCTTTTAGAGAAAAAGTATTTGTATGAGTGTGCTTAGACTTTTTAAATTTGTGTTTGATCCTTAGCAAGTGTTTCTCGTGATTGTGATAAGAGTGTGTTTATGATTGTGAATGTACTTGTGTGCTGGAATAAAATGGCTATAAAAAAAGTGTGTGATGATTGTTGAATAACTGCGCTAAAAATATGTGATTTGAATTACATCGTACTTGTAATAATTATTAAAATTAAGAGTGCCGGATACACTCTCTTCTATCAGGAGGTTTGGCAAGATTATAATCAAGTTATCAAAAATCGAGAACTAAATGGTTGTGCTATGGGGATCGCAATACAAGCTACTTCCATGGAACTACTGTTATAAGAAGGCGTAAAAACACATATGATATTCTCCAGAATGAAGACAGTGTGTGGATAAGTGATCAGCAGGAACTGGAGGAATTAGTGACGGTTTTTTTAAAAACATGTTTATCGATGATGACACTGTGATGCCTTTTTGTTTAACTGCTTCCCTCCTTTACCTGAGAATGAATGGCGTACCTTACATCTTGATGTTACTAATCAAGAGATAAGCCAGGTAGTTCGGAGTATAGGTCCTTTCAAAGCTCCTGGAAAAGATGGTCTACAAGCTGTTTTCTATATATTTGTTGAAATTCGTTTTGAATTAGTGTTTGGAGACTAAGAATAAATATACAAAGACTTGATCGTATAAATAAATGCCTTGTGTGTTTTGCTATCGCTCGTATTACCTCTACTATTCAGGATTTGTAATCATTGATTATAGTGAAAAAAATTTTCCAGTGGTTTCGCCCATGGATTAGTCAGCACATTGCTGGATACCATTTTAAATTGTGTGCCGTTTTTTATTGTCTTTTTACTATTATTGTCATTATTACCGCGTCCCGTTATAACAATATATATTCAAGTTTAGCAAAACTGATTCCTAACATTTTCCAAAATTGCGAATTGGGACATATACATTTTAAAAAATTGTAAATTAGTCCTTTTAAAATTTTTAATTCTCAAGTTCATCCCTAGTTTTTTCCTTTTAGATTTGTCCTAATTTTTCATAGGCTTAATTGATCATTCAATCCCTTAACTTAATTCTTTTTTTCAATATGGTCCCCTAACTAAAAAACGTCTCAAATTAGTCCCTTACGTATTATGCCTTTACCTATTTTGGTCATCCCTGTGAGTTTTTAATCCTAACTATCTAAAGTGTACCAACATGAGAGGTGGTCCATCATAGACCATATTAAATTTTTATTGTTAACCATTTGATCTTGTTTTAAAAAAGAGGACCATTGGATCATGAAGGTGCATAGTATCTAACGGTGAACCACATACAATTGATTATTTATTTTTCATTCTTCATCTTCTTCCTTCCTATCCTTCATAATCTTCTACAAAATTATCATACCAACACAGAAAAACATCAATACACAAACACAGAAAAAAAAAAAAAAAAAAAAAAAAAAAAAAAA
>Ga0228710_1005065_pt1 | contig 20611 bp, 6 predicted proteins | sample MedpolnodulmetaG_FD_177995 | JGI IMG/M metagenome (GOLD analysis project Ga0228710, IMG submission 177995) | Root nodule microbial communities from Medicago polymorpha collected in Santa Monica, California, United States - pink nodules | ecosystem: Host-associated > Plants > Roots > Nodule... | reverse complement strand
ACAATGGAGATTTAGCTTCTCATTGTCATGGAAGCCTTGCAAGAATGAATTGAAAGGGAAAGATTCATTACAACTTTGTGATTTCTCACCAAATGTGGAAGAATCAAACTTCTATCACTCTCACTCTATGAAGACCAAACCCTATCTCTCTCTTTCTAAGTATCTATGTATTTTTCTGTAAATAAAAGCATGCCATCAAGAAATGATCAAGGGCTCTATTTATAAGCTTTTCCATCTGCATCAACTCGCCTCGCGAGTTCTTCTGCTCGCCATGGCGAGTTGAGGTTTCTTCCCCATTGGGTTTGTGCCACGTCACCCTGGGGAGTTTTAACCGCCCTTGCTCGCCTCCCAAGTAACTTCACTCGCCATGGCGAGCAAACATGAGCTTCTGCCTATTTTTTCCTTTGTTAACTCACCATGGCGAGTAGGGTGCGAGCTGGTGGCGAGCAAATGTGCCTCTCTGCCTATTTTTTTCTTTGCTAACTCGCCATGGCGAGTTGAGGGCGAGTTGAGGGCGAGCAAACCTGTTGTTCTGCTTATTTTTGGCCTTGTTGCACTTTGTTACTTGTTTTCCATCTTTGCTCAGTGCCTTGGGTAAGTTTCCTGCAAAATTAGGTAAAGTAAGATAGATAAAGCTTAAAAGGATTAAAGTCAATTATCTCTCGGCTTTTTCCTTAATAACTTGCAAAATAAGTTACAAAAATGCCATAAATCTTCATTAGAATTACTACTTCCTGGCACTTATCAGCCGCCGTCGTCGTCGCTCCACTCAGATACGAAGCTGAAAACTGAAAACCCTTTTTTCAGATTGTTCTTCTTTGCTTCTTTTTAGTTATTACTAATTGATTTATTGTTGATTTCTTATTTTGATTTATTTATTTTCATCATTTAATCTGATTGTTTCATAATTTCATGTTATAATGTTGAAACTGATGTTGTTATGATGTATATGATCGATCATCTGCTTCTGTTCAACATGTTTCACACACAAAAGTAACTTCATTACTTTTTAATGTTTTGATTTTTTTTCTTCATGTTATTATGTCACTATCTTCACATTCTTGTAGCAATAGTAAATTCCTCTGTTTTTTCATTTGGCTTTGTGTCATTCCTCTGTTGGATAGATTTTTTTTTATTTTACAGGTATCATTATTTTAGTTTTTAAAGTGACCGAGTCAATCTGATTCAATCAGATTTAATCCGGTTAAATAACTATATAAATTTAATCTAAGACTGAGTCATCTAACCGAATCATCCGAGTGGTTCCGGTTCAGTCATGCGGTTCGACCAATGACTCAGTGGTTCGACCATTGACCCAGTGGCCCAGTACCCCTGCCGAGTTGATGACCGAGCCGAGTTTTAAAACTATGAATGATAGGGTTTTTTTTATAAAGATTAAGAAAAAGAATACATTCTTCGTTTTAAAATGAATATCGTTTTAGCAAAAAAAAATTGTTTTAAAATGAATGTGACTTTCAGTTTCCAATGCAATAATTTTTTTTTTCTTTACAATTATACTCTTTAATTAATATTATATACACTACTTCCAAAATATTATTTTCTCTTTAGTGAAAAACAAATCAATAGTCGATTAGAATAATTTGGTAAAATAACATCTCTTTTTCTTTTAATTAATGTATTTCTTAATATATGTGTAAAAATCTTAAACGATATTCATTTTAAAACGGAGGGAGTAAATAATTTAATGGACTCAACAATTTAATTACATTACTATCTTCCATAACTTTTTGAATTCAATCATTGTCAAATAAATAGTGGGATAAAGTAGCTTTGCTATCGAGTGGTAGAAATATTACTTCTTCTTTTTTTAAGAAGGTAGAAATATTACTTATGTTGAGAACAAAATTAGAATGAAAAATTGATACTTTATTGCAAAATACTTATTTATTTATTTTTGACAAAAATTGCAAAATACGTATTGTTTTCTTAAAAATAAATAATGAGTGAATCATCAACTTCGTCCCTAAATTTGCAAGCATCTACAAAAATCATCCTCAAATTTTGTGAAATATCAATTTCGTCCCTGAATTTCTCTCACGTCCATCAAAATGGTCCCTTCGTCCAAAAGGTCCGTTAGTGACGATGAGGGATAGCAGTTCGGTGACATAGAGTTGGGTGACATTGGTGAAATTGGTCAATCACAATGTCACAATGCTTGCGTTTCTCTCTTTTTCACAAGCATTGTGACATTGTGATGGCCAATGTCACCCAACTCTATGTCACCCAAGTGCTACCTGATGCTGAGCTGGCTCCCTGCATGTTGTGTTGTCTTGTACACGTGTCAAAAAGGAAGCCACATGTACAAGAACTAAATTGATGGAAACGCAAAAAATTCATTTTCATTTTTACCCCTGTTTTATCCTTACCTTCCTCAGATTTCAGTCATACCCATCAAAACAGTCTGCAACCTTTCTCCTTCCCACTAAAACCTTCATCACCTTCTCCTCTCCAAAATAATCATCATCGTCGCCGATCAACGGTGGGTTTTTGAAGAACAAAACGGTCTTTGGTTAAGGTAATCCTCACGTCCATCTCACCTTCTCCTCCTGTTCGTTTTCACCATTTTTTTGCCTTTTTTTTCGTTTTTAGTTTTAATGATTTTGTTTTCAAGTTTTGAGTTTTTTTTGGTTGTTTAGATTAGTCTTATTAGGGTTTTCGGTTTAAAAAATAAAAAGATGATTTTTGTTCTGGTTGGTTACTATATTTGGTAATGGTGGAAATGTAGAAAATGTTGATGCTTGTAATGATGGAAATGCTGAAAATGTTGATGCTGATAATGATGGAAATGCATAAAATGTTGATGCTGCAAATGGTGGAAGTTTTGATGCTGCAAATGTTGTAAATGCTGCAAAGATCAGTTGTGTTTTCTGTGTTTTGTATTTTGTTCTGAAAAAGCTTACCTTTTAAGAACCAAACTGATAGTTAGTTATATAATTCAAGGACTGATTTGATTTTTTTTAACATAATCTAGGGATCGATTGATGGATAGCCATAAAATTTAAGTACTAATCTGATGTAAATATTTTGACATAAAGGTTACATAAAGATTCATATTCAACCTCTTTTCATTACAACATTACACATGTCTAGTACAATTCAGAAGCATGTTCATAAACTCAAACAAGCAAACCGTGACTATCAAAAACTTAATCAACCTAAGCTCAAATTAGGAAGAAATAGCCATTGAGGAAGAGAGACGTTGAGGAAGATGATATTCTTACATTTTCTGCAAATCAGCCAAATTAGTCCTTGAAAATGTTGGTTACAATCGGTCATATTAGTCCCTGCTTGTGTGGTGGCGTCTGACATGACAGTCCATGTGAGAGGTTAACAGCCACGTCAATTCCGTTGACAACACAGTTAATTTGAAGGACGAAATTGATTGACATTTTACAAATTTAAAAACGAAATTGATATTTCGCAAAATTTGAAAACGATTTTAATTGATGCTTGCAAGTTCGGGAACGATGTTCGGATGAGTGGATTTCTGACTCAACTTTCATCAAACACCTAGCGCTCGCTAACCCAACGTGTAAATCTACTAACTAACCACGTGTTCTTCAACTCATTTCGTAAACCCAAAACAACATCATCACTATATTCTTCATCATCATCTTCTTCTTCGCAACATTACTATTACTCTTTTCAAAATTCCAAAAACGAAAACCAAACCTTACAGCAATGAATCGTGCATTATCATCATTCTCCAAACACTTAACCAGAACAATTCACCAAACCAAACTCCAAACCTCCGGTCCCGTCGCTTCCCTCATAAAATCCCGCTCTGTCATTCGATTCCGAGGACCCGACACCATTAAATTCCTTCAAGGCCTCTTAACCAACGATATTCGCAAATTCGGCGATTCTCTCGGCGATAAAACCGCCAATTTTCCTACACCTAATGTTCCCGCCACTTCGATTCCACCTATCTATGCTGCGTTGTTAACACCTCAAGGTAGATTTCTCTATGACCTCTTTCTCTATAAACCGCCGAGTAAAGATACTAAGCTTGATAGCACTGGAACTGGACCTGCTTCTGAACCGAATCAGCCGTTTGAATTATTTGCTGATGTTGATGCTTCTGTTTTGGATGAGCTGTTGGCAACTTTCACCAAGTGAGTTTCACTTGTTTATCTGTTCTGTGTCATTTCATGTTTTAATTTGCATTTGTATTTATTTTTACCAATTACCAATTAGATAGTGGATCATTGCTATCTACCTGAACTTAGAATAGTTCCATTACTTTCATTTAGCTTAAACTACTCTTGGCCCTATTTGGATAAGCAACTTATCTATAAGCTATTTCTATAGAATGAAATTAAAAATAAAGTATAATTGTTTTCTTATTAGTTATAAGTTGTTTTCGTGATAGGTCTTGGAGAAACTGTGAAAATAATCTAAAATACAGCTTATATGAACAACTTCGTGTGTTAATTAATTAATTTAAGGAGGTGATGAGTGATAACAAGATGTAGAGCAAAAACAAAATTTTCTTATTAGGAATTAGTATTAGTAATAGAAGGTATATTGATAAATAGAGTTATTAGTAAGAAAGATAGATTAATAAATAGATTGGAGGGACGGGGACGAAGAAAATACATTGGGTGAATTTGAGTCTGAAGGATTCGGAAGATATGTGGAGATGGGTTCTTGAGTCTGAAGGAAAGTTCACGGCTAAGTCTACTTATGAATTTGTCTCTGCTCTCAATGGTCCTAGAACAATCTTGCATCAGGTTGAATTGCTGGCTTTAAAAAGTGTTTGGGGGAGCCCGGCACCTTCTTGTGAATCTCAGAAGAAGGGGAATCAGTTTAGAAGGGAATAAAGACCTGTGTTCTCTGTGTGATGGGTCAGTAGAGTCGGTGTTACATTGTGATGTGGCGAGGGGAATTTGGTAGCATGTGTTTAGATGACTGGGGTTGGTGATTGTTTTGCCTCTCAATTTGTTTACTCTCTGTGACTTAATGATTGAATCATGCTCTGATAAAGTGGTAAGGAGAGGTATGATTTTGGTTTGGCGTACTACGGTGTGGATGTTGTGGAGTATTAGAAATGGTAAAAAAAAATTATAATCGGTCGTTTTTGCTGGAAGAAGTGGTCGATAGGATTACAGAGGTATCTTGGAGGTGATTCCTTAGTAGGATGGCTAAGAATGGTGTTGATAGAATTCATGTCTCTTCTACGAATGATGTTGGAATCATGTGCTTTGCTTCTTGAGGTAGTTTGCTTCTACCGTAGTGTCATAAGCAGAGTAGAGGGGGTGGTGCGATAGAGAAGTAGGGCAGATTTTGCTTTTTCGATCCTCGGAGATAGAGAGGTGGACTGCAGTGTTGAATCTTCTTCAGGCGTTCGGCTTGATCTGTGTTGAGGTGCACTGCGTGTGTGGCAGTGCAGTGGTTTGTGTTTGTTACTGTTGTGTGCACTGGTGTTTATCGGTTGGTTAGGCAAGTAGTGTGGGTTGTCCTGCTTTTTGACCACGGTTTCTGGTGTTGATGTGTTTCTGTTAGTTGGTATCCCCTTTACTTTTTCCCATTGCTTTTTGTTCCCTGTGTTATTTGTTGGTTCTTCCCTTTATTTTTTCCAATCTTTTGCCCTTCTTGTCTATATATGAAATCAGCAGTTCAAAATAAAAATAAAATAAAATAGATTCATTGATATAATATGATTCTTTCCTTAGCATTGTAGACAGCACCTTACGTTACCTTTACTGCTTTTTGTTTCTTATTTCTGAGATTTAGTCGTGGAGACCCTGAAGTTATTAGTGCTGCAGATACCGGCTGAGGTCGAAGGTTGAGATTGATAATGTTGCTAGTGAATTCTCGTGTTGGCAGCGTTATGGTTCTGGGCTTTCTGAGAATTCCTCGGATGTAGAAGAACCGGAAGCAGCCTCTGTTGGGTGGGGAGCTGGTGAGGATGGTGCTGCAATGTCATCTTCTCAGGGTGGTAATCTTGGCTGGCAATGGTTTAAGGATCCCAGATTGGCCTGTCTTGGCTTCAGAGGGATCTTCCCATCAAATATCATTCGTTAGTATCAACCCCTTTTGCTCATTTTAGGTTTTTTTTTTTTGTATGCAATCTTTTATAGATATATATGGTCTTAATTTGGTCTTAATGATTCCTTTGTGTTTCAGCACCTCTAATTGAGGCTGACAAAGAGACTGATGAACAGAATTACCTCATGTGGAGAATGGAGAATGGAGTAGCAGAAGGATCAATCGAGATTCCAAAAGGTTCATAATTCTTCCTTCTAACAAACTCCTTAGAAGAAGAGTGGGTACTTCTGAGTCTGACAATCTTGTTTAATTGATCGTGTTCAGGTGAAGCAATGCCACTTGAGTATAATATTGTAGGCCTTAATGCAATCAGCTTTGACAAAGGTTGCTATGTGGGACAAGAACTCATAGCTCGCACACACCACAGAGGGGTGATTCGGAAGCGTATAGTTCCTCTAAGGTTTCAAGATAATAATGGGAAAGGTAATTAGTAGTTTGTCGTCTTTAGTAACTATTATGATATATATTGCTTGACTTAATATAATGGTAAATGAACTCTGAGCCTTTGTATTCCTGATAATCCAGAAATCATAAACAAGGTCGTTCCTGGCTCAGAAGTAATAAACACGGCATCTGGGAAAAAAGCCGGTTTAGTGACTACTGCCCTGGGATGTCGTGGGATGGGCCTGTTGCGGCTGGAGGAAGCTCTAAAGGGATCCACTTCCTTGTCCATTCAAGGACAAGAGGATGTTAAGGTTGTCGCTAGTAAACCAGATTGGTGGCCTTCTGATTGGCTTCAAGATCTTCAACAGCAAACTGCATTTGCATAGGATGCTCAATGTTATTCATAAGACAAGCATCTTTGGACAATTTGGTGGATGAGGAAACTATGACAGCAAGAGTTGTGGATTTTCTTGCTGAGTGAGCTATGGAAATGGCAGTTTGCCGTATTTCCTCCTTGGAAACCTTAGTGCAGAAATTTTTTGTTTTGGTTAGAAAAGTGTCGGTGTAACTTAATTATAACTTTGTACAAAACCCTTGGAGTAGTTTATGTATCATTTTACTTGATGAGTGTTATAAGCTGGAAAAGTAGTATTAGTGTAAACTTACTTAATGCCACAGAGAGACCATGTGTATCAGGTGATAACATTATGAATTATAGAAGGCTAATGTAAGCAAGAATAATCTCTGAGGTCTTTGAAAAAATCTGCATTATTTCATGAGCACTTATTTTATATTCTCGAGCACAATGCTTTCGAAAGAAATACACTCAATCGAAATTTTAATCAAAGTTATGCAGTTAAGCTGCAAATAAAATCACAGTTTTGAAGTTTATCGATAAAATTGTTTGGCGAAATTTACTATGCATACCTTTGTATGGAATTTGTATTATGTGAATGGTATATGGAATTTCTGTTATATGATTGGTGTCAGGGTGATGTAGTTTGAATAACTATTAATCCTTCCCAATTTTACAGTGTTGGATACTTGGATGTCTTCGTGCTTCACTTCTTTCTTGTTCCAAACATGATTGAAAGCCATGAAAATGGGTAAGCATTCTCTGGTTTCACAATGTCTTTCACTGATGGGGTTGTGACAAAATCAGCTAGGCTTGTGAATGACTTAGACATGCCACTGTAGATGTTTGAGATACCTCTCCTGCATAATCATAGTAGTTTATTAGCCTTTACCGATTATTAACTTTGTAAGGTGTCACTCTTAAGTGTTGGTAAGTTTTTTTCAACAGTAAGTTTAATATAAATTTGCACAATTTGGATGCAAAGTTGAGTTTCAATTAACTTGCTGAGTTTGCAAAAATAACCCATCTTGACAGTAGTTTTTTTAACCTCAGGCGCTCTGCATTATCTAAAATGTTTGCTTTTAAATGATATCTATCATTGTTGCTCATGAATTTCTTCTCTGACAGTGATTAAAATGCAGTGCTGTGATTAAATATAGTCCAATTCTTTCATTTTATGGGTTATTCCCCTATTGTGAAGGCTAAATAATTGCATCGATACTGTGTATTTATATATGTAATTGCAGATGTTTCTTGATGCAATTGAGCTAGTGGGTGCAATTTATCTAGTCACTGCTGACCATGGGAATGCAAAAGATATGGTCAACAGGGATAAGTCTGGAAAACCTCAGCTAGACAAGAATGGAAAAGTCCAGTTTCCTCAGCTAGACAAGAATGGAAAAGTCCAGTTTCTTACTTATACTATTGAGCCGGTAAACCGTAAAATCAACAGTGAAATATGAGTATTATTGAATGAGAAAGATGAGCTCAAAGCTATACAATGGTGGAATAGTAGAAAATGAAAGAGATAAACCAGAGTCGGAGACTCCTAATCCAGAGCATAGCTCCTAACCAGAGAGAAACTCTTCTAACAACTTTAATATTCATCCATGAGTTACAAACTGCCCTTCCCTCCCTCTTATAACATAATAGTCCCTAAAATCAAGGAAAGTGCCAGCTAACTCTCATTCTTTATGTTTCTACAATCTTCTAGAAGGTTCCTTGCCTAGGTGTCTTATCAGTTTTACTGCCAAATATATAGTAAAATGAGCATACTTTGCTATAGTTATTGAATACATGCTGAGTATCAGTTTAGGCCGAAATTTGTTCACTAAGTTCTACAAGAGTTAGATCCTAAATACAGGAGAGGCAAAATAGCGAATAAAGCGCAGCATTTGCTCGAGGTGCGGGAGAGGAGATTCTTCTTGGACAGCATTGCAAAGAAAACTAGCTCAGATATTGATGAGCCAAAATGCAGGGTCTATATGTGCTGTGAAAAATCATGAGTAGTTTCATCGATGTTTATGACAATGGAAATTCTTCAAATACTCTTCCTGGTTTACAAATATATACACTGCTCATGAATACATCCGATGAACAGCATGAGATTTTACAGAAACTGCAGAAGAAAATAGTTGAGTGTATTTGTTACCCTCAAGCCGACCCCACTTAGTGAAAAATGGCTTGGTTGTTGTTGTTGAATTGGTTACCCTCTTGAAGTTGATCTTTTGATAACACTCGGACCGACACATTCATGGTTGATCAAAGCAGAAGCAGCACATGCAGCTAAGTTTTCGCCAAAAAAGAATTGAAGAGACTGGAAGGATGCAAATTTGATTTGAGAAAAGGTTCCAAAGTAAGATTTGCTCTGAGACTAATCGCACATGTGGTGAAAAATGAAAAGGTTCTTATCTTTTCCACGACCTTGCACCTGTGAGGTTTTTATAGTTATTTGAAAAGTATTTTCATTGGCAAAATGGCAAAGAGATTCTGTTACTAACTGCGAACTAGATTTGTTTGAAAGAGGGAAGTGATAGGTAAATTTGAAGATCATTGCAGCAGTTCGAAGATACTTGTTGCTTCAATCAATGCTTGCGCTGAAGGTATTAGTTTAACAGCAGCTTCTAGAGTGATTTTTTTGGATTCTGAGTGGATTCCTTCGGAAACAAAGCAAGCTATTGTGCACACTTTTCGTCCGAGTCAACTGAAAATGGTTCATCTGTATCAGTTGTGGATCAATGGAGGAAGATAAGTATTGAACAACTACTTGGAAAGAGTGGGTTTCTTGCTTGATTTTTAGTGAGGTGTTTGTTGAAGATCCTTCTAAATGGCAAGCTGAGAAGATTTAAGATAATATACTTAGGGAGATGGTTGAAGAGGATAAGTCTAAGGCTATTATTCATATGATTATGAAGAATGAATAGGCTTCAACAAGCTAATCAAAGGTAAGGGATAAAAACATTTCTACATTCAATGTTGTTCTAAATTAACTTATATGCTATTCATATGATTTTATCAGCACCCTTTGTGCATATAATATTGGTATCCATAATTCTGTTTTATTTGTTACAGGACCATTCATATAACTTGTTGTAGCAGGAGGAACTGTAGAAAAGGAGCAGATGCACTACATAACAAACCATTTTGCTTATGGAAAGCCCCATTGTTTATGAGAATACAATTTTCATTACAGATTGATCATATTATTTTTATCATTATTATTATTTTGGTCAAGTAGTCTAGAGATTAGAAATTCACCTTAAGTGTTCGGGGTTTGAACCCCAACGTCTGCATATATTATATAATGTCCTTACAATCTAAGCTAATAATTATTAATTTGGGAAATTCCTGGTGTGAATTAATGCAATTCAATTTTGGTGGTATGAACATATATCTTTCATTGTGTGATATATTTGAATAATGATTAAAGTGTTTTTTTTATTATGTAAAATTTAATCTAATTCAGAAGTATGTTCTTATGCAAATATATGTTTGTATGTAGTCATTATGTTTTTCTTTAATTAAAGGATAACAAGAGACTAAGGCTTGCATAATGGAAACTTCATCTCTCATAGCATCAAAACCAACACAAACTATTAATATCCTGTTTATTGATCGAACTGATAACAAAAAACAAGAGTTGAACATTCGCCCTACAAACAGACACAAAATTGACACGCTCTTAATTTTTTTTCAGTGTCGTTGTTAATTCGGTTACACACAAGGAAGTTGTCATTAAAAAAGATTAGCAATACATTTGACAACATTAGTCTTAGGGTCTTACTCTACATGTTCCATAGTTATTCTTTTCATTTATGCGTTATTATACAAATGTGGATAATTTTTATTCAATACTTCATTCTACTTGCAAGTGCATGAAGTTCCTTAAGAATCAAGTTTAAAGTGTATTACGAAGTTGCTCGTCTATTCAATCATTATCCTATAAAATTTGCTTTTGCTAATAGGTTACATAATGGCCCTGCTTCTTAGGGTGCTTCATTTTTCCTATTTTTCTGCTGCTTATAGTTGCCATCTACAAATTCTTGAAAAATTGTTTGATTATTGCATCTGTTTAGACTTTGCTATGAAGGGCATTGAGGCTAAATTTAATGTGTACTTAGTTTGTTAATTCCATAAATTATGATGTAGATTTAAATTTAAATATGAAACATAATTAAATTGTTAAAGGCACAAAGTCATGTTTATGGATTGTCGATCGACATGGACATGTCAGGTCAAGCCGTGCTATTTTAAGAAATCTATTTTGCTAAGCGAGTGTTTGGTTCCACATTTCAAAACTACGACACCGTCTAAACCGCGCCCTAATGCTAATGGAGTTTCTTGACGTGGTTCCAAACATAGCATAAAGAGGTCTGCCTTTAGGCCACAAGAAAAGCTTTATAGCATAGCATAAGTATAGGTTTATCTTCAAGCAACAAAAAAAAGTGTTTTAGGTCTATCAAGCCAAATATATACCAAATATATTAGGTATTCAATGAATTTAAAAATTAGTTTTTTTGCTTATAAATGTGATTGGAGAAAGTACACTTGTTGATCGTCCCTACTAATTCTAGAGGCATATGTGCTTTTAGAGAATCATGTATCATGTAAGCATAGATCCAATAATCCATTACATATATATTCATAGACTAATATACATATACTCACATTACTCGTTGAACAAAATCCTATCAACAAATAGGACATTTATGTAATGTGCACAGCTCAAAACGTGAACTTCCCTTGAGAAATCAAGATCTGCTTAAGCACCACTAGATTCCTTTGCGAACCACAGCAAATCCACCTTCAACAAAAAAAATAAAAAATAATTTAATCATTATTAGAAAGTGTTTTCTTAGTCCCAAGCTTTGCTAAAAAAAATTGGAACGCAATCTGAAATATTTTGGTATGCATTCTAATATATTTTGGTGCATAATCTCAAATATATTTTGGTGCATAATATAATATATTTTTGTACTCAACATAATAAATTTTGGTACTCAATTGAGATGCTTTTGTACTAGATCTAATATGTGAATTACTTAATCTCAAAGTAATGTATTACTTGTTCCCAAAGTTTCTCACTTAATAGTTGTGAATTTTCTCTACAAATAGAGAACTTACATAGTGCATTCCACACACCAAAGAGTTTTATTGAGTTGTCGATAACTCTTTCTCTCTTCTCCCTCCAGCTTGTGTTAACTATTCTTCTCCTTATCTCTTTTTTATGTCAATTTGGAATTAAGAGTGTTCTTAAAACATTAGTCCATATTCGGTATAATGCCCATTCGTATTTAAGAATGGTCTTAAGAGCATAATTCATTCGATAATTTATGTTCGTTCATAATAAATAATATTTTAAGATCATAGTCCCTTTTTCGGTATAATAAGAATGATCTTAAAAATATTTTTTGGTCAAATATTGGTCATTGACTCTTAGAGAGACACATGTACCGATTAATGTTTCAAAATTAGCAAGATTCTTCTTTTTCCCATGGCCCTTGGTTGCCAAAGAATAATTTCAAAATCAATGCTGGAAAATTGCTTAATTTCATACTCAACATTGGAAAATTGCTTAGGCATATATACATAAGATACAATACCATCAATTTACTAACCATAAATATCACAGTTTTTCCGATCAGGAAGCTAACAGAGAAGGAATTGAGAAGCCTCGGGAAGTTTGGACTGAACGTCCTCAAACATTTTCTTCACTCTGACCATAGGTGGAGCTCGTCTAAAATCCTTAGTTTGGACGAGCCCCACCAATGGTTAGAGTGGAGAAGATGTTTGAGGACATCGGTCTAAACTTCCTGGTGCTCCTCAATTCCTTCTCTATTAGCTTCCTGATCGGAAAAATTGTGATATTTATGGTTGGTAAGTTGATGGTATTGTATCTTATGTATATATGCCTAAGCAATTTTCCAATACTGATTTTGGAATTATTTTTCGACATTCGAAGGCCATGGAAGAAGGAATTTTTTTGCTGATTTTGGAATCGTTAATTAGTGCATGTATCCTCTAAGGGTCAATGATCAATATTTGGGTAACATTATGTTGAAGATAAATGTCAATATATATAACTACGGTTCGATATTAATGGTAAAAGGTTGTGTGGTTACTTTCTACATGTAGTGCAGTATCATTTTCGTATCTCAACTCTTCCATATCTGCTCCCTGTCTACTTGAATAAATATGGTTTGATACTATTGTTTTTTTTAGTGATATCTGAACTCTTCCATATTTGTTTATTTTTATAGAATTTTTTTACAACTAATTGAGAAAATTCACAACTAATATGTGAGAAACTTTGAGAACTAGTAATCATATTACTTTGGGAACAAGTAATTCACATATTAGATCAAATTCAAAAATATCTTAAATTGAGTACCAAAATATATTATATTGAGCGTGAAAAATATATATGTATCAAAATATATTTTAAGTCATGCACCAAACTACATTGATTGCATACCAAAATATTTCAGATTGCACACCAAAATATTTTAGCAAAACACGGGGACTAAGAAAACACTTTTTAATAATGTTTAAATTAATTATTTAATTTAACATTTTCAAATAATAAAAGATTTAAATATATATTTTTCGCTAATATTTACTTTATTCACATAATAAGTGTACATAATTATGCAGGACTTTCACTTTTCTAAATTCACACAATACTAGTTCTACCCAATATATGAATTTGTGTTTAGTCTTTTAACTCAATTTCCACCCATATTCCATCGGTAAGTATATAATATGTTTATGATTAACCATGCCTTTGAATATTTGCCATCCCTAGTTATCATGAGTGACTGTTATGCTTATCGTATTAGACGGATGCACGACATGTTAAAAAAGGTGGTTTGGTGGTGGTTTGATACAAAGAGTTTTTTCTCTTTCTTTCATGAGAAATAAAGGATTAAGCAAATGACATTCAAAAACGAAGAAAACAGTTCATCGTAATGTTAGGACTTTCGCGAGAGCGTAAATTGACTTGGATAATCACATTAGACTAAGAGCGACTACTCAAGCGAGATTAACATCACATCTTCATCAAAAATTCTAAAGGCATTGGATATATGGGCTATCCCACTTATATGTTTGTTCATATATTCTCTTGCATCTAATCTAGAACTTTAACTCATATAAGACATATTAACATCTCTCCCTTTTTTCCTTCAAAAAAAAACATCTCTCCTTTAAGTGTGAGACTCTCCGCATATGTGATTTGGTAACAAAGTCAAATAAAATTAGATGAAGACATATCATGGTAAAAAAGGTGGGTTGGTGGTGATTTAATGGAGGGAGGTTTATGTTCCTTTCTTTCATGGGAAGTTACGAAATAAATTAGAAAAGAAAAAAGAAAAGAAGATAAAAAAAATGAGTGTGTGCTTTTCTGTGAGTGTATAGAGAATATAGTGAATTGCCGATAATTTTACTGGTACGATTAAGGGCTTGGAGATTTTTGAGTAAATATTTTACCAAAAAATTAGACTAACTAAAAAAACGCAACGTTATTTTTAAATTTCTAATAAACATTTATTTTGTCAACTCAACAATACACATATGCTTTTATCTATAGTCAAATTTTACCACAAAATAAAAATATATATTTTTCGCTGATATTTACTTTATTCACATAATTATGTACACTATTAAGTGTACATAATTATGTAGGACTTCCACTTTTTAAATTCACACAATACTAGTTCTACCTAATATATGAATTTGTGTTTAGTCTTTTAACTCAATTTTCACCCATATATTCCATCGGTAAGTAGATAATATGTTTATGATTAACCATGTCTTTGAATATTTGCCATCCCTAGTTATCATGTGTGACTATTATGCTTTTCGTATTAGATGAGTGCACAACATGCTAAAAAAGGTAGTTTGATGGTGGTTTTATACAACGAGTTTTCTTTTTCACTTCTTTCATGAGAAATAAAGGAATAAGCAAATGACATTCAAAAACGAAGAAAACAATTCATCGTAATGTTAGGACTTTCGCGAGAGCGTAAATTAAGTTGCATAATCACATTAGATTAAGAGCAACTACTCAGACGAGATTAACATCACATCTTCATCAAAATCCTAAAGGCATTGGATATATGGGGTATCTCACTTATGTGTTTGTTCCTATATTCTCTTGCATCTAATCTGGAACTTTAACTCATATAAGATGTAACATCCCGATATTTTATACATGTAATTTTAAACAAATAGTTTGATTTGTCATTTAAGTTGTTGAACAATTTATTTTATATGTGAAAAATTTAAGAAAAATTAGGTTAAACTAACTAGAATTTTATTCCAACTATTTATTTTTATTAATCAACGTGACAAAATAAATAATCATTCTTTACATAATTTATTTTAATCTAATTCTATTCACTTAATGATGTATTTTTATTAGTAATTTATTTTAAAGTTCCTTTTTGGTATTATATTAATTAGTTTATTTTATTTTATTTTGACATGATCATATTAGTTAAGTTACACGTTTTTGGTGTACCAATATAGGGAGTGAGTGTTTGACGGTTCTAGTTCAAACCCAACCTATTGTAACAACACTCTTATCATGGAGTCTTCATAGATCACAATTGCTTTTATTTTCTTCTAGAAGACAATGATGTCCTTCCATCAATACTAGCTTGCATATATCCCCATTTTCTTCATTGTCCAAGCTGAAGCCATACCCTTTAATTCCTTTCTCTCACACGTTGAATTATGAGCGTGTTATGAAAATCACTATATTCTGATTCATTGGATTTATTAGTTGGGTCTGTTACACATTAAAATCAGTTTCTTCCATCAATATAATTAGCCAAACTAAGAAAGCAAACTCTCTTCCCTTCCACATAACCATACACAAATTATCCCCTCTCACAATATTCTTCATTACTTCCTATTCTTTGACTACACATCTCCAATATTCCAATGATCTCCCATTTTGTATATAAATATTTTCCAAGTTCACCAATCTATTCCCTCGCAACATTCATTGAAGTCTAAGGTATACTCTATGTTCTTTTTATCTTGTTTACTTCCATACGTCAATCTGTAGTCCTAGAATGATGTCTCATTGGAGCTATTTTCGTTTTTCTCAAACCTGTCATCGTAGAATTGCGACTACGCCTTCGTTCACCGTTCGATTGGGCTAATTTTTGGACAGCGTGATCAAGACATGCAATTCTTCATTTTCAACGGTCCGATCGTCAAAATAATTCATGGAGTGAGAGAAAACGTGTCTATTATTAAATATTGGTAGCAATTCCTATCTTTTAAAAAGAAAAATAATTAAAACGTAAATGTATTTTCATGGTAAAATTTAATCATTTCTAAAAGTGATTATTCTTAATTATGTTTTATATGAAAGTTGTGTATGATAATGTGGTGTGAATTGATATATTTTATATTATTATGCTTTATATGTTTTTGTGGTTTTGGAAAAAGAAGTGTTACATTTTTTTTGATGAATTAAAGAAAAGAGGAAGACGAAAATGTGAGTTTATGAAATGATTGACTTTTGGTTGTGTGTTTGATGATGCGTTAATATTTGACTGTAATCGCCCTAGTGGCGGGTTAATATTATATATATGTGTGGTGCCTTAGTGACGGGATTACAATTATATTCTGTGTGGATGCCTTAGTGGCGGGAATTATATCCGGATCATATAGTTATAAGAACATTCATCTTATGCATAATTGCATTGAGTCTGTTGTATACATTTGGGTGATGATTGACTTAAAACTATTTTATTGCAAATAAGATGTGTGTGAACCTTACTTTGAAACATATGACTTGAATGTATTTTTCTTAATTCTTTTTGATTGATAAGTTTTGATATTATCTATTTTATGACATTGTTCTTGTGCTTTGAGTATGAACCAATTTGGATAAGGAAAATGACCCTTACATTAATATAATGTTGTAGGTACCAAATATGATATATGAAGTTTGATATGTGATGAAAGCGTACACGGGGACAAAATTGGGTTTTTGATTGAATTGTAACTTTAGAAGAATTTTTTTGAAGGATATTAGTTTAAGAATTTTAATTAAATTATGTTAAAAAAATTTGTATATGTTTTGCTAAGAATTTATTATTGATGAAATAAAAAGAAAGTAGTGTTTTTCGAAAAATGAGGATGAATTGGGCGTAATGTCTTGGATCAAAATCCGGGGCGTTATTAACATCTCTCCCTGTAAGTGTGAGACTCCGCGTATGTGATTTGGTAAAAAAGGTGGGTTGGTGGTGATTTAATGGAGGGAGGTTTATGTTCCTTTCTTTCATGAGAAATTACGAAATAAATTAGAAAAGAAAAGAAGATAAAAAAATAATTTGAACATGAGAGGAATGATAAGGAAAAAAAGGAGTGTGTGCTTTTTTGTGAGCCTATAGAGAATATAGTGAATTGCTGATAATTTTACTGGTTCGATTAAGGTGTTGGAGATTTTTGAGTAAATATTTTACCAAAAAATTAGAGTAACTAAAAAAACGCCATGTTATTTTAAAATTTCTAACAAACATTTATTTTGTCAACTCAACAACACACATATGCTTTTTTTTACTGTCAAATTTTACCAAAGATTAAAAGTGAAGGGATTTCAAGTAGTTGAGATTGAATATAAAAAATATAGCATGAAATAGAATGACTTCAAATAACTAAAGTTTAATTTAAGATAAAAAAATTAAACAAGACAACCAAAAACTAACAAATAAATTATCATAATGTTGGCATAATGTTGGGATTTTTGGGTGAGTCTTCACTGAGTTGGATGATCATATTAGGTCAATAACAACTATACAAATGAGATTGACGCCACATCTTCACATAAAACCTTAAGACATTAGGTATTTTGGTCATCTCACTTATATGTTGTTCAAAATGTACTCTTCCATCCAATGTATAACATTAACTCACATTTGACACATTAACATATACTAAGTAATTGTGCTACTATCTTAAATTGATATATTAGATCAAGTAATTCCCATATTATATCAAATTAAAAAATATCTTAAATTGAGTACCAAAATATATTATATTGAGTGCGAAAAATATACATTATATTATGTATCAAAATATATTTCAAATCATGCACCAAACTACATTGATTGCATACCAAAATATTTCAGATTACATACCAAAATATTTTAGCAAAACTCGGTGACTAAGAAAACACTTTATCATAATGTTTAAATTAATTATTTAATTTAACATTTGTAGATAATAAAATATATAAATATATATTTTTCGCTAAATAATTATGTACCCCTTGGAGGGACACACCCACTATATAAATACTACTAAATGCGATCCATCTAATGTAAGACTTCCACCTTTTTTAATTCACACAATACTAATTCTATTCATATATGAATTTGTGTTTAATATTTTAACTCAATTTCTATCCATATTCCCTCAGTAAGTATATAATATGTTCATGATTAATCATGACTTTGAATATTTGCCATCCCTAGTTATCATGAGGGACTGATATGCTTATCGTATTAGCTCTATTGGAAAATTGTGATCCTTAGGCAAGAGTTATACAACTCTTTATGCCCAAGTGTACTTTCTTATATATGTTTTTATCATTTTCACCGTTTTCTATCAAATGATCCCGATCTTTGTGCGCAGATTCTCTAAAGGGTGAAAATGCACATGTGATTATGTCAAAGTGAATGGTTTTCAAATTGAATTAAAATGAGCTGTGGACATGTGTACATGCCTATTGTAGTTGCTACCCACGCGAATATTGATATTTCAAATTGCATGAGGATAGATGATATAATATGTCACTTGAATCCTACTCATTGTCATCCCTATATGAGAAATGAAGCAAGCACTCTATTAAGTTGCCTATTCAAAAATAAAATAAAAAACACTACAAGTTTCAATGTGAAAAATCAACACACTTGTTGCATAATAGAGAAAATGATTATATTTTAAAAAAAACATAATTCATATGTTCTCGTAAAATACATGATAAGGAGTTCTTTTCTTTGCTTACGAAATCAAGCTATCAACTATTTATACACATTAATTTTTACACTTGAATGTATTAATGTTTAAAATGTGTACTATATACTTTTTTCTCTCTTTCTGATAGAGTGTACTATATACTTATATCTTGTCTATTTCTTTTTCTTCTTATTTTGGTTTTAAGGTATACATTACTTTTCCTTTCTACCTTTTACAATATTTTTTTTCTCTCTTTTTCTTTTTTTGATGAAATCTTTTCTCTTGTTTTTGTTTTAGTTATTCCAACCCCTGTTTTTTCTTACACTAATATTCCCTCCCATGTTATTTCTTTTTACGTTTTTCATGTTCTTGTTGTTATCATTATCTCGTTTCTTTTATTTTCGTGTGTGTAACCATTGTTAAATTGTTTCAGTCTTTATCATAAAATGTGAATAGTGTGTAAAATAACACAGTGTTGAAGTTTTCCTAGCATAATTCCCTCAGAAATAAAATAATTTCCTGGCATAATGTTTGAAAAATAGAGCATCCAATGTTGTTTAGGAATGTACTCTATGGACCACATTTACATTTATGTTGGTCCACCCCCCATATCATAGGTTATCCATTTTCTCTTTCCTTATTCAATTAGTAATTTTTAGACTTTTATTATCTATGAAATGGAAAGTAAAGGAATCTTTGGCCTAATCCGTCATTTCCGAAATTGTAGAAAGTAGAAACCCAACATAGACAAAATTACGAGCACACCCCGAGACACTTCATCGCACTTACACTTTCCCCCATCAAACGCGTGCGCAATGCGCATCGTTCTCATCAACACCGCTGATTAAATCTCATCCCTCCATCAAATCCCACCAACAAAATCAACGGCTAACATTCCCGCACTGCACCGTAGAGAACAAGTACTGTAATTAATGCATTACATCACACCACACCTTTTAATAGTGAGATAGAGAGCGTTGACACATTGCAAACTCACTCTGAAGAGCTTTCATAACTCAGAAACAAACTACTGTGTGAGTGTTTTGTACTTTTTTCTGGGTATGTAAAATTTTAGGGTTTTGGTTCTTTCTTCTTTTCTAGTGTACTCTTACCAATTTTCTCTTTCAACCATTTTATTTCAAAGGTCACTTAACTAACCATTGAATTTTCTAAATTTATTAATATTTTTTTGTGTAAATTTTAATTTTTGTTTTGTTCATGCATGCTGCATTACTGTTCTGATTTTTGTGTTTTAATGTAATTATTTGTTTGGATAAAATGGGTTCTTTGCTTTAGCTTCTTTGTACTGTTGATTTTATTTTTCTCTGAAAAATGAAAATTTACCATGTTACCCTTTATTTTTCTGGGTTTTAGATTTTGTTGTTGTTGTTGCATGCATGTTTACAGCTTCGATCTTGTGATTTTTGTTGTTTATTTGGAACTGAAAAGGTATTTGCTTTATTAGGTTTAAGAAATGAAGCTTATTGTTTTGAAATTTTTACATTTTTATACTTTTTTGGTGACTCTTGACTCAGTACTGGTTATTATTTAGCTTTTGAGGTGTTCTTTTTAGTTTTTAATATTATTTTTCTGTAACTAGATTTTTGTTGTTGCAATGTTGGTCTCTGGTACAGTGGTACTGCATTTGAGTAGTGTTGACCGTACATTGAATGCGTTGTTTTTCCTCTGTTTGTGTAACTTCTCCACTTGCTGATTTTGGTACATTTTTTTCTATTTGACTTTTTTCACCTCTTTACTTTAGCCCCTTTTTTAGATCAGTAATTGTTTAATGTTTGGTATTGTTTTTTTTTTTTTAACATT
>Ga0228710_1005063_pt1 | contig 20613 bp, 11 predicted proteins | sample MedpolnodulmetaG_FD_177995 | JGI IMG/M metagenome (GOLD analysis project Ga0228710, IMG submission 177995) | Root nodule microbial communities from Medicago polymorpha collected in Santa Monica, California, United States - pink nodules | ecosystem: Host-associated > Plants > Roots > Nodule... | reverse complement strand
TCGCATCGGTTTCCGACCCACCAATGGTGGACGACTAATCTGGCTCATGCGTAGAGCCATGCGCACTGGCCAAGCGTTGTTCCCCCTGGGAATCGAACCCGGTATTCCTCGGATACGTCCTTGGAAGGAGCTCCTTGCCACTGGAGCCCAAGCAACTTGGTTAAAAAAATCGTTATGCAGAACGTTTTAATTACATATAGGCACAAATGAAATCGTTACATAGCTTATATATTGATCGTTTTAAACCATGCATTAACTTTCTCACACAATGTTAACTCACCCATCTTATCTTGTGTATATTAATCTCTCTTCCTCTCTAAAGTTCTATATATTGATCATTTCCTTTCCTTTTTTTCATGGCAGGGTTCAGGGCAAGCAGTGGCAGTTAGAGCATCAGCAGATAGATGTGCTTTTTATAACTGCAGGTTTCTTGGGTGGCAGGTAACTTCACACTCTTGATGTATTTGTTCATATGTTAGACTAGAGTCTTAGAGAGGCTTCTTAAATTATTTTATATTGTGATGTATTCATGTTGAATTTGCTAAGAAGAATTTGATGACTCTCAATGCATTCATCTTTGCTTTTCTTTAAAAATGATTTGATCAAATGAACTATGTGGTGAATGATATCTTAGTGTAAGTTATTACTGTTCTTGTACAATCTATAGTTGTTGTGTATAAACGATAACATTTTCTACGGGACGATCCAATTTATATGGAGGCTTAATACGAGTTTTAAGATGAGGTTTTTTTAAAGTCTACATTAGTATTTTAATAAAATTACTAAATTTTTCATTTGATAATATGTCAATTGATTTAATCTTTGTTTAGATTTTATGAAGTATTTTGTTAAAGTCAATCAATATAAAATTGTCTTTTGAAGTATTTGATAAGGAAACTAACTTTTTCAAAGATCGCCTAAAAACTAAGAAATTGGTAAGGAAACTAACTTTTTCATTGTTTATGATGCAGGACACACTTTATTTACATTATGGCAAACAATATTTGAAAGATTGTTATATTGAAGGAAGTGTGGACTTCATATTTGGTAATAGCACTGCCCTCATGGAGCATTGTCATATCCACTGCAAGTCTGCAGGGTTCATAACTGCACAGAGCAGAAAATCTCCACATGAAAAAACTGGTTATGTATTTATGAGGTATGCGACCATGTCTAGTGTCATCAACCTTTACATTGGATACTGACACGACAATGATACTGACATGTAGAGACCAGTAATAGTTTGAGAAAATGGAACTAATTGAATATAACCACATACATATATGTCGGGTTAATGTCAAATAGCGATACATGTCGGATATCAGACACACCTTCAATATAAAGTGTTAATGTTACTAAATAGAAATCTACTTATATGTTCTAGGAATTTTGGTTCCTAAAATTATAGGTACTTTACATATAAAGTTTAAATGGTTTGTGGTGTGATTGCAGATGTGCTATCACAGGCAATGGAGGAAGTTCATATGCATATCTTGGAAGGCCATGGGGACCTTTTGGAAGAGTGGTCTTTGCATTTACTTATATGGATCATTCTATAAAGCCTGCAGGTTGGAATAATTGGGGGAAACTTGAGAATGAAAAAAGTGCTTGCTTCTATGAATACAGGTACATCATTTCTGTCTCTATCTTTGTATTACATATCTCTAAATATTAGGACTATTTAAAAACATGTTATAAATCTAATTTTAAATTACATGATATATTTTTTTTAAAAAATATATCCCTAATTAATATTACTGAATGCAATAATTTTGTATAAAAATTACAGGTGTTTCGGACCGGGTTTTTGTCCCTCGAAACGGGTGAAATGGGCTAGAGTGTTGACGAATAAAGAAGCTGAGGAGTTTCTCATGCATAGTTTCATTGATCCAGAACCACAGAAACCTTGGCTTGCTCAAAGAATGGCCTTAAGGATTCCATTTTCTGCTTAGAAATTATGTTAAGGACACTAGAGACATGGATGTGAATGTGATACAAAGTATAAACCTAAAGTAAAAGCCAAATCTTAAAAAGCTTTGATATTTTCACTTGTATCGAATAATCTATTGAGTATGAATTGTGAATTAATAAATTGGTACCTAGGTTATTTTATTGTATCCAATTTTGTCTCATTATTGAATTTGCTTATGTGTTACTTTAATCTTTTATAATTTTACCTACTCCATATAAGAAAGCTCAAACAACCTTTACCATCGGATTTTTACATTAAGTCCTAAAACAATCAAGGGAGAAAAACTACAATTTGAAAACAAGGTTCAATTTGCCATCATATTAAGCAATAAATCAAGACCTAGACTTACATATATAATATGAGTATTCTTTGTTTAATTTTTTGGTTTCAAACATAGCATTGAACGTTGCAATTGGTACATTATAGTATATTCTTGTTAGTGATGTTCAGAAACTAATTGAGCTGATTAATTGCTAATCGACATGCAATGATAATGGAATTTTGTAAAACATAATTAATCTCAAAACCCTAAAGCAAATATTTGGTTATTACATGAACAAATGACACCAAAATTTGATAAACAAGAACTTGAATTTAAACTAAGCTTAATCTAAAACTAAAAATCTATGCACTCTAGTACAATAACTACTAACATCATTATAAATGGAAATCATCAACTCAAAATTACTACAAAATGACAAATTGAACCCAAGCCCATTTGGCAAATTTACTTCAAAATTATGTATCCTTTTATATATAGTATAGTATAGATAAAAAACACTTTATTCACAAAACAAAAAAATAACTATAACTCATGAGTCTTATGGTCGATTTCTTTTAGCACACAAAAAGCGACGTTTTTGGTGTTAATATAAGTCTCATCATATTTTCTTTTCTTTAAACATATCCAACACCACTTAGTTAAACCAACAAAGCAAAATAATCAAAACTCAATTGTTTTACAAAAATTATTTTTCTACAAAATCAAACTTTTCTTTTGGATCCATTAGTACCTATACCCAATCTATGATATTCATGAAAGAACTAAGCTTGGATAAAATGAAATCATCATATTCCTTTGAAAACGTGGTTCGCCCTTCATACAACAAGACCAAATAAAACAATATTCTTGATCTTTAAATAAATTATTCATGATCTAAAATGTTTTAACCCAACTCATTATAAAATCAAAGAATATATTTTTGTCAAAAAGAACCAGATAACAAAGTTTCGACCACAGAGGAAGTAAAATAAAAGGAAGGAAATTGTTACCTTATTTAGGTTTCTGTAGAGAAAGAAGGGAGCTCACGGAAGAGAGAAAAGCAAAATTCTATAGAGAAACAGGGGAGTATCATTATGAGAGACAACCAACCCCGCTCTTGGATACGATAAACTATCCAATTCATATAAAAAATCTCTTTAACAAGGTAAAATAGGAGTGGGGTTCTTCATATGAATTGGATATTTTATGGTATCCAGAGTGGGGTTGATTGTCTCTCGTAATGATACTCGCCCTCTACAGATTTTTAGAGAGAGAGAGTTTTCGGTGCTGTGAAAGTAAAAGGGATGAGCAAAAATTTCTTGGTTGCTAAGTCACTTAAATAGAACACATAATAAAATTCTAGTCCTTGGATCAAAGTAGAAGTATGTGCATTAGATCTTGGTCCTTCTTTCAATCTTGATCAGCAAGATTCTTATTGAATAAAACAAGAATTAATATAGGCCATTGGATGAAATAGTAAATATATGTGCTCTAAATCTTAGTCATTCATCCTTTCTTAGTCATCAAGTTAATTTTCATTGATATATAATAATGGTAAGAATATTCGAATTCATATTTATCGATAAGAAAACTTTTTATCCAGATATTTTATATGACGTGTTCTGATGAGAAAATTTCCGATCGAGAAATTATTTTTACTGCATAAATCATCTTAAATAATTTTGTGAGTCTAATAAAAAAAAATTCGCATTATTATATGCAGGGACCGGGGTTCGAACCCCGGACAAAAAAATAAAAAATAATCGTAGTAAATGGGGTTCGTTTCAAGCTCTAGAAATATTTTCTAAAAATTTTACCACGTGTCACCATCGCGACAAAAATCCTAAAATATTTGAGCAACAATTAAAATTTATGGTCGAAGCTATTATTTATTTTCCTTTTCTCATAAAATAAAAGTTATGTGGGAACATAATACTATATTATTAATATTTATTTATATTCAAAATTACGGGTCTTACACATATGCTTCGGATAGATCAAACAAAAGGGGATAGTACAATTCATTTGAATGGAAGATAAGAAAGGAACATACATGAAGAGTTTCAGAAGTAAGACAATTGATTCTACATCTTTCACACTTCTCTTGGTCACACATTGAGCTATATACCTACTCTAATTTATTAATGTACACATTTTTTACTCTCTTGTGTCAATGTGTATCATTTTATAACCAACTTACTGACTTAGATTCTTCAATCTACATCATCACACTATCACAAGATAAATGTCATCACAAATTTGGAGAAGTTAGTTGTTCACAATTGAAGGAGTTGTATTGTTTCAGGCCTGCCTCCAAACTTTTTTATGTGGTTTTGTAATTTGAAATGTATGGTCATAGATTACAATAAAGTTTTCGAACCACTATCATTTTTCTCTCATGCATATCACACTTTCTAACTACACAATAATTATAAAATTTAGACATCTCATTTTCTTTTTTTATTGTTTCTTGTTATGAAACATAATTATTGAACTTTATTTGAAGTTTGAGATTGTTGACAAATTCACATTTAGATCATAGATGTGAAGAAAAAGAAAATATGATTTGAATATACTCCATAAAAAATGTGTGTACATGCTATTTCATTTGTGTTAGTCATTAAACTCATGTTGGAGACTTGGAGCATTCTTCTAACCTATTAATCTTTACGAACAATTTTTCATAGTATTGGATTCCTTCAATTATTTCTCCCACATGCATATCATACCAATTGTACAATATCTTATATCGTCACTCTGGTTATACATTTACATCTCTCACCCAAAATGCTTTTAATGTTACCTTACATTAGGCATCACACCACTCTACTTTCTTCCTCTTTTGATTTACTGATTTATTTTCTCCTCTAATACTTGGATATTTAATTTGCTATAACTTGGAAAATAGGTCGATTCTATAACGCACAAATGAAATATGTCTTGCACCCTGTACAAACTAGTTTCCACAATTTGATCAATAAATCTCATTATTAAATAAAATATAATGTGACTTATTGATCCAATGATAAAAAAGATACTTATGCATGGTGTAAGACTATTTTATTTAGGAAAATGATATTTCTAGCAAGAAATATCCTCACGAATTCATAGAGAAATGTTTTAATTGGCCAATAACCTATGTATTCCAGCCCATACCCACTATAATTCCATTTTCTTCTATTATAAAAGGTCTAGGTGGGCACTATCGGGATGTTCGCTATTTAGCACTTCGCTATATATAGCAGTGCTGTTTTATTTGTATAGATTAGACAAAGTCTAGAAAATATATCTTTATCTCCGGTAAAAAGAAAAAGTCACGTCACCCCTTATATTTTTCACTTTCACCCCTTCACTTCACAATTCACAAACTATTTTTCTTCTCTTTCACTTAGTAACAACAAACTTTGTATAGCTTTCTCTATATTTTAATCTTCTTCCGCTGCATGTTTATCCTTATGATTGATATATAATCTGTAATTACATATGCCTCTGCTTTTTGGAAACTACATTCCAAAGTTCACGTGTAGTAGTAGTTGAGAATAATGTCAATAATGTCACACTCTATCTACTTAGTAGTTCTACAATTTTGTCATCTCTTTTGTTTTTCCTTTTCTTTCTTTTACCCTTTTTTACTTGTAATATATTGTAGCAAGAATTATAGTGCACCTTAATTAGTTCATTGTAAATTTTAAAAAGGATCGTATATATTTCACTGGCCATTGACTTTTGAAAACTGTCATTTTTGCAGGCAACAACAACAACCCTAATTGTTGAAGGAATTTTCAAGAGTGAAAGAGTGGTAAAATTCCACCAACCATGATGCAATCTATCTCTTTCTTCTAGGAGCCGGTTGCACTTGCATGTCTTTTGAGAGTTAGGGTTACTTTTTTTTTATGTGCTTTTGAGAGTTGACTATTTCCATTATGCTGGTAGTTGTTGCACTGAAGTGCACATATATGGAGTTTGATAAGAATTAAAATTGGTTTGGAAGAAGTCTTCAATGTATCATCAGGGATCTTAATCTATTTATGATCTTACTGTCAAATGGGCTTGTAGTTTGATATTAAACTTGGTTTTATATTGTTCACCGCTTTTATTAAACAAGGTTTTCATTTCGACAAACCCACTTAGTTGGTTTGGTGGTATTGACTTGGGACCATGGAGTTTTTTATCCTCCTCGAGGTCTTAGGATCAATTCTCCCCGGTGTCAATTTAGGTGGGCTAATTTAGATTCTTCAAAAAAAAAAAGGGTTTCATTTCAACATTTACCTATTTTCCTTAATCTTGAACATATTTAACCTTTTTTTTAATACCATCTGTCGATTAAATATAACAAAAAAATTGAAAATAAAACACTTTACCGAAATAAAATAACACCACAAGTCGATACTTAGGTGTTGTGGAAATACCGGTGATTGTTGAGATGGTAGTCAATATATGCACTATAAAACAACTTTGGTATATGACACAAGTCAAATTAGTCTATTAAAATTGATGCACAAAATTAATCTCGAGATCTCAAGAAAAGCACACTTCATAGCCAACTTCAACCCTATCAAATTGGCATTTGTAGTTATTAGTTGATGTTGATTACTTGTTAGTCTACATATGCACTACTAAAAGGGAGCACAACTAACAACCATATTTTGATTAAAAGAAACATTGATTATTTCCACCAATATTGATTATCCTTGATTATTCAAAACAAGATGAGGAAAGTAACAAAATAAAGAGCAAACAATATGAAGAGATTATAAATTATAAGTACAGAAAAACTTTAACCGTGAAGTAGGATGAAAGTAACAAAATAAAGAGCAAACACGATGAAGAAATTATGCAAAGAGATGAGGGGATCTAAATTTGGAGAAAAGAAGAGAAAAAGTTTGGACGATATGCACACACACAGAGAGATGAGGGTAGCTTTTCCTTAGTGGAAAGGAGAGTAAATAAATTTTATGGGAAAGAGAGAAAAGCAAAGGTTCAATATTGAAGACTTGATGGCAATGCCAAGAAAGAGGTGTATGGTATACTAAAATTAAAAGTATTTTTTTTTTAAACTAGTTACAAACCCGTTCGAAGCACGAGTTTAGTAACGTATCTTGTAAAAAAAATTGTTTCAAAGGAAAAATGAGCAAATTAATGAATATTGCATAAACATTATAAATTTTTATCAAAATATTTATGAAAGTTTTACGAAGTCTTGAATAGAGATTAATATTTGTGAAATTGTGATGATTGATAAAAGAATTAAAAAGGGTAAGGGTATAGAAATAAATTTATTAAAGAATTAAAAAGGGTAAGGGTATAGAAATAAATTTATTAAAGAATTAAAAAAAATTAAACTTATTTTTGTTACAATTTAGGCCTAAAAAAAATATTGGACTTCATTGAGTTTCTCTCTAATTTTTTTATCAGGCTTGAAGCTATGACTCTAAGTTTGAAAACTGCAAAATTCACGAAAATTATTGAAGAAACACTATAAACAAATAAACGACATTGTCAAAAATGAAATCATATTTGGCTATAGTGATCAAGCAACAAAAAAAGGAAGCATATTAAATACCTATAATCAATGGATTCTAATTGCATAGAGGCGACACTTATACTTTCTCTGTGTCTGGTCATCAATGAGAGTGATTGTTTTGCGCTTTCCTTTCAGAATTGTTCTTGAAACCTCGTTTGGAAAATGCTAAACAGGAAAATAACTGCAATATTAGTCTAATGCATATTAACATGGATAAGATATATGCGAATATAGTTACATATAATTTATAAAATGAAGGTAGCATAACTGATTTTAAGCTAAAGAAAATGTACCATGACTTCTAATTTATCTTCCTATAAAGTCTAGATAAATGCATGCATGTGCATTATATGTACCCCGTTGACCAATTAACATTGTTGAAACAAATGGAAATTAAGCATCACTCCCACATGTGCATCTATAGCTAGCACCATTTGACATTGATGTCTTCGAACATTTGGTGCAACTCTCATAATACCATCCAAACTGGTTAGGATTGAATTTAGTTGTTTTCCAAATAGTGATGCAGTATGTATCCTAACACAAATTATGCACATGGAATAAAGAATAATGCAATATGTATTTTTAATTTGTGCGTAAAAAACTCAAAGCATGTTTGTACATAAAAAAGCAGACCTTGACTAAGTTTATAAATTCAGCAATTGGCCTAACTTGAGACATATTGGAAAAATCATTGTACGAAGTATGTTGAGAAGAAGCCAAACTCTGACTTAAGTTCTGACTGAAGCTTTGACTCTGAACTTGAGAAGTCTTAAAGTCACGGCAACAATTCAAGAAACATGGTCAAAAACAATCAAATCAGATTGTGAAATAATAAGTTACTCTAACACTGTATTGTGAAATCATAATGTAAACTTACTAAGTCTTAAACTTCTCAACAACCGGATGATCTAGGCTGATGAGCAGCCTCGAACCGGACCAATTGTTACATCTATTTGGGTTGTCATTGACTACAAAATGGAAGTAAAGAACTAAAGGTAAATAGATGGTAAATGATAAAGTTACAAAGTATTTTTCCTATAGTGTTACATCAACCATATCCCCACTGCATAAGGAAAGACATCTTTCAGGACATTACCAAACTTATACAAAATCCTATCATCTGATGCAGACAAATTAGAAAATAATACCTTTTATCTTTCAACACAATGTTCGTACACGGTTTCTTTTCGGTCCCAATTGGCGTTGTCTTGACAATCTCATGAAGAAGCCCGATGATTTCTTAAAAAAAAAATTTACATCTATAAGAACGTTATAATCGGAGAAAACACAGAAATAAATTAAAGCACATAACTATACCATACAAAACGTCAGTTTTGAATTTTCCATCTTGAATTTTCTTAAATGACTTAAAGCGAAATTCATGAGTAAGAACATTAGTTAACTTGTCATACTTCTGCACCTTTGTACCAGAACCAAAAACAACCTTAAAGAGATTAAATACAATGTCATTATCAAACACATGACAATTATACAATATATAAGTCTTGTTTTCCTCAATCAAAGCCTTCCAATGCTCTAATTCTCTATATCGAGTTATTACATGAACTCGATCACCCTAAATCTAAGAAAGAAACCAGAAAATATAAATAAATCAAAATATACACTAATAAGTAACCTTCATAAATCATAAAGGAAATTACAACAAATCTTAACTAACTCATTTAACATTTGCATCACAAATAATGAGCTTCATATGTTGATTCTCATTACTACCAGTCACAATCCAAGAATCAAGCACTCCAAATCCTATTTTTCAAATGTCAAAATCATTTTTGAAATCCTTAATGTAGTCATAATCCTTTGACATTGAAAGTCCTTTATAGAAATACAATAATACATCATTTAATTTTATTCCCTTCGTTCATTTTGATATCGAAAGAAACTAATATAGTTCTATGTGATCAATTTTTGTATCATCAAATCAACCTGATCTTAAATGCACAAATTTCTGTATCATCAACTTTCTGGACCTCAATGATATGACCAAAACAAATTTATACCAATCAACTTTCGTGCGGCTCAATGATATAGGAAAGAATAAACCAAATATGAAAACTGTTACATCTTTAGGATCACTCACAAAAACTAAAATAACCTACATGCATCAATTTTTTTCAACTACAATGCTAGAAGCTAAAATAACAATTCAATCATCATGACCTCTACTATACTCCACATAACAAAGAAAGATTTTTCTACAGTCATGCAACATAACAATTTCTGGTACATAATCCATTAACAATGGAAGAAAAAAAACCCTTAAAACGCAGAATCATGAAAAATGGAAGAAAACCACCTATGATGAAGCAAAAACAAAAACAGTGTCGAAAAATGAACCCCTCAAGGCATAAAAATCAATCAACTCAAGTCATGCATGGTCTCAGAACCATGTAAAAAAGAAGAAAATGACCTATTATGAAAAAGAAAGTGAAACATTGTTTCCAGCTGAACTTAGATACCGTTTAGCCTAGGTTTTTTAGGTCTAAAAGTTACTTCAAAACAAAGTTAAAATGAAGGCCTTTAAGAAAGAAGGTAAAGTTATTTGGTTTCTTTGTTTTCTTAGTTTTAAAACTATTTTTAAGTTAAATGTTGTTTAGTACTCAACCAAACAACACTAAAAAAATTTATAAACATTAGCGTAACAAAAAAACAGACAGACGGACATAAAATATTACTCTAAACGTTAATGTGTGTGTGCATATATTCAGAGGTTGAAGAAAGGAAATAAAAATATTTGGTATCATTAAATGACAGCATGAATAAAAATATTTGTGAGGTTGTGATGATTAAACAATATTGAAATTAAATATATAAGTGATAAAAAAGATAATAAAATTCCTTTGAAAAAAAGATAATAAAATTAAATGGAACCTCCTTAAAAAATTAAATGAAATGGTTCAAAAAAATAAAATTAAGTTAAATGGAAGAAAAAAACATATTGAAATATAATATTAAAAAATAAAAGAAAAGGTTCTCAACATGAGTTGAAAAGAGGTGCTTGTGATATTATGTTTGGACTATCTTCTCCTTAAAAATGTAGAGAAGTTGAAAAAAAAAGTTGAGTCAAACGATACCTTAATCTCCAACAACGACAATGAAGAAGCAACTGAATTTAGGAGAAAAAATTGAAAAATAGTTAAAAACATGAAAATTGAAAAATAAAAAATAGTAAGTTATTAAAAATCTATATAGCACCGCTAAACCGCCCACTACCTCGAACCATTAACTTTACCACCAAATGGTTAAACATAGTAGAGTTGCAGAGATTCACCAAAAAGAGTTATTTTAGTCTTGCTTTGTTCTCATTCTTAAACCATCGAACAATTTTGCTATTTTATTATTCTTTTCATATACTACCTAGCCGCTTGATTACCGACTAGTAATTAACATTATCTTTTATTTTTGTACTACCTAGAAGCATAATAATCTTTGATGTCTTTGCATTGCATATATGTAATCATATATCATCATTCACCCTCAAAAATATCAGAATTCATCGTACATAGTATAATTATAATTTGAACTAGCAGGGACAAAACTAGCGTTGCATAACAACAACCACACAACCTGAATTTCTAACCCTATCCTTATCACACATAATTGGTTGTAATTACTCAAAACATCATACAACAACATCAATTTCTTATATCTAACATACTTGCTTCATGAATTAACTTACAATGAAGAAGAAGAAGAGAGAGTTTAATTACCTTCCATTGTAATTTCATCGATACTTCTTCCACTAGTTCTTTTTCACGCATCCTCTTCTCCCCTCCTCTTGTATGTTCTTCCTCATACCTTTTCTTTTCATTTCCCGAAAAATCTCCTCCCTAGAAGCCTCTAGGCTATATACTTATATCTTTTTCATTTTTTTTATTTACTTTTATCTTAAGTAAATGACTTTTCCCTTTTATATTTTCTTACGTGGACTACATATCATCCACTAAATGCTATTTTACTCAAAAATTGTTTCTAACTAAATCCAATTATTACTATTTGAGTTTGATATTATTTATATTTAATTTCAAATTAATTAATTAATTTGTTACTATTCTAAAACTAGATATTTAGAAGCTATCTTAAATAAAATATATCATAATTATATGATCTCAAATTAATAAATAAGTTATTTTAATTGAATTCCTAAATCATTTTTTTTTGAATTTTTTTTTCCAGGGTATTACATTTGCATTCAAGCTAGTAGTTGAATATGAATGGATGCCTCATTTTGTTCCCATTGTCAAATTATCTGTCATGGTGTGATCTTTGGCTATGTCCCACCTCTTGATGGCCTGTGCTTTAGGAGCCACCTTCATAAGTCTGTTTGTCTTCAGTTTTTTTTTCTCTCTTTGATCAAAAAAGTTAGGAGCTACTCCTTTCGATCTAAATTATACGGAGTTGTTTTGGTCATTTTACAGAAATTAAGTATAATTAATGTTGTATGAGAAAGAAAAATTACAAGTTACTCCTTCCGGTCATATTTATAAGCAAAAATGTACTTTTTAGCTTCATTGAATACATAATGTATTTAGTCTATATATTGACCAAATACATTAAGTATTGAATGAATCTAAAAAGTGTTTTATTTTGCTTATAAATGTGACCGGAAGGATTATTTTATAAAATTATCCTTCATTAATTGTATTGGAAAGATAAATTAAATAATTGAAAGAAAAAAGTATCAAATAGTAGACGATATAGTAGAAAAATTAGCATTTAATATTTCATTAGTAAAATTAGCATTTAATATTTCATTAGTATTGTAAAATGACTTATAATTTAGAACAAATATTTCTATAAGACGACTTACACTTTAAGACGGATAGAATAATTAGTAACATCAAAATATTATGTTGGAAGTTAAGATTATAAAGTAACAATAATGACTCTGTAAAAAAATAAGTAACAATAATCACTTTCTTTGTTAAAAAAAACAATAATCATTTTCTTGAATATAAATATTGAAAATATAATATCATATCAATCATCCTCGTGAGCTTATCTCAGTTGTTGTTATGGATAATGCATAAAATATGTAAGGTCCGGTGTTCGAACCCCGGCCACCACCAAAAAAAATAAATAATATCATATCAATCTAATATATAACATTCGAATGGGGTCATATTAATAAAAAAATATATGGAGAGGAGGGAGTGATTATGTGTTGGTAGAGGAGGGGTTCAATATGGTGGCAACACTTGCATCACATTTGAATGGGGGGTGGTTTGTTAGATGATAGGTGGCTGTCAGATAATATTATTAGATAGGTGGGGGAATGGGGCTTCTACTTTGTTTTGGAAGGACCCGTGGTTAGATGATGTATCTTTTGATGTTAGATATGCTAGGTTGTTTGATGTTGCCGTTAATAAATTATCCACAGTTGCGGAGATTTTTCTTTGGGGTGGGAATCAAATGGTGAGGCGTGGGAGTGTCATAGGAGATTGTTTGCATAGGAGGAGGGGTTGGTGAGGGAGTGTACAGAGCAACTGTCACTTGTTTTGTAGGCTGGTGTGACTGACAGGTGGATTTGGAAGCTTCATTCTTCCCATCGATACACAGTCAAAATTGCTTATAATATTTGACAACTTCTGAAGTTGGTGTTGATGATCGTTTTAATCATGTTTTGTGGCTTAAGAAAATTCCACTTAGGGTCAATATTTTTATTTGGCGTTTGTTCATGAATAGATTAGCAACAATGATTCTTTGTTGCTACTTGTGGCATGGTGGAGGATCAAGACCATTTGTTTTTTACTTGTGTTTTCTACAGTTAACTTTGGCTTTTGATATCGGGTTGGCTAGGTTCTTCTATAGCTCTTCATTGTTCGTTAATTGAGCATTTTATTTAGTTTGGAGGTCTTGGGGGCTTTTCCAACAAGTATCGTTTGGCTTTTAACATAATTTGGATTTCAGTTCGGAATGATTGTAATAGGAGACATTTTCATAATAAGACGGAACCACTTTTCTCTTTATTGGAAAAGGTTAAACTTCAAGCTTATTGGTGGCTAAAAATCATATTATGCTCTTTTCGATGTTGAATACACGGTTTGGAGATTGAGTCATTTGTTATGCTTTCAGGCTGTAACGTTATTCTTTATTTTCTTTCGGCTATTGCGTAGTAACTTGTATGTGTTTTTTTAACATATGAACATTTAGCTTTCTTTAATACACCTTGTACTAGAGGAACTTTTGTTGGTTTTTATATATTTGTTTAGCTATTTTTAAAAAATAAATAAATAAATAATATAACACATGCAAAGAAATATACTGTGTTGCTGAAGGATACATAAATAAGTTGGGCAAACCCAATAATGAGGCAACTAAACTCTAGCTTCAGATCCATCAGCTAAAGAAAAAAAACGTCTCGAATCCCAAATAAGTTTTATTTGAAAAATTAACTCAACTTATTTCTCTAATAACATGACATATAGGAAAAAATTTGGAACAAATGTGGTGCAAATATTTAACGTGTTTTATATATAAAATAAAAAGGTATTTTGTAAAAACATTGCATTATTGATATTTTGAAAATAGTGATGAGTTTTCAATCTTTTATAATATGGACTTTGGCATGCATACCGGTACATAAGCTATACTTAGTAAGTAAGCCTTACATAACTTAGTATATCTAAGAAAATATACAATAATGTTAACCACTAGTAAAAAATGTTCATGGCAGCCAAAGGTTCCTCACCCTAGTAAAAAATATTCCCAAAATGTTACCTTATAGGAAAAAATGTTTATGTATTCTATAAATGTGTTTGGATACATGAAACAAAGATTAAACAAGAGCTCTTATCAGAAAATACACTTTAACAAGCAATAAAACCTTAATTGAAAAATTAAGCTCAGTCTAATATACATTTCAAGTTGGAAAGCGATGCTTTGCCTCCATGTCCTATCTTGCAACTATCTCTGTGATGGATAATTCATTAGTCGAAAATAGTTCATGATTCGAAAGCGAAGAATCTAACTCAGGTGTAACATCATTTTCAGTGTAAAATCCAGGAACCTTTGGCTTTGGCAATAATTTTTCACCATTCAGCATTAGAACCACAGATGAAATTTCTGGCCTATCTTCTGGTCTTTGTTGAACACATAATAACGCAATTTGTATGCATCGAACGACTTCTGAGGGTGTACATTGTTGCCCTAAACTTTCATCCAATAGTTCCAATGCCCTCTCTTCTGTCCATAATCTCCATGCCTATAATGGTAAGAATCATATTAGTGAGTAAGCAACAATTCGAGTATTTGTGTTTGATTTTGCAGTGGCAAAAGTTGATTTTGAATGAAACTTTTTTGTAAAGTTTATTTCGGTTAATAGTTGAATGTAAAATGATTTACGGATGACAAAAGTGAAACCAAACATCGACTCGATAAGCAAGTTTGTGAATTCATAATGCTTACATATCCAAGAGGATTATTGTTACATTCTGGGTCTGAAAATTCTCTATTCTTCTTTCCGGACACAATCTCTAGTACTATCACACCATAACTAAATACATCTGATTTTGTAGAGAAATGTCCACTCCTAGCATACTCTGGAGGCATGTAACCGCTGAATATATAATTTTCAAAGTAAGTATTACTCGACAGTGCAATATTCAAGAGCCATAATCGAGTAGAAACTAACTTACTATGTTCCGGCCACCCTATTCGTGTTTTCCTCAACTTGCTCTCCGAAAAATGTTCGAGCCAAACCAAAGTCTGATATTTTTGGATCCAAATTTGCATCTAATAATATATTGCTAGCTTTTAGATCTCTATGGACTATCCTCAGCCTAGAGTCACGGTGAAGATAAAGAAGTCCCCGAGCAATGCCATTGATAATGTCGAAACGCTTGATCCAATCTAGTGACTTCCTTTTAATTTCATCTAGTCAATTAAACACATTTATAGTAACACTTGCGGTCGCCATTATTTCGTAAAATATAAATAAAAAAAATATCGCAAATGTTTAGAATAAATTGTTAAAGCTCTAACCAAAAACAAAGTAGTCCAAGCTTCCGTTGGGCATGTATTCATAGATCAACATCGTTTCTCCTCCTTCAATGCAGCATCCAAGAAGTTTAACAAGATTACGGTGTTGAAGTTTTGCAATCAACGCCGCTTCATTTTTGAATTCCTGCAACCCTTGTCCAGACTTCTTTGAAAGCCTTTTCACAGCTATCTCTTGCCCATTTATCATTGTGCCCTGAAAAAAAAATAATGTGAAATTGTTAGAAAGTATTTAACCAAAGTAGAAGAAGTACTTGATTTGTTTATTTAGGTCACCTTGTATACCGGTCCAAAACCACCTTCTCCGAGTTTGTTATTGCTCGAAAAGTTTTCGGTGGCTTTAACCAAGATGGACAAATCAAACGTTGTTAAATCAAGGTCTTCCTTTCTTTGTTTAGTATTGAAAATTTTGCTGCAAACCTTTCTTGCAACACCTATTTGATTGGTTGGATATATGAAAACATTATGACACATATTTTGTTTGATATATTTTGGTATCTACATTAGATTGTAAGATCTGTAAGTGTATATACCTGGATTTTTCATAATCCATATGGATAAAAATGTAATTAATCCAAAAATAGTCACACCAAGTGTGATTCCTATTATCTTATTCTTGTTGTTTCTGTGGCCAACTTCTGCAAGTTGATCTGAAAGATAAACAACATGATTAGTTACCAACTTCTTTATAAATTTAGTAACTTCCTATGCAGTAAAAAAAAATTAAGTACCTAATTCTGAAGGAGGGATTCTAACATAAAGATCTTGTCCCCATTGAGAGAATTTCCTCACATCTATCAGATTATTAAACCATATCAGACATCCACTTCCTCCGTTACGGATATCAATATTTGCATACGCTACACACGAACTATTTCTCAGACACCACTTCCGGCATTCCTCGAGATTCAACGTTTTACTAAACCATGACGAAGACGTGTCTGGCACTTTCATGAGTGTGTATTTCAAGAAACCATCTATGTAACTTGAATTCTTCCTTCGAATACAACCGTTCGACCAAAATGCTAGATTCCATTCTTCAGGAAACTTAGGAGCATATCCTTTCATGCATTCACAATTTGAATGGTTATTACCATCAATAGTACATACAGAATTTGCACCACAAAATGCATATATTTGACATTCATCTAAGGTTGTTGATAAAACTTGTCTTATGCTTGATTGACTTGTCCAAAACAAATTCTGAGGTCCATAAGGCATTAATTTAAGCACACTGAATATTGATCTGTCAAGCAGTTGGTATTCATAGTACACTTGTTTTTCATTGAACTCAAAAAATTGTGACAATACAGAATTTGAACCTGGTGATCCAGCCAAAGATTGACCATTCCATGGTCCTGATCTAAATATTACATCTGATCCATTGAACATAATTACTTGTGGATAACCTCTAAGATCAACTCTTGTAGTGAATTCTCCCTTAGCAGGATCATCAACACTTTTCCAAGATGTTATAAATCTTTCTAGACCAGCTTCTAAGTCCCATCCAAGCTTCATTCCTAGCATCGATGTATCAAAAAAATAATCAAAACTCTCACTGTCATTTTAGGATGGATTCATGCTTTTGACACTATGTTATGATTAGAAATGAAAATAGGTCAGACCGACAGACAAAGGTCTATGGTCTAGAGAACGTTAGGCTTAGGCCAGACTTTGTTTTATATAGACAAGGCCAATGGTTTTTTAGAAACCTATTTAGCTTAAAATGCAAGCAACCCACTGAAAAAGTCTATTACGGCTACATAATTAAATATAAATATTATCATTATTATTATAAATTTGTACTTTGAGTTAAATCTTGCTAACATTTTATAGAATTTAAACATATGACCTACACCACTCAAATGGTGTAAACATTGTTAAGAAGATAGTGTGATAGGCTTTCAAACAAATTTTCAAATCTGCACACATGCCAGTACTTTTTAGGTTGAGTTAGGCTTAACTCAAATTTTACGAGAAATCAAGACAATAATACCTGGCATCAACGTATCATCGGGATAATCAAAACTCTGCCACAAAAACATATCTTTCTCAGTTTCATGTCTATTTTTCACTACAAGATTTCCAGTATCCAAGAGCTGAGCAATTGGAGTAGTACTATTCCATCCTATGCTTGATGCATTAGAAGACCAAATAGTGCTATTTACATCATTGAGAAGCATTAGAATTCCCTTTTCATTGAGTGTCAAAACTCCTGAGCTATGTTGTAAAGGTTTTTCTTTGTTGGCTACCCATACAACTGTTAAAGGGGACACGTTCCTATACCATATACCCAAGTATCTTAATCTTGTTGAATTTTGAGGGCTAAAGAAACCCACTTCAATAATTCCATTTGATGAAATTAAAGTCTCACCATCTTGAATTGATTCACCTAAAGCTAAAGTGTCTAGTGAAGTGGAAGTTCTTATAGTATAGGAAACTATTAAGAACCAAATAAATAATAACATTTTCATGTTATGCACTATATAACTTGATTTTGTACAAGTTTTGATGAGTTGTGTGGCTTTAGATTATATGTATAAGATGTGTGAAGGACCTTAGAATTGAAGTCACGTGTATCAACATCAGTTCAATAAATTGAGGAGAAATTTTCAACTCTAGGAAATGTATTATGGTTAAATAAAGCGTATTACAAACTAAATGATTGAGCTCAAATGGTTAACGAGTTTCATCAAAAGACAAATCGTTAGAAAACACCGAGTTCGATTTCTGAATGGAACCATTCTTGGTCAGATTTAACATACCTCATGAACGAATAAACGAACTTCAAATGCCCCTTTCACTGGAAATCGGAAGGTTAAGAACAAAATAAAAATAAAGGGTCCTACAAATAAATGTATGTACATCACTTAAGTTATGATTTTTTCTCATTGTTGTTGTTGGCAATTAAAGACTTGATTTGGATGAAACACTTTGTTGGTTGTCTCTTAAATATATCTGCTGAATACTAGGTCTATTAGCAAGTAGTAACGACCTCATCAACCACTTTAGGTCCTTGAGCGCGTGGTTTGAGGAAGACTTAACCATTATAATTAATGATGATAAGAAATTTGGGAGTTCTATCTTCATGCACAACATCATGTTGAATTAATTATTTTTTGTTAATCAATTATGAACTCACATAATCAATTATTAAAAATTTAGGTTATGTTAATAATGGTCTTTAGGACATATGTTAATAATGGTGTTTTTTTTTGGCAGGTAGCCTAATGGCTAGAATTCATCTTATAAGGCGAATAAGTGGGGTGTCCGGGGTTCGAACCCCGACCCCTGCATATAATAATGCATTGTCCTACCAACTGAGTTATGCTCACGGGACAATAATGGTGTTTTACATCCTGTAACATATGTCATTTTTGGTTTTTCCTCCTGTAAATTTATTTATTTTATTTACCCCCTTGTAAAAAAAAATTGTTTTGGAATACCCCCTAATATAGGTCATTCAAAAATGAAAATTTCTGCAAATAAAAAAAAAAGTTGGTTTTTGAATGACTTATTTGAGGTATTCCAAAACAAAAAAAATTTACAGGACGGTAAATAAAAAAAATTACAGGGGGAAAACCAAAAATGACATACATTACAAGAGGGTGAAACACTATTAACCCAATATAATTTTACTATATTTGTCTTAGCGAACTTATTAGGGGTTTCCTAATAATTATTATCTTTATTTATTAATTTTGTTAGGTCTGCAGCAACTTAACCTAATATTTTCCCTCCCATTTGCTTTATTAGGTTAACAATAATTTAACTTGACAAAGACAATTTCCTTTGACTGTATCATTTGCAACGACAATTAACAAAAGTCAAGGGCAGTCGCTTAAACATGTTGGTGTATATCTACCAACACCTGTATTTTCTCACGGACAATCGTATGTTGTTGTTTCAAGAGTTACATCCAAAGAAGGACTAAAGATATTGATCATTGATGAAGATGGTGAATATACCAATGTAACGTCTAACGTCGTATATGAGGAAGTATTTCACAATGTGTGATGAAACTACATGCCAATGTACTAAAAATTTCATATTTCTTTTACCTAATTATTGATAGGATTACCGGATTTTCTTTTATAATATTTTCAGATTTCATACATTTTATGAAGTGTTTTATTTTGTCTACTATGAATTATCACGTGTTATTTTTTTCACTGTTACCAATTATATATTGCATTTTTTGATTCGTATGTCAATCCCTTTACAATAAACCCGTGCGGAGCACGAGTCAAAAATCTAGTCTTTATTTATTAATTTTGTTAGGTCTGCAGTAATTTAACCTAATATTTTCCCGCTCATTTGCTGTATTAGGTTAACAGTAATTTAACCTAACAAATTCCATCTAAAAAAATGCATCGCACCAATTTCATTCCTATCCTCTTGCCTTTTTTTCTTTTTGCTATCATCTTGTCTTCTTTTTTTTTTGACAATATTTTGTACACAATACTAGAAAAATTCATCGCACTAATTTCATGCCTTTTTTTTTACAATATTTTGTACACTTATTTAATACTAAAAAAATGGATCGCACCAATTTCATTCCTATGTTGTTGCCTTTTTTTTGTACGCTCTCACCTTATTCTCCAAGTTATAGTGTTACACATCCAATCAATTAAATTTCATTTATTATGAAGTTAAACCGAATTTGTTTTTTTTTAGAGGTGAAGTTGAAACATTTAGTTTATCACATTTTAGTTTGGATATTAATTTTGTATTTTTTTTGTACACTTATTTAATACGTTTACAAACAGAATACCCTAATTTTCATGCAAACTCGGCTACCCTAATTTCCATGCAAACTCGGCTATATATAGC
>Ga0228710_1005060_pt1 | contig 20624 bp, 8 predicted proteins | sample MedpolnodulmetaG_FD_177995 | JGI IMG/M metagenome (GOLD analysis project Ga0228710, IMG submission 177995) | Root nodule microbial communities from Medicago polymorpha collected in Santa Monica, California, United States - pink nodules | ecosystem: Host-associated > Plants > Roots > Nodule... | reverse complement strand
CCCGTTTCTAATTACAGCCCATTAATAAACATCCATTTGTTTAGTGCAATATTATAATTATAATTAATAGTTGATATAATAATATATTATTTTAATTATTGACTAAGGTTAATCCATAAAACCCAACAAATATATAATTAATGATGCTTGAAATTAACCAACAAACGAACTAATTAAGCTATAATACCTTAAATATGAAACATTGGAGTAAATATGAAACATTGGAGTAAACGTATTGAGTTAAGATCCTCTCCATTTATTATTGTAGAGATATAAACACAAAAAAATTTCAAAAAACTAAAAAGTAATCAATGATGGTGGGACCCACTTAATAGTAGGATCCACTATCTATTTTATGTGTCTATCTCCCTTCAAATTGCATCCTCCATTTATTATACTGAATGGAGAGGATCCTTACATAAACATATTGTGGGGTGTAAAAAACGTGATGGCACACGATAGAATTCATTAAATGAGATATAAGCTACTTAAAGTGATTTTTTTTTTTTGAAGAAGCGCTTAAAGTGATTTTTTTTTTTAAAGATAGATTGTTTGTTATCAAAAAGGATAAGAGGAAGTATAATTATTAACCAAATTGTTGTTAATATCCGACCAAACTTTAGATTACCATATCTTTTTTTCTTTTTCTTTTCGAGAATGAAAAAGATTATCCAAGCATCGTCGAACAATAGTAAAACATCGCAAGCATCGTCGAACAATAGTAAAACATCGCAACCTTAATTAATTGGTTAAAAGAAAACAACTAAAAAAGAGTTTCTTTTCTCATTGTCACATTCACTTGAAAATCACACTTCTAGAGAAACACTTTTTCCTTTTGCCTTCTCCTTAAGTATTTTTCAATACAAAAACTTAAATTTTTCCATTTGAAACTATACTTTCAGATTTGTTTTTCTTGCATATAGAAAATAGGAACAAAAAAGAAGATCCCAATACAAAAAGTGTTTAACTATTTTATTTATTTTTAATTTAACTAATATATTTTGTGTAAAAAGATTAACACATACAACGACTCATAATCATTTATACTTACGACTTTGCAAATAACTTTGATTTCTTTCCCTTCAAAACAAAGTTAACTGTTATCACTAATCAACGCAGTTTCAATATAAGAAGGATAAAAATAAAAAATACAGTGACTAGCCCGAGAATAAACTATCGTAGCTAAAGTATGAACAATCATGTTCGTTTGTCTCCTAACAAACTTCACCTCGACGTTAGAATGTAAAATAATTGATAAATAATACTAGAAACAATAGCATAGAATTTCAAATCACCATGGTTCAGAAACGATAGAGTTTGCACTAGAATGTAAATAACTATGATTAAAATCAAATAGTTTTACGACTCTGATAGGATAAATTAATTTTTTTAAAAACCCACTTTGTGTGCCAACAAATCTTCGAAAAAGATTAGTCATTGTAAAATGAGGATAATTTTTTATTACCTATTGCAGTTTATTTGATTCAAAGATTAATCCCAATCATCGTTGTAAGAAGATAATATCTAATTCATTTATATTTATTTTTATTATCTATATAGAAAAAGAGGAATTATTTATAGTTGTAAAAATAAGACAATGCCAACTAGATCCTATGAATGAATGAATATCATAAGATCAAAGACACACACACCACACTCACAACACAACACAACTCTCTCATTTTTCTCTTCTTTGTCTTGTTTCTGTTTTGTGCGTAGTTTTCACATTCATTCACCACTCTCTTCCTCAAAACCTCTTTCTCTTTCAAATTAGGGTTTCAAAATCTTCCATTTCCTCCAAATTCAATTTCCAATTCGATTTCCTCACCCCTTCAATCCCCACTCGCTAATCGATTCATTTCATCTGCACCGATTTCAGCTTGATTGGTGTTTACGAGTGTTGAAATCGATGATGAAAGAGTGTTTAATAGTTACTGGGAACTACTATGAAGATTAAAGTTTGAACCTTTTTGCTATGGTATTTAGTTTTTGATTGATTTGGGATTTTGGGATTTTTGATTTTGATTTTTAAGGGGAGTGGATTTGATTAGAGAAAAAGGGTTATGGAGAATGGTTACGATGGGAAATTGGCTGAGAAATTTTCAGGATTGGGTATTAACAATCAGAACGGTCAACAACAAACACAACAACATGTGCATGATGATCATCAACCTGATAACAACAACACCAATAATGATAACTTGTTTCAGGTTATGAAAGCTGTTGAAGCTGCTGAAGCCACAATCAAGCAACAGGTACTTTATCTCTGGTTTCAACAATGATGTTCCATTTTAGCTGTTATTGGTTACGTTGTATGAGATATGATTAATTAATGTATATTGCTTTTATGTTTTTGAAGTTTTTCATAGTTTTGATCATTGTTATTTAATATGATATGATTTGATCCGTGACGTGGTGTTTGTCGTTAGCTCGGTGAATTTATTAGTTTTAGGTTTGAAATTGGATTGGAAACGTACTTTTGTACTTCAATTTGGGGCAATGAGATGTTTTTTTGATCGTGGCTTACGTCACTCGACGCTGGCTTGGAGAATGTATCAGTTATGTTTATTTAGTTTGTAAATTGGATAGAAAATTTACTCTTGTACTTGGATTTGGATCAATGAGATATTTGGAAGTTATAGGAACCTTTATTAGTAGAGATAGCGAGTAGGATTTGGTTTACCTGCTTTATCGATAGGTTAATGAAGCACAGACACCTCTAGGTCTAAAACTCGTACAACACGTGTCAAAGAACTCAGACAAGTATCCCGATTTTTATTTTATTTTGTAATCTTTCCTTTCCTTTGATACTCCTTGGATAAGTGTATGACACTCGTATGTCACGTGTCGGACAACTTAGACCCCAACGTACTACTTCGACACATTTACGAGGGTTAAAAGATGTGTCGAAGCAATGCTGATCAACGAGGGGTTAAATACGTTTAATTAGATTACATCACTTTTAGCTTTTCTAATAGTAGATAGATAGAGAAAGGTAAATACCGTGGTATGTTTTAGAATTTTTTTAATGATATAAATTGCTCAATTTCGACGCGTATATATGTTGATTGTCAATTTAGATCTTTTATAAATAATATTAATATTTTATTTAATTATAATAAATAAATAAATGTATATGCAACAGTGTTAGTGTCCTATGTTTTTACATTAGCAGTGTCGACGTGTGCATGTCGTGTATGGTGTCTGTGTCAGAGTTCGTGCTTCTTTGTTTAACTGATGTTCTTGAGCAAAAACATTATCTTCCACACAGTTGCAATTGGCGGTTCACTTTATAGTCCAACAGTGGTTTCTTTCCTGTCATATAATAAGGATGCAATATGTTGCTTTTGACAGGTAGAAGAGAATAACCGGCTTAGGTCCGAGCTTCTGGGTAAAATTCAGGAACTGGAAAAATATGTAAGTTCTATAATGTTCCCTGTCCAATTTAATGTATATTGATATTTTCAATTTTAAATATGTAATTATTTTATACATTTGATGATTGCTATGTTCTTTTCCATTTTACGATTCTCTATTCTTTTGCAAAGGTAGGGGTTACGTTGTTTGGTTTCTACATGTTCATGATCTAGATTCTAGGACTAGGACAATCTTAGACTACTAATATTTGAAAATGGGGCTGGGAAAATGAGTAGCGCAAAGGTTGTATACACGTGTTTGCACGTTGTTTGTAATAAATAAATACTAAACAATTTGTTAACTCAAAGAGAAGATAATAACAAAGATTTTGGAGGATAAGTGGTCCCCTTAGTATAAAAAAGAGAGAAGATAAATAAACAACAAATGGAAAAATCCTTCAATGGAGCCAAGATTTTTAATACGTCAAATATATCGGCACTATGGATATATAGTTCAATGATGTGCCTAACCTATTTGAGAAAAAGTGGGAATATTCTCTCACATACATTTGTTTCTTTTCTTCTCTTTTCTCTATGTCCACTCATCTATCAATCGACATTGATGTTCTCGTCTACACTGCACCTTTCATTATGCTCTTGTTGGTCTTCTCCACTCAAAGTTTTGCAAATGCTGGTCTTGCTATTTTTTTTGTAGAACTTTCCTTTGAGTTTGATAGGTGTTTTTGAATTTTTTTTTAACATCTACCCTGAGGAATTTTTACATTTCATCAGCCTGTCTAGAATATTATGTTATGTCTGATATCTCCTAAATCCTTATCATTTCGCTAGTGTGACCAAGATTGGCTGGCCATGGTGATTTTCTGGAGCCTGTGTTGACTTGAGATGTTAACTCTTGTAGACCTACTTGGCAATAGTGTGGTTTTGACAAAAATTATTTGAGAGTAAGGACATGGTAAAAGTAAAAAGTATCTGGGATGTTAATAGCAGACAATAGCGCCGCTATTGTGGAGTTGGGGGTTCCCGCCATTGTGCTCCTCGGTGCGTTGCAGCCTGAGAAGACCTTTTCCTGGCCCAAAATTGCGGTCCAATATGCGCACGGAGCGCATGATGGCACTACAACATGTTGTTTTTCTGAAAACCCCTAAAATAAGGGAAACCTGGTCTTTCCTTCTCACCATCGTAGGAGGAGGAAGAGAGAGAAGGAGGGTGTGAGTGAAGAATCACAAACAGTAGAAGAGTATACAGTGGGAATAAGTGAATAATGAAAAACGGCGCTGTTGACTTTTGCAACTTAGGTACTGCGGCTGCTGTGACTTGTGTTGACAGATTCTAGGGATTTTGTTAGTTAAGATAAATTATAGGGGTGTCTTTATGAAATGATATAATGGAGTTATTGTTTTGTTTGACCCCCCAATCATAGGCTGACGTGAATCACAGGCCTCTATGAAAGTGATAAGTTTGAACTCTTTTTCTTTTAGCAGAACAAGTCTATAATTCTTTTGAATAATAAGAAAGTCTTAAGTCCTAAGTTTTAACTGATCATTCGACTGATATTTTTTTAACTGAATAAAAATATAAAATATATAATAATAACAATGATATGAAAATAAATAGAATATATATGGTAATAATTACATTATTGTCAATCCTGGATCACCGACAATAGTGGCTTGTTCAGATTCTGCTATACGACAACACTTTGTAGTTTGTACTAAATAGTGTATTGCTGAACAATAACTATATGTTTAAATTCCACTATGCTTAGTGGATGATATTTTCAATGTTAGGTGGGAGCCTCGGCTCCCCCAATTTTTTTCTTAAATAGGTATATATACATATATCAGCTTTGCCATTATAAGGTATATAATTCCTTGTGGCGCAGCGGTTAAACTTTACTGTTGCAAGTGCTAGTCTTAGTATCGACTCCTGATGGATCTCTTTTTTTTTCTTTTCATTTGTACACTGAATATTTGAATAAAACTGACGCAAATGCATCTGTACGTAGTTGAATACAGTTAACCACATTTGCAAAACTAGTTTTGCCTTGCTTCTCAATGTTTGATGGAACTAAAATGACATAATATTTATTTGCCCCCCTCGAATAAATGACCCAACCTTCGCCCTTGGCTATGCTATTGCATTATAGTGGCGCTATTTGAAAACACTGATTTTCATCAAAAAAAAAAAGAAAGAAAGAAAACAATGATTAACTATTATTTATTCTCAATAATTTGAAGTATTAATTATTCAATAAAGATAAATTATTAGAATTTAAATAGTGTAGTTCTGCTACGTGCTATATTGCCACCCTAGTTTTGGGGTTGGCCGCTCCATGCCACTGTCTGGGATCGACAACCTGAAGTAGTGTAGTAATTTGCTCTTAAAAACTAATTTAAAAGAAAACTAGTAAAATCTAATTGTGCAATTTTAATTTACATGTTTTGACAGAGGTTATATGAACCACTGGATAAAAAATCAAGTCCAGTTGCTCCATGGAAGGAACCGGGTCATGGAACTTATGAAGCTCTTCAGTCATTTCCATCATCAGGTAATTGAATATGTATGCTCAATGCTACAAGGGCCTATTTTTTAGGCGATCTAACTGGTAAACTAGTTTCGCAAATTGATGTCAAAATTATGCAGGCAACCATTTTGAGAATAGTCAAATAAATGGAACACTGAGAGTACATCCAAATGATCAGCCGCCTGTGGATAATGTTGGCCACTCTCAGCTGTCTTCACCATTTATGAGGTCAATCTCTCCAAGCATGTACGTGATATCAAATATCTATAATGCCAGAGCTATGATGTGATGTTATATTCATTCTATATATAAGTAGTTTTGAAGAAGGATTTGTATAATCTTAGAAACCTGTCTTTGTCATAGGCATCTACCAGAAGGAGATCATGATTCTCGATTTAGTTCACCCCGGCAAGGCTTGATGGCAATGCCTGAAACAAATAATTCTAATTCCTTACTGAAGCAGGTACCACCTTCAGTTCTAAAGTTCCATCTTAAACTAGAGCTTGATATTTATTGAGCCATATGTGTATCTATTTAGGATCTGGCAATTAAGGCCCGGGAACACGAAGAAGAGATCATTCTATTAAGGAAACATCTAGCAGATTATTCTGCTAAGGTAAAGATGTAACTATGTTTTTTAGCGGCGATGCATAGATCTTTTGATTATCTTCTATCTTGATGTCTATTATGGTGACCAATGTTTTTTCCATGATAGGAATCACAAATACGCAATGAAAAGTATGTCTTGGAAAAGCGAATAGCATATATGCGTCTGGTATGCATGAAAATTTTGAAGTCCTCCTGAAATTCCTTAAGCATCATTGTATTTTTCCCCTTCCCCTATTTGTGATTTGAGATTATGCTTGTTTAAAATTTGTAATGTTGCTGCCAGGCCTTTGATCAACAGCAACAAGACCTTGTAGATGCCGCATCAAAGGCTTTATCATACCGACAAGACATAATTGAAGAAAATATACGTCTTACCTATGCACTGCAGGTTAGTTTTCCTACTTGTTTCTTCTTGTTATTGGCGTGGTTTATGTTGAAATTTCCAAGATATTTTTGCTGTTTTCATTTAACATTTTTCAAGATATATCCACATCCACTGGTAGTACCTTGTTTTGTTGTGTGTTTCATAATAAAATTTTCAAGTTTTTAACCTTCTCTTTTTCTTGTCAGGATGCACAGCAAGAAAGGTCAACATTTGTTTCATCGTTGCTGCCTCTTCTTGCAGAATACTCCCTGCAGCCACCTGTTCCTGATGCCCAGTCCATTGTTAGCAATGTCAAGGTCAGTCTTAACCTGTTCCCTGTTTTTAAATAAACAAGTAGTGCTGTAACTCTTCGCCTAAGTGCTTTCAAGTTCAAGTATAACCTAAAATATGATGCCTGGATGTATTTGAGAACTCTCTCTCTCTCTCTCTCTCTCTCTCTCTCGGGTGTTTGAAGAGGAAACAGTAATAGTCAATAGTCCACTGTTGCGGACGAGCACCGCAGAGTGGCACCAGACAACTATTGTTTCACATTTTTAGAGCATTTTTAAAATTGCAGAGTTGCAGCCGCCATCCCTGAAAATCACGGCCAATGCCCCCACTGTTATTGTTGAGGAAAACCCTCAATTTATCTGTCCTGTTTTGTGATTTATTGAATCCTCTGGGCGGTGGTTTATTTTTTAAATTTACCTTGGTTTTACATCAGAAATCCTATGTATTTGTTGTTTGAGGCTAAAAACACCTGTTGTTTACACACATGTGAGGGCTGAAACATCAAACCGATACGTACAGGAAAGCCTGACCTTCTCCCTTTCTAGCCACTGACTCAGCTCTCTGGAATTGTTAACCAATATAAAACTGCAACATTCCAGCATTGCTTTTTGATAGAAACTGGTATCTATATCGATAAATTTAGAAGAAAACAACAATTTTAATTGCAACAATATCTGGAATGCTGTCAAAGAACAGATGATGAGTTCTTTTGCTATAAAACGCAATAGGAAATAACATTGAAATTAAGGGAAGAGATAGTATGTGGTTGCAGGGTAATTCCTATAAAAAAATTGAGAGTTTCGGTCTCTCCCTTCGAAGAATTCAAGAGCTTAGTCTCTCCCCGCCAATAAATAGTCCCAATTAATTGGCCACTAACTCTTCCTTCAGTTTCCCTAATAATATTATAACTACTGCCTAATAACATAATAAATGCCTAATTGGCTCAGACCATTCATTTTAGACCTATGGGCTACCTTTCTAATGTTCACGGATAAGGGGTTGGTTTAACACTTTTTTTTATATATTTTATTGTACTGTTTGTTCTTTTTTAATATGATTATATATAATAAAAGACGACAATCGATTTGGAAAATTGAAAATGCAAGACCTGAAGACCATATATTGTCATTGTAATATAGAATTATCGAGCAAAAAAATGGAATAGGAATTCTGAATCAGAAATATAAAATAAATTGGTAAATCTCTTGGAGAACATAACATAACACATGTAGAGTAAATGAAAAGTTTAAAACAATGTTTTAAACCAAAACAGGAACCTAGTTACCCGTGGTTGGTGGCTCGAAACTGATAACTAGCGGCAGACGTAGAACATGTAGAAGAGGTAAGGGTTGTTTGAATTGGAACCTAGGTACATGTGGCCTGAAACCGATAACTGACGGCATATGTAGAATCGGGAGAGAAGTCAACTTAGGCACCGAAAAATCAAGCCCAAAGACCGCTGGAACCCACTACGCCACTTGAAATAGTTGTTTCATATGTCCATATGTAATAAGTTATTTGGGGGGAGCCATGTCCCCTTCTGCCATAGAGATGCTCCGCCACTGCTGAGATACGGTGTTAGTTTTTCAAGGCAAACTGATTTTGTGATAAATAATTCACTGTCTTAATTTTTTATTTTTTTTTAATATAGTGGTCAGCAGTAATGTTAATAGCTGGTGGGCTTTGGCTCTCTTTGCAATAAAAAAAAGTAATATTAATGACTGGTGAATTTTTTTCTTGATTTTCTTAAGCGTGTTAAATCAAGAAAAGGGCAGTGGAGTGTAATTTATAACCAAGTTTCAAATTTATTTTCATTTGACAAACCTTATGTTAGATCCATAATTTTTAGGAGGATAGGATGGGAAATATTGAAACTATCCACCCATAATGGGGCAATTAACAGAACGGGACAAGTGACAGCGAGTAGAGAAAATTTTAGAGTTAGGAAATGACAGAGAAGGCTGAATACAAGACTTGGGGGTGGTGGTGGTTTGGGGGGGGGGGTGTAATAGGGAGGAAAACAGGGAAGGGAATATTGGGCTAGGCTCAGTAGAGAAGTTGGCTCTTCTTCCTCAGAGAAGGGGTTTTCTATTGTTATTATCCGTTTAGTTTTCTATCTCTGCAATCTAGTGTCCATTTTCAGTATTAATATTATATTTCCATAATCTGTTTCTAGAGTACCACTACTTGTATTCAGTATTCCATTTACTTAGCTTGGTTTAAACCTTTGATGCAACGGAGCCTAACTCACTCTCTAGGAAAAAAACACCATCATTGTGGGATATTGGGATTGTGATTTGCTATTAAGATATTTGTGAAGGTGCTTGTGTTATATCCTTTTTACACACATGGCACCTATGATGCACAGACACAATACAACTGCCGATATAGGATGAAAGCTTTTTCCCCCTGCTGATATCTTGACATGTCCTTTAATTTTTAGATTAGCATCTTACACGGAGATATGCGTGTATTTATTGGCTTGGAGTTATTTGTTTCAATCTTCTCCATTGAAACGGGAATCTTAAATGTAATGAATAAATTATGGAAAATATTTGTTTCCTCTATCTTCGATTGTGGTGGGATGTAAAATATTTGAAATTTGACCAACGTTTCGAAAACTTGACCAGATATTGAACGCGTGAAACCTCATGTCACAATTTTATTGGCTCAATCAAACCATATGGTTAAACTGAGTGACTAATAAATAAATATAATAAGTTGTATTAAAAAGATAGTTTCTACACAAAAAAATAAAACCCCCGGCTGAACCAACCACACGGTTCAATTGGGTTCAACCTTGTTCGATCTGGTTCTAACAGACTAAGGACCGACCGTGGTTGAACCAAACGGCAGACTGGCCGGTTACCGGTTGAATCGGACGGTCAGGTTCTGACAACATTGATTTTGACTCCACCTTTGCTCAAGCAGTTGGTTGATATCTGTTATAGAAAATATATCTCGTAATATTTGGGTTGTATAGTAATTGTGAATCTTATATTATTTCGTAGGATTGACTTCCATTTTTTGTTATATTTCATGGTTTATTTTTTATTTTTATATATAGAAATATGATTAGTATTCTGCTGTTATTTACTTTTTATAAGGAAGAATCTGTCCTGTCTTTTGAATAATCAAACCATTATCAAAATTCAAAGTTTTCATTCTTTCTCTTCCTTATGTCATCTATAACCCTACAACTTCAACAATTTTGACATGGAAAAATGTAATTTTCTCTATAAAAGGTCATTTTAGTAATACTGAAACCTGTCCCTCTGTTTACATCCAAAATATAGGACCTTGCCCATCTTGAATTCACAGTTATTTCTGCTTTTGGCAGGTTTTGTTTAAACATTTGCAAGAAAAACTTTATCGCACTGAGGTACGTTCGTCAGATACATGGATGGTCTCTTTGCATTTACATTAATACAAATTGATGTCTATTATTCAAAGGAATAAGTGCTGAAGTTTAACTTGCTAGCTACTGCCAAAATATTGGAAGTTTATATTTCCGTTTTTGCTAGTGGAATTGGTTTTATTAATTATATCTGTTCTTTATTGCTGTGTTACAGTCGAAGCTAAAGGAGTCACAGTATCAAATGACACCTTGGCGTTCAGATATGAACCATACCAATGTTGCTACACAATCACCATTGAACTCCATTGGTGCACCTTTGGCAACTTCAGTACGCTTACTCCATCAACTTGTCACTTTTCATTGTTATGCTTAAATCAAATTCTAAATATTGCATTTTTTTTTATCAGAATAAAAATAGCCTTGAACTGGTACCTCAGCATAGGTACTCTCAAGTTATGACTCAGGCCCCTGTTGATCCTCAGGCAGGCACTGGTTGGGATGTGATGGGTCGCTACCAGAGTGGCATAGGTGGTGGGCTGGCAGCGAATGTTGATGCTGATGACTTGGGGAGATATTCACCTCTTGGAAGCAGGTGAGCCTGATCAAATGAAGACTGCTACTCTGAACTGAATGTATTGGTGGGTTCTGTTTTCATGAAATCTTAGTTAAAGTGGTCCTGAATGCATGCGATGTTGTTCCCTTCCGTTAGACTCAAATGAATAAGCTATTCTTGTTAGGCAATCTGTTGGGCACTATTCTTAACAGATGGGGAATAATATTATTAAAAATGTGGTCTCGTCTCTATAATCCGTTGCTTAATGTGATATGCATTTTTTACTGCCGCATGATTATCTAACCTAATTATATTAATGTCATTGCCATCAATGAATAATTAGGTTGACTATATTTCCTTTTGTTTTTGAAATTACTGTCTTAAAAAGGAAACGTGGTTTGCACTTGGCATCCATGGTGATAAGTATAATTAGATGCCCTGTCAGTTATAGACAATAGAGTAGGAAATTTAAGGTTAATGTTACCTCTTTAACGTTGCCAATTTCCAACATATAATGGTTCACAATGTTGTCATAGCAATAGTAGTATCCATGTTCCAAGTTGGCCATGATATGAACATTAACTTTTGTGGAGTCTTCCATGTAGAGTTTGTTAACTCACTTCCCAATGTTACGGACTTCCAATTGCAATCGATGCTTAAGTAGGAATATTGTTGTAAATAGAAATTGCTTGGGTATTCTGATATAGATGAAATGAATTCAGGCTGGATTGAGTTACCATATTTATCTCTATTGTCAATAGCAGTCTGTAGCACTGCTATTGCGGCAAAGCGGAACGGAGTGGACCTCCCCCAATACCCCTTGTAGCATCGTAGAAGGGAGTAGCGGCTGCAAAGGCCGCCATCATGGAGGGAAAAGCGTAGTGTTTCGTGCTCTTGGCGGCATTATGCAGATGTGGAAAAATAAATGGAGAAAAGTCAAAACTTGCGATGAAGAAGATGAAGGAAATTGTCAAGCAAGGAGAGTTTTGTTACTGTTTCTGGCAAGATCTGTATTTTCTGAGCATAAAGATGTGTTTTCCGGCCAGATCTGAGTTCTTCGAGAGCTTCAATGGAGGTTTTGTTAGTGAACTGAGTAGAGTGTCGAGGAAGAATATGGCTGCGGCACTGTGTTGGTGTGTTGCGGTTGTTACATAAATTTTAGGGTTACAAATAACCTAATGGGCTAGTTCTTTGGTTGGACCAATATGGGCCTTCAAATTTTAACCGAATAGTAAAAGAAAGTGGTCTCTCATAGCAACTAGTAGCTCTTTGGTTGGACTAAATATTATTTTGGCTTAATTGCACTTTTCCCCCCTATCTTTTGTCAATTGTGCGATTTTGCACCCCCTCTTTTTTTTTTGAGCGATTTTGCACCCCATCTTTTGCCAATTGTGTTTTGGTTCAAAATCATCATTAAAAGAGGGGAAAGGGGGCAAAAGATGGGGGGCAAAATCGCCCAAAAAAAAGAAGGGGGGCAAAATCACACAATTGACAAAAAGATAGGGGCAAAAGTGCAATTAAACACAAGAGGGTCCATCTAACTAGAAAAGGGGCAAAATATAGGGTGCAAAATCGCTCAAAAAAAAAGAAGGGGTGCAAAATCGCACAATTAACAAAAGATTGGGGGGAAAACTGCAATTAAGCCTATTATTTTATATACTTTAACCTATTAGGAAAGATAGAGATTAATGAGTTGGATCCAAATATGGTTTATAATAGAACATTATGGCGTAATTTGATCTATGTAGCCGACCCCACTTAGTGGGATAAGGCTTGGTTGTTGTTGTTTTTGTTGTAGCTTGTTGTTTAAGTTTGTCAAAAAAATATAAATTCTCTTGGTTTTTATATATTACAAATTGAGAAGGGATGTAATTCATTAGTGTGTGTGTCTTTTCATAAATGAACAAGTGCTAATTGGTTGATTTCCCTCAATCTACCTGCTATGTCATTAGTTCCTCATATCGAGTTTTGTTTTACTTCATCTAGCAATGGTAGAGTAGTGATGATAGATAGTAGACTTTCTATGGGATTTAGATAATAGCATGTTTGCTCAAATATATTGGTCATTTTACAGGAATTCTTTAGCCCATGATGTACCCAATCACCAGGTAGTTACTCAGGGTGACACTCCGCATGAATACTATGGAGAGTTGGCTAACAAACAAGTCAAATTTCGTGACCCTGTCAGCAACAATGAAGTGGATGATCCAGAGGGTGATGGGGACCATAGCGAGAGAGAGACACCTGCTAACTGGAGTTCTGACAACCCTCCTTATAATACTACTGTTGATGATCCCAGTTCCTCATATTCTCCTTATTTACCACCAGTTCTTGAAGAACCTTCTTCTTCGTTTTCTGAAGGTTGGAATTATGGTTTGTTTGTTTTTTCTTTGCCAAAACACTTTTAATTTGTTCACAAAACTATAATGTCAGTTTTTTTTTTTAAAAGCAAAAACCTCAAAAATGTTGTTTTTATGCTTTTTTTGGAAGCTAAAATAATAGTTTGTAGAAAGAGCTCCAGACAAAGCTGGACTGTACAAGCATTTTTTAAGCTTAAACAAGTGGGCCCTTATTTTCTTTTAAAGGTTTACTAAATATTTGAAGCTTTGCTGTTGGCTAAACTAAGTTGAGCATTGTTAAGATATAAGTAAATATCTTATAATATATTTGATATTATACTAGAGCATCTTAGTTTACTTTCTAGGATCAGTTTGTAATCTTAGAGTATTGTAGATCATCTCTTAGGATTAGTTTCATTTTAATTATTAGTATTATTTGTTGGGTCTTGTTAACGAGTGCCCCCGGAGCACTCTTAAAGGATTCCAAAAGAAGAAATTAATTTATAAAAAAGTCAAATATTTTGATTTCCAATGTTGAAATTTGGGGCCTAACTCATCCTTACAAAACCGGCTTGTAAGGTGAGGATTGCCTCCTCTTTATATACTCTTCTCAAGAGTCTTATCTATCCGATGTGGGACTTGGGTTTTTCCCAATATCCAATGCATTGATTAGACATGTTTTCATAAAAAGTTACCATTTAAAGGTCTTAAAGAGTGCCCCGGGGGCACTCATTAACATTTCCCTTATTTGTTTTATGCTTTCCATATTTATTTAGGATTGAGTCTGTCTCTTGGATTCATGTTTAATCTTTTGTATCAAGTTACTGTCAGGTTATTTATCAATACTATTTAAACTTATACTATTGCTCTACTCCTTTTATCTAAAACACATAACTTCAGCAAACATGTCACTCTGCAGCTGCAGATGATGATCCATTACCAGCTATAGAGGGCCTTCAAATTTCAGGAGATCCCTTTCCAGGAAGGGAACTTCAGGCATGTGGATACTCCATCCACGGCACCACTAGTTGTAACTTTGAGGTGCATTTTATGTATATAATTTGGAACTTGTTACTTTATTTCTGTAGAGTTTTTTGCTGTATGGTATCAATGTGGATATCTCTTCCAATCATTTAACTTTATTTTTTTTTGTTCCTTATTGGACTTCCAGTGGATTCGGCACCTGGATGATGGTTCCTTTAATTATATTGAAGGTGTTTTTATGCTTCTGTTTGAGCTTTTTTTTCTCTCATTCTTGTATCCTTATGTCATAAACTCAATCATAGCTGTTGTCTAAAATATAGGGGCAAAGCAACCAAACTATCTTATCAGTGCTGATGATGTTGACACATTACTTGCCATTGAAGTCCAGCCTCTGGATAACAGGAAGCGCAAGGTACGTTTTTGAACCTACCATAGCGGCAGTTTTTACATGTATGTGAAAATGATTGGAATTCTTATGATGTGGCTTTTATTTGACTATGAACTTTCCCTGGTATGCAACCCATCTCATAAAGCTAGCCGCGTGTAAAGTTTTTTATGAATTTGAAGGAGTGTTGTGGACTTTGGAAACTAACCATAGTGATCAAACTGAGGATTAGTATATACTGGAACTTGTATTTGTTGTTGAGTGCCTTCTTTTAATCTTCACTTCGTTGACCATAGTAAATTTTCTTTCAACATTGAGTTTTGTGTATTTTATCTCTTTATGTGAGTGCACCTATTTATTTATCATAGCAAGTATTCTTTGAACTTCAACTTGCTTCATATTTTTGTGTACAGACATACAATATCTTACACCAATGCTGGCATCAGTTGCATCTGCGACCGTAATTGATTAGATTGAAAATTCTTTTGCATCCTTAAAAACAGCATATAACCACATCTCTGTTTCGCTGTCATTTCTGTTCTCTTTGTCAAGAACCCCGGTTTCCCTCTGTAAAGGAGGAAACAGTAGTGCACTATGCTTATTAAGTAACATAAGATGCAAAGGGGGAAGCTTAAACACAATTCCTAAATGTGTACTTTGTAAATTGAGTTAGAATAAGTTTGGTTTTCTGATTATGGTTATCTTGATTTTTACTTGTCAGAAAATCTCATGCATTACTTCTTATTGTAGGGGGAACCCGTGCAAGTTTTTGCGAATGATAACAAGAAGATCACTTGTGGTGAGTACCTGTATCAGAATTAATGTTTTTGAAGTTTAGTTGTTGCTGCCTTGCATGTAACTTGTGAGATAGGCTGCAAATGAATACAAGTTCCAGTGATTTTTTCAGTAATTTGAAAGTGTTGTGTATGAGTGTTATCTGCTGTAGTCTTTTTGAAATTAAGTTCCTATTACTTGTCATGTGCAGTAGAAAAATATGTAAAAGGGGATGATTCTTGTTTTGAGAAAGAAATTGGTGTAGTTTTTAATCCACCAATGCAGATATTAAATATCCACTTCTTTGTGAAGTTTACTTTTCTAATTCATAATACAGCATCTTATGCTCTTGTAGTGATATAGTGCCCTTTAAGGTTGTTAGACAAATTTTAAATGGTGAGTTGTCATATTTAACTTGGTATGTACTTGAGAAATGAGACAAGTATGTAGAGGGATATAGTTTAACATTTTTTAACCATTCATTGTGCTGAAGTAATAAAAAAAAGTAAATAACTTAATTAAAAAACTATCAGAAAGAAAAATATTTCATATAATGAGAATTAAATACCAATGAAAGAGAAGAGTGAAAAACAATATAATCTAATATTCCTAGTTACCAACTTATCTGACTTGGATTTGTCATACTCTTGATTTTAACAATTTGACATAGGTTTCCTCTGGTCTCCCTTCTTTTCTAATGTTTTTGGGCTGCAAATGTTTGGAGTTCCTAAAATAGTTTGTTGAGTTGTTCTCTTTTGTTATTTGTTCTCAGAGCCTGAAATGCAGAGCCATATAGAGAAGAGTTTTCACAGCGGACATGCTTCATATAAAGTTTCCCTTTCGGTAATTTAATGAAAGTAGTTTTCTTAATTGTTGAGTTTCCTTTGAATATCATAGGGTCAAATTTTTATTTTACTTTCAGTTTTCTTTACAATTATTTCCAACAGTTTAATATTTTTTTCTCGCTTTTGATATTACAGACTGGATATCTTGATATATGGGAACCAGCAACATTGGCCATTAAGAAAGAAGGTTACAGTATCAAATGCAGCGGACCAAATGGAGTTGTAATCACAGAAAAATTTTCTCCATCGACCAATGTATGTCTTATTCTTTGAAATACTGGGTTAAGATTTTGGCTAGTTGGAACTGTGCCAAAGTTTTTGTTTGGTTTAGGAAAATGAAGTAATACAGATTCTGGTAATCATTCAGTGAATTGTTTCTTTCTGCCTTTGAAGATAAATTTTTTCATATTATTATTTCTTTTTATGCTAAAATTCCTTATAATATTTAAAAAAATCATAAAAAATACTCCCTCAGTTTCTTTTTTATTGTCATTTTAAAGTTATTTACACATCCAAGAAAACCAATAAATTGTTACTTTTGATGAAATTATTTGTCTTTTTCCTACAATAAGTTGTTACATTTGATGAAAATGCTTGAGACTTAGTCTTGTTACTTTTGATGAAAATGGTTGAGACTTGGTCTTCAGTGATTGACTAATTTTTTTTTATCCCACTTCTGCATTTCCTTCTGTAGGTTATGATTCCATATGGTCATATTTCAGAATTTGTTATAATTGGCTCCACTGGTGCTGAACATCTGTTAAGAGCAGAGAACAGCCCAACAGATGTCAGTGGGTAAGTATTCTATTTCTTACTACTGCATTATTATTGGTTCTTGCTTTTGTTTGTTATGGATAACAGTGGCAAAAACATGCTTACCTTGCATACGATGAGTTTTTTTTATTTTTTATTATCTCAAGTATCAAATGGTTGTGTAATAGGGCTATTTCTGATTCTTGTCTATTTAATATTTTCTATTATTTTCTGATCATTTATGTTGCTTCTTTTGCAGTCATAGAGACACCATTGTGCTCACATTGAGATTATTCATCCGAAGGGTATATAAATCTTCTCTTTATTTTATGTGCTTCCGATTGATATAAATGCCATGGGTGTATATAGACATTTTCCATTTTTCCCTTCTATTTCCTTCGCATATCATCATGTTTTAGTAAATAATTCTAAATAATTTTTTTCTCCTAAATATGGTATTGACGCCTAAACATGATAGAGGGGTAAAAAGGGAAAAAATAGTTAGAGGGGAAGGTAGAATGTTACAATCCCGACATCACTGAGTTTGTTGTATTACACCAATCGTACTTATTAGCAATGAACTCTACGGTAACCCTGTAAAAAAGTATGGAATTGTTTAATTAGATTACTTTAGCTCCCTTGATCTGAAGTTAATTAAGCTTTGTAAACTGCAAGGTTGTGATTCTTTCCTGTCCTTGAATCTTCAATCTTATCGCTCTACTTCATTTTATGCACATGAATGCCATTTATCTGTGTTTTGGTTTTTAATTTGTTTTTTCCAAGTATATTCAAGTTTTTTTTTTTTTTGATTCTGCAGGCAGGGGACAGAAAGAGGGGAAGGAGAAAGGGATTATTCTTTAACAAGTAAGGGAAAGTCACTGCTTGGCAGAACTTCTCTGCTATAAGTGAAATTTGCTGATCTTAGATGGGGACTGGGAGCTGTGTTGTGTGCTACATAAATTTTTGCTCATTTCATATATTCTATCATAGGGCAGAATTAGCTTGAGATGTAATTGTGATTCTATATGCTATCATTTCTTTTTCTTTTTAAAAATATTTAATGATTATTTTTAGCCATTCTCCGCGTTATGTGACTTAACCTGGAAATTACCCGTTGTTTATTGGCTAGGGTTAAAACCCGATCCAAATCGCAAAGAACCGACTTAACCAATACTTAAGGAGGTAGTGAATACTTTTTTTACAAGTTAGTCTAGGGAGATTTTGAAATGTGTGAATCATACTGCTATAAAATTCAAAACTTTACTATTGAATAATTTATGTTTTTGTCAAATGTTACTGGTTAGTTTGTTATGGGAGGAAAAATTGGTTTGCAGCAAGAATTGAATTATGTAGGTCCTTTGTAACACTTCTTCATTGTTCCATATCATATCACTGAGCTTCATCTTTGGTGTAAAATTATAAGTAATTATTTGTTTGCATCTAACCATGTTGGTGAACAACAATCCTGAAAGTGCTAAGTTGAAGTAAAAAGTATTCAAATGTGAGGACTCACTGAATCCTGAGGAACTCTGTAGAGGAGAGCCATCTCCTCATGGACAGTTAGTGAAGACAATCTTGAAGTTTTTCTTGAAGAAATGGATGCAGAATAGTAAAATGAATAGTTCCTTAAGCTACCAGGAAGCAATTGCTATACAAAGTACTCTAGGATAAACCCTAAAGTGCTTAAATGAACTGTTGGTTCTTCAGCAAATGTTTGAGCAAAAAACGACTGTACAAAAAGAGAAAAAGCTTGAGTTTGACAAAATTCTTTTTCTGATGTCTCATAATTTACATCTGCACTATCGTTTTAAGTTGTGATTCAACTTTAGTTCGTCATGTTGTGGAAGATTAACTCATTATGCTGGACTTAACTTACATTGTTGAGTCTTACAAATTGCATGGTTGATCAAAAGAACAAAAGTTGTTAAAAAAAAAAAATACAGTATCTTGAAATTAGCCACCTAAGAACACGACATATTCATAAATACAATATATTATATCGATAAATCTAGAAAATTGAATCTTATTATTTAGAAATTAGCGAAAAATTTGTGCAAAGTTATCTATCTATCTATTTAAATGTTTTTTTTTAAATTTATTTATGCTAGGTACTATCTTTAGAACATATTATAAGTATATCAGGGTTGGTTTATACTGATTAATTTTTTTTATAAATAAATGAAAATATATTAACACAAAAATTATGCTAATAACACATTTTCTAAAACTCTTTTGTTGTTTGAAATTCATGAGTTCCACTAATTTTGTGTGGGCTCTAATTTAGCGGAATCCATTTAAATTTCAATTAATAGAAGAATATGTGTTAAAAAAAGTGTGTTGCTGTTACTCATCAACTAATCCTTATTAATCATTGTATTGTATGTAATCATTGTCATAGATATATAAGTATGATGTACTTGAGAGTATATACATAATATACACTAGACCATCGACCCGTATATTTAAAGAAGTTTCCACCGTTATTTAACGATGACTAATCTCCATCGAGGAACCTAAACATATAAAGTGTGTTCTTTCCTTTCAACCGAATTTTTTTATATGCATGAGTTAATGATCAAATTTATGACCACTTGGTTAGGAGATTCAAATCCTTTACCATTTGGGCAAATTTGTTGTTGGTAATATGCATGATATTAATATTAATTTAGGCTAAAATTGAGTTGAAATAACTATTGTTACATAAAAAACACTAACGTGACACTTAAGATAGACCATAGGGTGTCTCTTGAATAAAATAATTGCTTAAAAATGTGAAAATATGTCAAAAACTAAGAATCTATGTCCTTAAATTACAAAATGACTTCTATTAGAAGAGATGGCAATCAATAACAATAGTTCTGGAACTTTATCTTTAAAAAAAAATAGTTCTGTAGTTTTTTTTTTGTAGCTTTAGTTTGTTGCATGGTAGAAGTAGTTTTCAAATAAAGTCTTAAATTTGCCTTTTTGGGACACATAGTGATTTATCATTTTGTCATATGATGGGAATAGTCCAACAAAAGTAACCTATAGTATTACCTTTTATTCTTTAATCAGATCGATCGTCATCAATGCACAAAGATCAAACTTTTTTTTCATCACAATAGTATCCTTTCCTTGTCTCATTTTATTTTGTGGATGAAATGAATCTTTAATCCTTTTTTCTTCAATAAGCAATGAATCTTAATCTTTATTATTTACTTTAGATCCTTTTAGATTCTTTACACTATACATAAAATTGATGAAAGGAACAGTTTACATGTAACGTGGTCAATACTGTTTGGGTAGGCTTTGTTATGTAAGGTTGTTGGTAATTAAATCTAAATTTAAAATTTTATCTACATATTTGAATTAAAATTGAAAATATTTAGCATATATATAAAAGTTTTTACACTTTAATTTCTCTCACTCTTTCTTCCATAAAAAGTCATACTCCCTCTGTTTCAATGTTAATGTCACTTTTTTTTTTTT
>Ga0228710_1005058_pt1 | contig 20628 bp, 5 predicted proteins | sample MedpolnodulmetaG_FD_177995 | JGI IMG/M metagenome (GOLD analysis project Ga0228710, IMG submission 177995) | Root nodule microbial communities from Medicago polymorpha collected in Santa Monica, California, United States - pink nodules | ecosystem: Host-associated > Plants > Roots > Nodule... | reverse complement strand
TTTTAAATACAAATAAAAAAAAAAAAAAAAAAAACTAACATATTAATATTTGTTGTTAAAAAAAAAATGGTCATGTGGAAAAAAATTATATAAAAAGTGTATGATTGATTTGATAATATAGTGCTAACATAAATTAGGTTTACAATGATGGATAAAAATAGGAGAATAATACGAGTGGATTGGAGCCCTAGTCAAAATAAGGACCAGTTAGAACAAAAAAAATTGAAAAAACTAAGGCTTGCTTCTTGTTTAAGTTGTTAAGTATATCTACCACCCTGCTACTGCAATGGGTCTGTATTACTCGTCCCAAATCCAGTTACGACTTGTGGTTTGGGGATTTATCAATATTTTTGGCGGTTCAAAAAATAAATGATAATATAATCAGTTTTTTTTTTCACGAATAATAGTATAACTAATTAACAAAAAAAACTGATCCCTCGTTCAATAAAAAAACTGATCCCAAAAAAGAAAGAAGAAAAGGAGGGCCGTTTATAGAGTGATATAACTTAAAAAAGTAGCGATATAAGTATAAAAAAGCCAAAAAGAAAAAAAGAAGGGCTTATCAAACGAAGAAAAACATGTTGAGGAATTCGGAGAAGTGGAATCATGCCTCTTTTTTTTGGTGGTGGCTGGGGTTTAAACCCTGGACCTTGTATATATATGTTTTGTTCATATCAATTGAGTTAAGCTCACGAGGACGTGGAAACATGCCTCTAGAATAAGTGAGAAGAGTACTAAAAATTATCCCTAAAAAAGAAAAACATCTTAGGGTTCAGATAATATTCAGTGGATTCATTTTTTTTTTCATATTTTTTCTTCTTTGCAGTACTCTTTATTGTTTCTTTTTTTGAAAATTCGATATTCGGTCTAAAGAAGGGTTTTAAACCAACACTAACCATGCCAAATCAAGTGAATTCTATATTAAGCATTCATATAAACACAAAAAAGAAGAAATAATAAGGATGCTTGATGTAAGATGTTTCAAAAAAAAAAAGGATGTGTGATGTAAGAATCAATCGAAAACTTACTTAACTGCCGTGCTTTGAACTTTTTCTCTAGGGTTTGATTCTTTGTAGAATTAGGATTTCGATATAGAGCTACCCTGAAAGAAAAGAAAAAAATAATAATTGTAATATCCTAGCACCATCTCGCTATTTATTGTAGGTGGGAAAAAAAAAGGAATAAAATTGATTGTAAAATCAATTACCATTAATTGGATCAGTATTATTTTTTTTAATTAATTTATTACCTTTATATCAATTATTTCCTTTCTCTCAAAAAAAAAAATCAATTATTTCCTTTTTTAGAAATATGATTTCCTCTTTTTCACCTGCAACTAGATTTAGGGTTTTCAATTTGTTTATAAAAAGTGTATGATTGATAATATAGTGCTAACATAAATATTATATTCTGTTATGAGTGGATTGAAGCCCTATTCAAAATAAGGACCAGTTAGAACAAACAAGAAAAGTGAAAAAACTAAGGCTTGATTTTTGTTTATGTTGTTAAGTGTATTATCTATCACCCTGCTACTGCTGTGGGTCTGTATTACTTTTGTCCCAAATCCAGTTACGACTTGTGGTTTGGGTATTTATCAATATTTTTGGCTGGTTAAAAATAAATAAAAGATGTTTCTTTTTTTTAAGAAATAAATATGATAAGATAATCAGTTTGTTTGACAATGATAGTATAACTAATTAACAAAAAAAAACTGATTCCGAAAAAGAAAAAGAAAAGGAGGGCCGCCTATAGTGATACAAATATAAAAGGCCAAAAAAAACAAAAAAATAAAGGGTTGATATCAAAAGAAGAAAAACATTATTTCAGAAATAAAAAAACGTGTTGAGGAATTCAGAGAAGAAGTGGAAAACATGCCTCCAGAATGAGTGATGAGAAGAAAACTAAAAAAAATCCCTAAAAAAAAGGACTAAAAAAGAAAAACATATTAGGGTTCAAATAATATTCATTCGTGGATTCATAATTTTTCTTCTTCACAGTATTCTTTATTGTTTCTATTTTGAAAATTTGATATTCGACTTAAGGACCAACTAATATGAATGATTAAATCTTATTATTAACTCGCGAAGGGGATCCTCAACCAATACTTCTAATTCACAGTATTTAGCGTTAAATAAACACAAAAAGAAGAAATAATAAGGATGCATGATGTTTGTAAAAAAAAATAAAAAATCAAAGGATGCATGACGTAAAAACCGGTCAAAAACTTACTTAACTGCCGTGCTTTGAACTTTTTCTCTAGGGTTTGGCTCTGGGTCCAACTAGGATTTCAGTGTAGAGCGATTCCGGAAGAAAATCAGTGTAGAAAAAAAAGATAGTAATATCCTAGCACTATCTCGCTATTTATTATTGTACGTGGGGAGAGAAAAAGGAATAAAATTTGATTGTAAAATTAATTACCATTAATTTGATTATAATTAATTTTTTTTATTTATTATTTTCTTACCCTTTTATCGATTATTTCCTATTTTAGAAATATTATTTCCTTTCTTTACACCTACAACTAGATTTAGGGTTTCTGTTTGTTTAGAAAACATGGTGGTTGTCTCCGTAAGCATATCTCATTGTTAGCGACAATGCATTGTTATATGTAGGGTTGGAGTTCGAACCTCAAACACTCAACTTATTCACTTTAAAAATTGAATTCTAGCCACTAGGTTCACTACAAGAAAAACATTCATCTGGGACGGAATTTTGGACAAAATACTTTCGTCGCAAAAAAACATGGTGGTTGTAGTCCCAAACTATGAGTATTTGCGATGTGGTTTAGATCCTTTATGAGATAAAAAAAAATTATCTAATTCAGATATCTAAGTACTTGCAGTTCAGTTTGGATGACTTCGGAAAAAATTTGATATGATTCGATCCAATTTTAAGGGGTTTTAGTTTGGATCGGTTTTTGGATATTCATTTTACAATTTTATGAAAATATCTATTAAAATTAATATTACAAAGACACGACAAAATCATATGTTTGATGCAAAATATAACATATAATATACTAAAAGTTATATTAATAAGTATAATTACAAAAAAGATAAAACCAACAAATAATATATTACTGTAATATATTATACTAGTAAAAAAAAATAAGTATTTATATTTTCCTCTAAAAAAAATTACGTATTAATATTTACGTATGCGGCTTGGTTTGGTTTTGAAACCAGAATCCAAAATCTGATCCGAGCAATTGAAACAAAAGCAAATCCAAATATATCTAATAAGTTTCAATTTTGTGTGATCTTCGGAGTTCATTTTGAAACAGTTTGGATGTGAACACATCTATCCCCACTACCCTTTTTTCTATTCTTTTGTTTTATTTCTATTTTTTTTTAGTTTTGTTATTCTTATTTTTGAATTTTCATTTTAGTTTGCAAATCAAAGGATCTCCAATGCAATGAAAGATGTTTTACCTAATATATAGGATGTATAAGGATTACAATTGAATCCATATTTAATGGATACCTGCCAAAAATATGCATGCGAGATAGAGTAAAAACTTGCATTATGGGTATGAACACCGTTGTACCACAAAAACTAACGGGTATGGCATATGGGTGTGGGTACGGGCATCTTAGTACCCGCCCGCCTCATACCCGCATAATATATATTTTATTTATATTATTACATAAAAATATATCATATAATTTTTTTTAAAAATACAATATAAACTATGATACACTTTCAATAAAAATGTTTATTTATAGCTTAATGCTAACATAATGTGAACTTATGCATGGTTGATAATAACATTTAGGCCACAGATCCAAATAAAAAGTAAAGGTCGTGTAACAATTCGGTCAAACTCCTCTTAGTATTTTTTGGGCTTGATAAAAATATTTCATAACTTAGTTATAATCTTTGAAAACGTTTTTAATTGTATTAATTTGATACAATATTTTTGTAATTGATCAGTTTTTTTGGTAGAAAAGCTGATTAACGGGTATGGGTACTTAGGTACCTAGAGGATACGAGCAACGGTACGTGTGTTGTTACCCATGCACGTATGAGGGATATGGATACTATATCACCCTACCTATACCTTACCCTTTGCAATCCATAAACTTCATAAACCATACGGATTTCATAATCCATACAAAGATCAATATTAATGGTTTAAATTATAAACAAATTGAAATATTAATGATTAAAATCATAAACAAAATTTAAAATTAGATAGCCCTAAACGAGTACTATAAGGAAACACGATGCAAAGGAGAAGAAGAAAGAATGAAGGAGAAGAAGAAAAAATGTGATTGCAAACTAGAGGAAGGTGGAATAGAGACAACGGTGGTCGACGATGGCGAAGAAGATGGCCACCGACTCTAGAGGAGAAGAGGAAGAGAAGAGCTTGTGAAATTCCTTAAGAGAATAGCGTGAAATTTTTTGAGAGAAAAGTGGTTGAGAAATAGAAACTAGGATTATTTTAGAAAGACTAATCTAATACATATATATATATAATATATATATAGAGAGGGAGGGAGAGATATTTTGTAATTTAGTAACGGATACGAGTACCCGCGAACACGGGTATCATCAAATGTTGGTTTATATCCGTAAAATAATGGGTAGTTAGCGTCGATTTTTAAAGCTAAGGTGACACTAAATCAGTGTTGGCGTCGATTTTTATCTATTTGACGTGGGTTTTTGGCCGACTCTAAACATTTATTTTTCTAGTAGTATCTCTTTGAGAGAACAAATTAATTATTGTTTAAATGTAATAATGTAAATTTATTAATGGGACACATTTATTAACTTTTAAGAGTTATTAGGTTTGAGTGAATGAGTGCTCGTTATGTATTAAGAATTTAAGATTAAAAAATAGGGTTCTGCTATCCGGTGCCCCCGAGGCACTGGTTAAGCATACCATAAAAGGGAATTATTACCATAAAAGGAAATTGTTTTTGACTTTATTATAAATTAATTACACAATTTCAATGCATTAACTACTATATAATTTCCTTTTTCATATCCTTAACCAGTGCCCCAGGGGCATTGGTTAGCATTTCCCTAAAAAATATATAAACAAGTGATGTGTACACGTGAGGGTCACTTGCTGAAGTTATCCCTTAATATAAGCATCATTGGAGGTTCTCTTAACGGATTTAACTCATTAAACATATTATCTAAACCAAACGAACTACCCATCCCTCGTCACGCGATTATTATTTAGCATCCTTTATTTAAAAATAAATAAAAATATAAAAAAAGAAGGAAATATAATGTTATAGTTAAATAAAAGAGAAAGTCGGACCAACAAAAGTTGATATATTTGATAAAAAAAAAAATATGATAAAAAAAACATGGTTACAAAATTGAGTTACATTATAGATAACTCCTCGTCATATCGTGTACTTTAGTGTCTCATGGAGTCTTTTTTATATTTTCTTTTAGGATTTATAACATTTTAGAGTGAGTTACTGATAGTTTGAGAAAAATTTGTCTTATATTGAAAATAGTCTTTGTGAGTCATTGTATTTCCCTAACCAGAGAACTTTATAGGATGTCAGTATCTTTTTGCTGTTAATCGTCAAGTTAATTAGTTCGATCAGATAGTGCTTTGTAGGTGTTACAAAGGTATGCAGATTTGCTCACATTGAAGAATTAAAGTTTAGAATTTATTTGGGGGAATTTTGTCTTAAACCCAAATCCCAAGCCAGATTAGAGATGGAGTTATTTGGAAGGTGAGAAATTGAAGATCCAAGAGTCCAACTTTCGTTAGCACATGTGCCACGCATGGAGCAAGGCATGGTGCACGTACCACATATGACAACCCTAAACCTTTCGTTAAAGAGTGCGGCGTGCGTGGAGCTAAGGATGGTGTGCATCACCAGCAAATCACAACAGGGCAACACATTAATGAAGATTATGTGTGGCGCGCATTCTCTGAATTTTGACAACTCTGGAGCGAGAAAAGCGATCAAGCAATCTGAAGGTGGTTTTTCAACCCTCGACAACAACATTGAAGACGTGTTTCACTTTTTTGAAATACCTTGTTAACTTTTTTTTAGCAAAGGTAAAATTCCTGTATTTCATTCAAAAACAGAGAATACAAGGTAGTAGGTTCATCATAAAAAACATGGGGGCTAGGGGTGAGATAGAGCAGCTCTAGCAATATTGTGAGCTATTCTGTTAGCTTGCCTCCTAACAAACGACACTACATAGTCGGGTTTACTTATCAGAAGAATTTTACATTCCGAAACTAAATCTCCAATTTCATTGAGGGAAAGGTTGGACTTCTGCAGTAAGTCAACCAGGAGTTTGTTGTCTGTCTCGAATACAACGTTATGAAGGTCTTTGGAGATTGCCAATTTGAGGGATTCCAATAGACCTATAGCTTCAGCCTCAAGGACGGTGACCGATAAGTATTTGTAATCTGACTTACCAAAGAGAAGGCTACCTGATGAGTCGCAAAAGCATATGCCGTAGCCCATGGCCGAGTTACCATTGAAGATGGTTGCGTCAACATTACACTTAATTGAACTAAACTGTGGCTTCACCCAGATAGGGAGTTGATCATCATGACGCATCAGATTCTTAGCTTTTTGCACACAACTCCATTCATGGAGGGATCAAATTTGTACTTTTTTTTTGTTTTGTTGGTCATCTTCTTTGATCGAAACAATCATTGTCGGTGCTAATACTTGTTGAAAACGGAAGGAAGAAACAAAAGATTGTGCATTTAGAGTTTTCAATTTCTCAAATCATTAACTGTTTTTGTGTTAAACGGTTCATTTATTTTCTTTGTGCGTTAAACACAACCATTCGTTTTCTTATTGCGAAACTGTTCAATTTTTTGCTTATTTTGTTTTCTTTTTTTAAAATGAGGGGTTAATTTGTCCCTTAAAAATTCTTGTAATTCTACATTGACATTTAACTGACAATGTTAACGCCACATAGTCAATTTAACAGTATATGTCATAGATTAAACGAAAGAAATTGATTTAAAGACTAAATTGTCTCGATTTAATTTTACAAGGGAATAAAGAAGGTCTTTTTATTTGTTGAGGACTAATTTGACTCAACACATTTTGTGAGGAATCAAAATGAATCTCCACTTGTTCAAATTTTGTATTTACTTGTTCAAATTTTGCAAATTAATCTTATAAGTTTTTTTAAAAAAAAAATCCAATTTTGTTGATATAATGTTGTGAAAAATTACAAATCAAGCTCCATAAATTTTAAAAAGCTAGCCAATTGATTATTCCATCCAACCACACTCTTAACAAACACTCGAGAACATTTGAACGATATGATAAACAATCTTTTTCAACTTAACCAACGATCTTTAGTTTGAATCTAGACAACCAATGAAGTTCTATCTATCTAAAATTTGATCCAGACAACCAATGAAGTTTTATCTATCTAAATGAATTATTCTTTGCAATTGCGTGCAGAAGATATTCGATGACAAATAGTTATTTTAGTTCTTCAATGTGTAACATGTAGTTATAATAGTTTCGTACGTTAAAACACAATATTGTCGAATGAGTCCTTCAATATATTTATTTAACTAACAAAAGATACAAATCAAAAACTATTTTTAAATTACGATTATTGTGGCTAAACGACTATTTTCTCATACATTCTTAACAAACTTTTGTAAATTATTAGTGAAAATAAAGGATTAATTAAAATTGCATCTTTAACCAAAGTAATTATCGTCACACACATATGTAAGAAGTGTAAGAGTATAGATCTGAAAACCCCAATCACAACTCACTCTGCATCATCAGAAGAACACGAAACTGCAAGCAAAACCATGTCTCTCAATCTTCGTCAGAAACAAACAGGTAAGTAATTCTGAATTCCCTTTATTCCATTTTCAATCTCTTCATCATTTTCACAATTCCATTTTCAATTTTGCAGAATGCATCGCACGAATGTTAAACCTAAACCAACCAATAACAGGAACAACAACAACAACAACAACGAATGAAGAAGCATACAAGATCCTAATCTACGACAAATTCTGTCAAAACATTCTCTCTCCGTTAATTCATGTCAAAGATCTTCGTAAACATGGTGTTACTCTCTATTTCCTCATCGACAAAGATCGTAAACCCGTTCACGATGTTCCCGCCGTTTATTTCGTTCAACCAATTCAATCCAATGTTCAACGAATCATCGCAGATGCTTCACGATCGCTGTATCAATCATTCCATCTCAATTTCTCAACTTCGATTCCTCGTCCGATGCTTGAAGATCTTGCTTCGGGGACGATAGCTTCGGATTCGATTCAGCGAATTTCGAAGGTTCATGATCAGTATCTTGAGTTTGTTACACTTGAGGATAATTTGTTTTCATTGGCTCAGAAATCTTGTTTTTTGAATCTTAATGATCCGTCTGCTGGTGACCGTGAAATTGAGGAGATTGTTGAGAGGATTGTTAATGGGTTGTTTTGTGTTTTAGCGACGCTTGGTGTTGTGCCGGTTATTAGGTGTCCGCGTGGTGGGCCGGCTGAGATGGTTGCTACCGCGTTGGATCAAAGAATTAGGGATCATTTGTTGTCGAAGAATAATTTGTTTACTGAAGGTGGGAATTTTGTTAGTTCTTTTCAGAGGCCGGTTTTGTGTGTTTTTGATAGGAATTTTGAGCTGCCGGTTGCGATTCAGCATGATTTTAGGTATAGGCCGTTGGTTCATGATGTGCTTGGATTGAAGTTGAATAGGTTGAGTGTTCAAGGGGAGAAAGGTGGGATGAGATCTTATGAGTTGGATAGTGCTGATTCGTTTTGGGTTGCGAATGGTGGGTTGGAGTTTCCTGAGGTTGCGGTGGAGATTGAGACTCAGCTGAATAAGTATAAGAATGATGTTGATGAGGTGAATAAGAGGACTGGTGGAAATCACGGTGCGGAGTTTGATGGGACAGATTTGATTGGTAACACGAAGCATTTGATGAATGCGGTGAACTCGTTGCCTGAGCTGACTGAGAGGAAGCAGGTGATTGATAAGCATACTAACATTGCTACTGTGTTGTTGGGTGAGATCAAGGAGAGGTCGCTTGATTCTTATGCTAAGAAGGAGAATGACATGATGGTTAGAGGGAGTATTGAAAGGAGTGAACTTCTCGGTGTGCTGAGAGGGAAGGGAACCAAGATGGATAAGCTTCGGTTTGCCATCATGTATCTGATTTCATCGGAAACAATTAATCCGACTGAAGTGGAGGCTGTGGAAACGGCGCTGAGAGAGTGTGAGGTTGATACTGCTGCTTTTCAGTATGTGAAAAAGATTAAGTCTCTGAATGTTTCGTTGGCAAATGCGAATTCTGCTAGCAGAAGTAATATTGTTGACTGGGCCGAGAAGCTCTATGGGCAGTCAATAAGTGCGGTGACTGCCGGTGTCAAAAATCTGTTATCTAGTGACAGACAGCTAGCTTTGGCGAGGACTGTTGAAGCATTGATTGAAGGGAGACCAAATCCTGAGACAGATATGTACCTGGCTTTTGATCCCCGTGCTCCTAAGTCCGGTTCAGGAGCAAGTGGCAACCATTTGAAAGGGCCATTTAAGGAAGCAATTGTTTTCATGATTGGTGGTGGTAATTATGTTGAATATTGTAGTCTGCAAGAGCTTGCTCAAAATCAGCAGCCTCCCAAGCATATTATATATGGAACGACAGAACTTTTGACTGGAATGGACTTTGTCGAGCAGCTTACATTGCTGGGGAAGAAGATGGGTTTGGGTAATGTTGGTTCTGCGCCACCTCAGTAGTTCAGATGTGAATGTATCCACAATTCAGCATGCCAAATTATTCTTTAGTATACAGAAGAAAACTCTCAGACATTGTGAGGTAAAACAGGAAAATTAAATCTGCTTTTGATGTTCATTTTCTAAAAATGTGATGAAGGATTTTGTGCTTTACAGTGCCTTCTTGATTATAAAGCAAGAAGATCACTTCTTTGTAGTTTTTTGTAGCATAGTCAATTATGTTTTATCTTCATTGCAGTGAAAAGTTTTTTTATTGACAAGCACGACATGCCGTTAATGATTTGTTTTTACTCTACAAGTGAGATGTTATCGTTGAAAATCATTATGTATTAATTAGCCCATTTGTCTAATTGGACACATTTTGCTGTTCTTCCCACGATTCTTGAAGCATCTTGTTTATATTGATCTATTTAGGGTTTGAGCATCCTGTTTAGATTAATCTATTTGGCAGATTTGTGAGCATTACAGCCTAAATCATTTGTATCCAATCGAGTTTATGGCCACGAAGTTACGGCTATTGTCAAGCTGATGTTTTAGTTTAATTATTATTTCCTCTTTCCTGTTGAACCTAGCATCAAGTCAAAATGAATGCATCTCATTTGCATTCTGAGGTGTCTTTCCTACAAGTCTAATGATTGTTCAACTCTGGAATGCAACACTTCATTCATCATTTCAAATTATTGTTATGGCATCCAGGATATTTTCCTGCTAAGCTACTATTGTTCATGATTTCAAATTACGTCACAGCCACCTGCTTTGTTCAAAATTGCATCAGTAATTCTGTATTAAGCTAACCTATATTTGGTGCTAGCTGCCAAATAGATGTGCAATCATGACGGTGTTAACATTTCTGTTCAGGAAAAGAAGATCTTGTAGAGTGAATTTGGTTTTAAAGGAAGAAAGTAAAGGTCCACCCAACCATATATTTCAATGTTTTATGATCCCTCCACATTGCACTTCAAAATTAAATCATAGTTGAATACACCGGATTTTAAAAATGCCTTCCTGTTTAGGATATGCTTTATGGAGATTTTGTGCATACTTGTAGTCTCCTGTCAAACTGAGTTAGTTGCTAGCCATTGTTCTGAAAATGAAGTTGGTTTGAAATAATAAGATTTCCTATGGAAAAAACAACCACTTTTCCACAGATAATTATGTTCATTATGCTTTTTTTGTGCATTCAATTGGCTTATACTCAACTCTGTACAATTCTTCATCCAATAGTTAATTTTTATATAGGCGTGAATAGCATATAACACACAGATACTTGGTTCTAGGCAGACATGAAGTTTTACATGCTTAAATTACACATTCGGATCAACAGCTAGCTCTGTTTGTCAGTTGTTTTGTTCGAAGCAAATATGGGAGTTAAGTTGATGATCATGATGCTCTGGGGATGAATCAGATGATTTTAATAACAGATCCAAAAAGTATCAGTTACTAAGCTTAAACGGCTATTAATTTCACACACAAGGCTTTGCCATTGTGTAACAGGCTTCAGTGTCTTGTGCACATTTTTGGTTTTGGTCCTCCTTACATTACTTCTCTATGATAGTCCCTCATTGTTTAGAAGCGCTCAATTTAGTCCTTGTTATAAATTGTTAATGGTGGTTTGTCAAGTGATGTTGTGGCAAACATAATGTTGCATCATATGATATGTATGATTACTTTGTATCCATTAATTTTGAATGAAATGAACTAGTTTTGCCTTTGCAAAAAAAAGTAATGTCGTAGCTTAACTTGCCACATGCATTACACTACGTGGCATTGAACATTGCCAACTTCATGGCTTTCTTCGTCCTCACTATCTCCCACGCCCTCTTCCACACCTTTTCTCTCACAAAGGGTCTACCAGTTCACCTGGGTGAGGGACTCGAAGTTTTGCTGAATTTAAAATTTTCTAGTTTTTTTAAAAATTTGGCATTATAAAACTCACATACTCAAGCTTTACAATGTCAACTTCTTTAGCTATATTTTTCTTTACATTGATTTGTTCTTAATTTTTTATGAAGATCATTCAACTATCTTGGTTAAAGGGTCAACTTTCTAAACTAAATTGAATATTAGAAATTAAAAAAAAAAACGTTATATAAAGCTTCCTTATGCCATAGCTCATCTGTTTTCTTCTCAGCATATTGTCAATCAGGTATTTAATAACTAATGTATAGTCGAAAGTTATTTGAACATTTAACTTCAAACTCTGTAACCAAGGTGAAAAGTTTCACATTTCTTTAGTCAACATGTGGCATGCTCTATTTTCTAAATCAAAATTCTCTCCATCTAACTTGATATTGCAATTCAAGTTTCTTATACGCTGAAAACTTTTGATTTCTTGTGACTACGAAGAAAGTTCAATATGGCAAATATCTTGCTGAGGCAAAAATTAACCTTCAATTAAACAGGAACATGGATTCTAGGGACGAACCAATGAAATTCAACTTTCACGAGTAGGAATTCTAACGAATTGAAATAGATTCCGATACAAATGAGAAATTATGCTGAGAAAATATTAGAACGAGAGTTTTTGAGAGAATGAGATAATTGTTGAAATGTTGATTAATTACCAAATGAGACACAAAAGCTTGTTAAATACAACCATCAAGGCTAAAAAGTCAAAATGGCAAGATAAAACTAGTATTTAAAATAAACTAATACTGAATTCCTGTGACATTCTATGCATGCATACAACGCCCCATCATAACACGGGTACAAAATACCTAGGGCCACATTTGTATATGATTCTTGTTATATTTTCAGGTAATCAACTTTGTCAGTGGTTGAACGGAAAGTAGAGACTAGAGATGAATGTAAGACTTATTGGCAAGAAGTGGTTTTATTAAATATAAAAGGATCATCGAATTGAGGCTGGTACAAAATAAATCCAAACTTGTATATGATTCTTGTTATATTTTCAGGTGATCAACTTTGTCAGTGGTTGAACGGAAAGTAGAGACTAGAGATTAATGCAAGACTTATTGGCAAGAAGTGGTTTTATTAAATATAAAAGGATCATCGAATTGAGGCTGGTACAAAATAAATCCAAACTTGGTTGTAGATCTATAGGGTAATACGACATGCCCTTGAAAAGGACTGAACAAAACACTTCAAGCACATTTCTCATGGAGATTCTGATTGCCTAAAATGAGCTAGAGATCAGAACATCTACTAAAGGAAACACGACTTTAGTTTAGGGAGTTAGGAGCTGTAGGAATGTGGCTTTTAAATTGACATGTGAATTCCCAAGCCAAAATAAGATTCTTATGGTTTCAACTTTCAACTGTCATCATTTGTGTAAACCTTTTCTTTTGACCAAGAAAAAAAAAATCTCGAGTATTTCTCCTTACTATTTCTTGCAAGGGTCCTTAAATTTGAATTAAAATTGAACACGTCAAAATAAGATTCTGCCTATTATATAGCATATGCCTTTTCAATTTGTTTTGCACATGGTTACAATTACTGGAAGCAAATTTGGTTAAAAACTCACAAGTCTGCATATCTGGTGCAGTCACACAGATTTGGCACAAATTCATTCTTATTCAATCTGGAAAAATCTGTTTGGTCTAAAGTTTGAAACAGATTTGGTTTGCACTCATAAAATTGAAGAAGCTAACTCTACAGTTGAGTAGGTAAAATCCACATCTTCCAAAAAAAAAAAAATTAATAAGTTTGAAAAGATTCACATTAGAAGCAGAAGCTGCTGTAGCCTGCCAAATTCATTCACCGTAGCTAGCTCATTATATGAGTGCCCCTTTGACATGTCACAAATATGTCATACTGTTGCAATACGCCCTTAGATAAATAACCATAATCATGAGTTCCTTACAACTTTACAAGCATCTAAAATTTTGCACTCCATTCCATCTTCTCTTCTGTCGTGTCATTGCTGGAATCCACTCCCACTTGCTTGACCGTTTGGAAACCAAGCAGAAGCTCCCAATTGTAGTTCTCCATTTCCATCGATGCAGTGGCAGTTGCACCATGCCATAGGCCCATAACCAGTATTACCCATATTTGCCCCACAATAGGCTTTCCTTTTCTTTGCAAGAGCAACCACGGTAATAATGCAACAGAGAACAGGAAATCCCAGCTTTGTATCTCTTCTTCAGATCCAGGAGGATGCGCAAATAACTGAGAAGATTGTGCATTTCCCCTTTTCTGCTGCACATTTTGAATAAATTAGACACTAATACTCTACACATCAGATTCTGCTATTCAGATATTAATATGCACCAAACTATGGTTTACTTGTTCAAAGTACTATCTGCAAGTTCATCAGAAGCCTGGGCAGCAGATTGTTCTTTTCCTTTTATCTGAAATACATTTTTGTAAAAGATTTAGATATCAAGTTGTCCAGATATATTAATGAATAAGAGCAAAGGTATGCAAGATTGTCTACTTTTGCAATGCAACAGAGTGTTCCTTGTCTTTTTTACCATTACATATGGTAGAGTGAGTCGGACACAATAAGTGACAAAAACTCAGAAATTTAGTTCCTTTTGCCTTTTCAAAATCTATGAGTTTGTAAAAACTTCATCAGATTGAGCACCTTTGGTATCGGCATTTTCATTCCCTACTGCTACATCAGATGGTGGCACAACTGGTGGATTCATTTACATATCAGTTATCTCATACGTTACATTAACAAACTTAAATTAGCCACTAAAACAAAAACCCACTCAATGTTTCCATCTGTTTTCTTCTTTCTCACAAGTAATGGAATTGAATAGGTTTTCTTATATCAAGTTTAGGACTGCCTTAGTAACTTGTATGTCTAATTTATGAAAGATTCCACATATAAGGTCACATATATTTACCAAAAGATACATATCTCACCAACAAATATTTAATCGAGAAGCAGTTGAATTTGTAATAACATACCAATCCTGCAGCCATCAAAGGCTGAAGTCCCTTGCTGCTGACACTGGCAATAGATCTATTAGAAGAAACAAAAAAGTTATAACGTTTAGGACTGTGGCCAGCAGCTACAGATTTACAACGTTTTACTTATCCTTACCTCCAAATATCAGCCCGAAGACGTACTATTTCTTCGATATCAAATTAACATTTATGTCATTGTCTACTTAGTCAAGACCAATTTTCCTATCTGACCATATGAACTTGACTAAGTTGATTAGATGCATCTCTAACAATGGCATGACCTGATCTACATTGCTGATTGAAGTTTTTTCAACATGGAAAAATTTATCATTGACGATTGGTAGAATCTATCCAACTATATCCTGCTTGCTTCTTGACATTATTTTCTTCCATCAATGCTCTTACTCTCTCGGCATCATCCCACTGTCCTAAATCAGCATAAAGATTAAACAACAACGCATAAGGAGCTGAACTTTCTGGCTCAAGACCGATCAAAGCTTTGGCTGCTACTTGGGCCAATTCTACACTACCATGCACTCTACAAGCCCCAAGTAGAGCACCCCACACAGCCTTATCTGGTTTAACTGGCATGTTATCAATCAAATTCATAGCCTCTTGAAGCTGTCCCTGCCGCCCCAAGATGTCCACAAGAGAGGCAAAGTGTTCAACCCGTGGTTCAATACCATGGTCATTAATCATGGAATTGAATTGCCTCTTTCCTTCTTCAACTAATCCTGCATGCGCACAAGCATTCAAAACCGAAATAAAGGTTATATAGGTAGGTTGAATTTTAAGCCCCTTCATCCGTTCGAAAAGCTCTAGAGCCTGTGCAGCAAAGCCATGAAATGCATAACCTCCAATCATTGCATTCCAAGTTATCACATCTTTATAGAGTTTCATCTCATTAAACACATCGCGTGCATCACCAATTTCCCCACATCTCGAGTACATGGTAATGAGGGAATTATTTATTGGCAAATCAGGAACAACAGTCTTTGTTACAAGCTGATGTATCTGCTTACCAAGGTAAAGATCGACCAACCCAGTACTCACACTTAGAATTGAAGACAAAGTGTGCCTATCTGGTCTCTCTCCCTCAAGCTGCATCTTAGAAAATAGCCCAATAGCACCCTTATAGTCTTCATTTTTCTCGTAGCCAGCTATTACCGAGTTCCAAGAGATCAAGTTTTTGTGGGGCATCCTTTCAAAGAACTCTTTCACATGTTTCAAATCACCAATCTGAGAAAACCCGGATATTATTGAATTCCATGAAAGCACATCAGGACTTGGCATTTCCAAGAAAAGCTTTGAAGCCTCTTCCATGTCCCCCATTTGAACATAGCCACTAATCACAGTATTCCAAGAACAAGCATCTCGCTCCACCATCCTATCAAAGAGTTCCCTAGCAGAGACAACATCTCCTGCTTTCACATAACACATCATCATCGAATTCCAAGATACCACATTCCTCCTAAATCTCCTTTTACCCTCATTTCCCCCATCTTGATCACTCATAACCTCATCAAAAACACGCCGCGCCTCTTCAACCATTCCTCTCTGACCATACCCTGCAATCAACGTATTATAAGCATACACCAAATCATCTTTCTCATCACCCTCATTCCCATACTCAACCAAAATCTCAGCAGCCATATCCAACTTCCCATTCCTAACAAGCCCCGATATAAGCCCACTAAGAGAAGCCGAGTCACGCTCTCCCATCTTCCTAAAAAACCCAACAGCCGAATCCACATCACCATTCAACAAAAACCCATTTACCACAGCATTACACGACACAACATTCCGTTCTGGCATAGATTCAAAAATCTCAATCGCTTGATCCATCCTACCATTCTTTGCATAACCACTAATAACAGTATTCCACGACACACAATCCCTTTGCGGCATTATATCAAACAGTTTCCTCCCCTCCTCGACAAACCTACTTCCGCGGCAAGAAAAGTAACCCGATATAATGAGGTTCCAAGACACAATATCTCTATGGGGCATTTCATCAAACAGTTGGCGTGCTTTCGCTATTTCGCGGCGTTGAACATAACCAGTGATCATGGAATTCCATGTTACTGTATTACGGTGGTTAGTGGAATCAAATAGTGTTCTTGCTGCGGTTAATCGACCGGTTCGAATCAAATGGGAGATTTTTTTGTTCAACTGGTACAGTGATTGTGGTATGGTGTCGTTGGTTTTGGTTTGAGAAGTAAAGGAACGTATGTGAGGAGCAAGTTGCAGTATTTTTGTGATGTTCCTCAGAGTGAGATACAAAGTTGACATTGTCCAAACAAAAGAAAGCTCAGAAACACACGCACAACAATATAAATTCAGTTCATACATGTATGAATTTTAAATTAATGGGTTAAAACTTTTATTTTCCCTGAAAACACCCCTCTTCCATCCAACTTACCAAATGCGCATATGTGGCGCTGACTTGGTTTTTTTTATTTTTTTATTTGTAATTGTCCACGTCATATTTTATTTTTTAATATATCCTAAAATTAATTTTCAAAAATAAAAAATCAGAAAAATATTCAGATTTTTTTCAAAATTTTTTTTCAAATATTTAAAAAAATCATAAAAAATATTCGGTTCTTTTTAAAGATTCTGGAGTTTAATTTTCAAAATAAAAATAATTAAATCTAAAAAAAAAACAAATTCAAAATTTAAAAAAAGTCAGAAAAAAATAGTTTTAAATTTTTTCTACAAAAAAAATTCTGGAAAATCTGAAATTAAAATTTTATAAAAAAAATCATTTTTTTACGAAATTTTGGAAATTAAAAAGTTAATTTTTTATTTTTCAATATATATCCATTTATATTAATTTAAGAATAAAAAATGTGAAAATTAATTTTTGAAAATAAAAAATATCCTAAAATATGATATATCCTAAAAATTCAGGAAAAATATTTTTAATTTTTCAATTCTAACAAAATATGATATAAATTTTAATTTTTTTAATTTTCAAAGAATTTTTTCTAGAATTCTTTATTGGTAGAAAATCTTTTAAATCCAATCTGGTGCTAATATTGGTTCTCCTGATGATGTTTTTTCTGCTGAGAACCCTAGGGTTGGTAAGAATATTCTTCTGATGTAATCTGGTGCCAATATGGGTACTCCTGATGATGTTTTTTCTGCTGAGAAATCTATCAATGAAGTTGCTGAGGTTTAATTATGTTTTTTGAATTATTGTAATTGTTACTTTCTATTGAAAATCATAATTGTTTTGAACTGTTTTTTTAACTGTTATATGAAATGTTTCGTAATTAATATGCTCAATTCATGATTTGGAATCACTGTAATTGTTATTTGTTACTTGTTTGTGAAACATCATTGATAATAGTTATTTTGAACTTATTTTTAACTGTTGTATGGACTTTTTGTTGTTGAATTTGCTAAATAATGTTAGAAGTGGTGTAATTGCAACCTGTTAGTGATAATTTACTGATTTTATAATTGTGATATGATGTGTTTTATGATAAATTTGCTCAAATGATCTTTCAACGGTAAATGTAAGTTGTTGGTGAAATATCCGTGATAAGAGCTACTTTCAATAGATTTTGCAACTGTTAACTGGAAGCTGTTAGTGAAGTATATGTGACGAGAGTTGTTTACTTCTAATTTTGCAGCTGTTGTATGAAGTATTTTATGGCAAATTTTCTCAAAAGATCTTCAAATGGCTATAACGGTTGCCTCTTAGTGAAACATTACTGATAGGAGTTGTTTTCAATGTTAAAACATCACTTGTTTTGAACTGATTTTGTAACTGTAATATGAAGCGTTTTCTGGTGAATTTGCTCAATCGATGTTGGAATTGCTATTATTGTAAACTGTTTGTGAAAAATCAATGATTTTGTAACTGTTATATGAAGTGATTCATGATAAATTTGCTCAAATGTTGTTTGAATGACTTAAACTGCAATCTGTTAGTGAAACATCACTTTTAAGAGTTGTTTTCTACTGATTTTGTAATTGTGATATAGAGTGTTTCATGAATAACTATGCTCTAATGATGTTGGAATTCGTGATAAATTTGCTCAAATGTTGTTTGAATGACTTAAACTGCAATCTGTTAGTGAAACATCACTTTTAAGAGTTGTTTTCTACTGATTTTGTAACTGTAATATAGAGTTGTTTTCTTACATGTTTTTTGTATGGTTATCAACTTAGTATATGTTTGGTATAGTGTTGCATTTAACCGTGTCAATGTGAAAGATATGTTTCAAAAAGGCATAAAAGTTTGGTATAGTATATGTTTGAGCTACTGAACCAAGAAAACAATAAAGGCATAAAAGTAAAGGGTTACAATTTTCGTAAAATAGTTTGTTTGCTTGATTATGTGTGTTAAAAAAATTATATGCCTACTATTTATAGGAAAACACTAGTTCTATTTATCAAAATTGTGTGGTCTACAAAAACTAGTTTTGCTCGACTATTTACGCGGGCAATGTGTGAATCCTTCTGTTGTTGGGGATATGTAGTACCCCACGTTTGATAGGAGTTCTCCAGATTCACGTCATTTTTTGTTTCTATTGTCCACTTGTTCTTAACTTTCGCCAAAAGACAAAATTTCAGAATTAAAATAAATCAAATAAAATAAATATTTTTTAATTAGTTTTATTACTATTATCATTATTTAATTAGAGTAGAGATATACTTGGCCTTTGAGAAAGGGGAAATGGATTTCTGATTCACATGAACTCTAACATTGCGTTTCCATTTCTGAAACACCCCGTTTTTCCAACAATGTAAATAATACACTTAAATCAGAGTATTCAACGTAAAATGGAATGTCACACTACATTTCAAGTATAAATAGAGTAAAGTTATTATTTATTAAAACCACTTTAACAAAACATCGCAGCGGAAAATTTAGGTCATTATTCAACAACTTTGGCACTACGGCCTCAACATAACAACATTAATGAAAATCCTGATTCAAAGGTTCAACAACATAGTTCATAAGTAATACGCAATAGTGGAAAATGTAACGCCCTATTTTCTTACTTAATTATTTTTGGTTGAGTTTAGAGTCTTTTATATGACTTATATGATTTATGTTGATTTATGACGTGTTGTGGTGTTTTAATATTTTATTAAGTGGCTTTATGTTATTATTTAGTAGAATATGTTGGAAAATTAGAATAAATATATTTGAGGGGCTGGTTTAGATTTAGCAAGAAAATACGTGGTTTGGATTTAGTTAGAAAATACCTGGATTTAGTTAGAAAATATGTTGAGGGTGTGAGATATAAAAGCCAGACACAAATTAGGTTGAGAAGCCTTTGGAGAAAAAGAGGAGAACCAAGGAAAGAGGAGAACCAGGAGAAGAGAGAACTTGTAGAGTCTTGCAATCACCAATCTAAGGTAAGGGTGAGACTAATATTCTCTAATCTTAGGTTGTATAATTCTGAAACTGAGTTTATCATGTAGTTATTGTAGTTGTTTATGTAAAATTGAGAACTAGGGTTTAAAACCGGATTTAATGATAGAACACGTAGAATTGGTTGTTGACAAGAATAACATGATTCATGAATTGATATATGTATATATATTGATGATTATTATATGAATAACTTGTTGATGAAATATTACATGAAGGTATGTATATATGTTGATGAATTATTATATGCATGCTTATGTTGAATTTAACATGATGATTATTGATGTTGCAATTATATGATGAATACTTATGAGATTATAATGTTGTTGTTGTTGTTGTTGTTGTTGTTGTTGACGTTGTCATTGATGTCTTACGTTGTTGTTGATGTTGTCAATGTTGTTGATGTCGTCAAGTCGTTGAAGTTGTACGTTGTTGTTGATTAAGTTGTTGAGTCCATGCATACTCATATAAAGTTAGGAGCTATGCTGATTTTAGGAGCTATGCTCCAGCGTTGATTTTAGGAGTTTATACTCCAGCGTTGATTGGTACCACATGCATACTGCATAGTCAAGTTGTTGTTGTGTCGTTGCATTGTCGTTAATGTTGAGTTGTCGTCGTCGTTGTTGAATA
>Ga0228710_1005050_pt1 | contig 20651 bp, 13 predicted proteins | sample MedpolnodulmetaG_FD_177995 | JGI IMG/M metagenome (GOLD analysis project Ga0228710, IMG submission 177995) | Root nodule microbial communities from Medicago polymorpha collected in Santa Monica, California, United States - pink nodules | ecosystem: Host-associated > Plants > Roots > Nodule... | reverse complement strand
ATACGAATACTTCGAATATTTACTTAAAAAAAAAACTTAAAATATGTATCCACATTTCAACTCTATTGAAGTCACATTCAAATGGCTAAAAACTATGCTTCCATCCTTAAAAAAAAAAAAAAAAAACTATGCTTCCAATCAATCATGTATGGCTCATAATTAAAAACATTGGCAAAATCATTGAGTTCTTGAAATCGCATAAGTAATGGTCTTTCCTTCTACAAATCAATAACCTCCACATGACTATTTGTTTTCTACGTCATCGCTACCTAATTTTGCACGAATCACAATCTCACGATCATCTTCGTCGTGTACTTCCTCGTCCTCTTCTAGTTATAAAGAATCCCTAGCACAGCTTGTATTGTACTCTCCATTTTCCTTTGATATTTCATCCTAAATAATACAATTTAAAAAAAACTTGTCTCGCTCTTCAAAATACAACACAACAACAGCTAAGCCTTTTCCATACTTGAAAAAAAAAACATGTATTTTTCCAATAAGTAGGGTTGTCTATTTGAATCAAATTACATTCTAATAATGTTATATCATAAACTATATTGTGGTCCAACTAATTTATCTCTGAATCTTTCTTTGTGGATTTTAGGATGGTCTTTCTAGGTGTTGCTCGGTCTCTAGCGATCTAACCATGTTGCATCTAATATATTTTTTTACTACAAAATCTACATATCTTATAACACCAAAAAGATATTTACGTTTTACTCCCTTCATCTTATAATAATTATCGTATTTTTCAATTTCATACATATTAAGTAAACATATTCCCTAAAAAAACAAAAAAAAAGTAAACATATTAAAATCTAAGAAAAGATAATAAATAAAAGAAAGAAAATAATAATTTTACTAAAGTATCTTTAGATGCTATTGATGTATTTTCATTATCATTGATGTAAAGTGAAAAATAATAATTTGTGTGTAATGCTCATAATATTAATTAGATGGTAAAATTAGAAAGAAAAACCCAACGAAAACTATATTGAATGAAAATTTAAAGTGACACTCTTGTTAGGATACACTTTTTGCTACAAATATGATCATTGTTACCGAATACAGGGATAATTATGTTTATGCTTTTGCATCTTTCATAAAAAAAAGTTTATGCTTTTTTTTTTGGCCGGGGTTTGAACCAAACATTGCATATATTATGCATTGTTCATACCAACTAAATTAAGCTCACGATAACAAAAAAATAAAGTTTATGCTTTAGCAATATACTACTAATTTAAGAATATTAATTACATTTTTATCAGCGGCGAAATGGCAATTTTTTATTTTTTATTATTTTTCTCTTTCCATTTCTATTCTCCTTCGTATTTTTATTTATTTTTTATTATTTTTTCTCTTTCCACTTATCCTCTCTTTTACTTCTTAATTATTTTATTATTATTATTATTATTGTTGTTGTTGTTGTTGTTGTTGTTGTTGTTTTTCTTTCCACTCGCTCTCATCCTTCTCATTATTTTTAGGGAAAATTACATTGACCTTCCCCAAGGTCTCTTTAAACAACACAAATATCCCGCATAAATTTATAGTTGACATAAACCTCTCTTAAATTCTTTTAAAATAGACGAACACCTCCCTTTGAAGCTTAACACTATTTCATACGTGTTGAAAGGTAAAACAAAAAACTTTTTTTATATACAAAAGACACCATCGTTTCCATTGATGATGGAATCTGGCTTCATATTTTAAAGATTAAAATATCGAGCCAATTTGTTTCCCTTTAGTTTTGTGCAATCTCCACCCTTGTTGGTTTAACGCCTCTACGTGTTGACAGTAGGCAGTAGCTTCCACCCATAACCATGAGGTTCATCCACTCATTTCATATTTGACCACCCAAACAAAGCATAGTTCACAACAAAAAACACGGAAATAATCTACCATAAATATCATATACGTTCACTCTTGATCGTGGAACATAGATAATAATTCTAGCACCTCCATTGTTAAGGTAAACCATCTGTAATTTATTAGATCTCAGGAGTAGAAAGATTCCTCCAATGTTTCATATTCAAACCTCAAAACATATCGTTCAAAAGTAAAAGCACATTCTTTCAACAAAAAAAAGAAAGTAAAAGCACATAAACAACACTGGACTTTTATCCTTGTTGAGGCTAACAACCCGTATGCCACAAACATGTGCGAGTCTATAACAAATGAATTATTACATCTTGTTATAGGAATGATAAAAAGTAAACTTTTATCCTAAAATCTGAATCCACCATGATTCATGAATAATTGGGAGCCATTGGTGAATAATTGACATCAAAATTTTGTTTCATTGTCATAGTTTGATAGTTTGAGAGAGAGTTTGTAGTTGTTAGTGGCAGCGGAGTCAGATAGTGATTTCTGAGCAGCAATGTGTGCTGCAACGGAATATAACCTTTTTTTTTGTTTGCTTTTTATTCTTTAATTAACGGAAGTTTGACACAGTTAAAAAGGAGGGGGAGGTAAGTGAGTTTTGAAAACTAGAGGGAGAGTTTGTGTTATTTAAGTAAACCTGAGGGGAGGTCGGTGTAATTTTCCCTTTCTTTGTGACTTTCTTTTCTCTTTCGACTTTTTTTCCCTTTTCTATTTTAATTTAAAATTTAAATTATTCCTTATAATTTAATCTGATATCTCACTTTCTCTTTCTCAATTAATATTTTTTCATCTCTCTATATTATATATGAGTCAGGATCCGTTGACATCGGGTATAAGTCAAAAAGACTTACACTAAATCTCGACCGTTAAATTAAATTAATCGCACGACCCAAAATTTCATCTCTCTATATTATGTATGAGTCACGATCTGTTGACATCGGGTATAAGTCAAAAAGACTTACACCAAATCTCAACCGTTAAATTAAATTGATCGCACGGCCCAAATCATATCAACATAAGAAAAATTAAAACACAACATAGTCGATCTCATTTGAAAACTCCTTCTCTCTGTCATCATCTGCGTTAGAGTTAAAGGAAGAAGCCTTCAAATTCTACATAGATAACCGACACCGATAATCAAACAATCATCGTTAATTGTGATTTTCTATAATATTGAGTGCCCATTCATTGTTCTTTGAGATTTAATGTTGATATTTTCAAAACACTCATGAGTTTTTAAAAATTTATCACATCGACTTTATATATCGATTACGAATCAACGGGACATTAAACTTTTATAATGCGGATACAAACACATTTTATTTTAGGGAATGCGGATGCAAACACATAAAATCCAAAATTGGCAAATTCCAAATATTTTAAAAAGGTTTTCGCAAATAAAATAAACAAACATTTTATAAAATACCACATTAATATTAGCCTTTTGAATTGTTCAATAAAATAATACTAGTCTTTTGAAAATAATCACGAACTTTCAAAATTTTATCATAGCGACTCTATGTATCGATTACAAATCAAAGAAACGTAACAATTTGTTTCCGCTGAGATAATCGCATAAAATTTTGAGGACACTCGTGTGTTTTAAATTTTTTATCATAATAAATTATAAAGCAATGGACGCACGTGAATGCACGAGTCTTTTGATAGTTTTTTTTATATTTAATATATGACTATTCTAATTAGAATAATGCTACAACACACTCTTTAACGCACATATTTTTTAATCCACTCTCTTTTATTAGTCAGGTTTGACGAGTCATACCAAATCAATATGGTTTTGGTGGAATTCAAGTCAATTTTCGCTAATAAAATAGTGCGTAAAAAATGTGTGTTAAATATTACGTTTTTAGCATATTTTTCTTCTATTTATTTCAAGTCTCAATGTGTGAATATTTTTATACTATTTAAAATTCAAACTATCAAATGTTAACTGCTATTTTTCTTTTGACCAGACTGAAAACTGTTTTTTAATTAAATTTACAATGATGATAAACGTGAACCTTCGGTTTTCAAGTCAGGGCACTAATTATTGTATATAAGGGCAAAACATGATTTTCTATTCATCTCTCAACTAAGTCGAAGGCGATGGAGTCACCCAACGATAAATTGCGAAAGATGAGTGGTGCGATAGTTAAGAAAAGAGGCCAAAATGCTAGCAACATTAATCCTAACCTTCTCCAAAAGCAATTTCTTGCCTCTCTTGATCTCAATCAACCTATAGAAATTGAATCTCAAGATCAATACAACAATGAGGTAAACTATTTTTTTTAATTGACTCCGTTCTTATATATTTTATTCTACAATTTTGATATCTCAGTATTAAATGATTTAAGTTGTGTTATTTTCAATTATTGCAAACAATATGACTAGACTATAAATTAATATTTTTCTATCCTTTTTTCAGTATTTAGAACTCTATAACATTATTTGGTCCTAATTATGTAATTTTAGTTTATGTCTTTGGTTGTACATTCAAAGCTTGAACCAACACCGGTGGAAACGCAAAAAAGAAGGGTCAATGGTTCAATGGGGAATAAGAACATTGATCTGACACAGAAGTTATCATCTGGATCGAGCTCTGACAACTTACATGATGCTATGGAATCTAAAGATTTTTCAACTCCAATTTTAGGATTCGAACTTGGTGGTACCTCCGAACAAGATCCATCGTCAGCTTGTGTGAAGGGGTGCAAGCTTTGCATGATGTTTGTGATTGTTTCAAAGAACAACCCAAACTGCCCAAGGTGCAAAGCGTGCTTGATAGATGTTGACAATGTTTAATTAAATTATGCGGAAAATAAAAGAAGGAATAGTTGCATTTAAGTACTTGTGTTTTTTGAAATAAAGGATTTGATATATTTATTTATAAATAAATAAGGAATAAGATAAATATGTGTTCTATCTCGTGTCATTGTAGTTTGATTTTACCTCATATTTTAAATAATTATATAAAAAAGATCCATTAGAGAATGATCTAAAATAAATTATCAAGCAGGGATCAAACTATTTAAATCTACAAAAATATTAAATGACACACACACAACGTGTGTGCGCTTGCTTGCAATCCTTGCGAGTACTAAGAATCTTTCTATCGTTCAAATTTTATCAAATATCCTCAAAGTGACATATATTAAGTGAGCATATATCGGGCCATCTGATAAGTTTATGTGTACGTGCCCAATGAAAAACTCTATTTTATGTTTATATACTAATATTTATTAGTGTTAACAGGTCTTTACCCCCTGTAATATAGGTTATTTCCGATTTTCTTCCCTGTATTTTTTTTTTGATTTACCCGTAAAAAAAAATTGTTTTGATTTACCTCCCTAATAGGCCAGACAAAAACCAATTTTATGTTTTTTTAAGAAATTTTCGTTTTTGTTTGGCCTATTAGGAGGGTAAATCAAAACAAAAATATTTTACAGGGGGTAAATCAAAAAAAAATTACAGGGGGAAAAACCAGAAATGACTTATATTACAGGGGGTAAAGACCTATTAACCCTGTTTATTATGTTTGCTAGCTTTAAGACGTGCACTTTGTGTCCATCCGGCCTTTTTTTTTATTGCGCAAATGCGTATAAATTACAAACGATAATTTTTATGAAATTTTGATTAAAAGTATATGTATATATATTTTACACTTTCATATTGTAACAAACTATACTTATTTTTTTAAGTGGAACTTCAAAGTTTGCTTCAATCCAACATCTAATGACACTTTGGATAACAAATTCATTAAGTGGAACAATAATAACTTCTCTAGTGGCATCTTTAATGTTGATGGTAATTGCCTTGGCGACCCTTTGATAAACACGGATCTTCGACTTTCAAGTAAATGCGGTCCAACAAGTTGTTTAGTATATGAGAAATGGTTATTAGACACATAATTTGACATCAACATCATATTTTTATATGATTTTTCCCCTCACTGTGTCCAAAGTCAACATCAATTTAATAGGTATTTTATATGTCTGATACAATGTGTTCATGTATAGATAAGGTTTGCCTCCTGAATATAGGGCGTCTTCTGTCTCCAATGCTTGTGATCGCTAGGACTGATCTTATGCTCCCTTTCTAAACGGGAAGGTGTGTGCCTTCAAAAGATGCACTAACGCCCAAGTGTTGTCATTTAACAAAGTATGTGAGTGGGTATAAATGAGTTAGGTGATTGTATCTAGGGGCGAGACCCCTATCTACAATGACGCCTTGATGTGACATTCCTTGACTGTTGATATCATTCCTCTTGTGATCTGTTGCCTTATGTTACGTGGTACTCTAGTTATTTTGAGGTAATTGCATCTGAGATTGGTAAAAACACTTATTCGATTTAAGTGGGAATGACTCGGTGCATATCATATGGTTTGTTTAATGTAAGTGGGAACGACCCGATAACTACTATCCCTAAGTTGGTTTTGCTCAGGATAGTGGAGCACAACAATGCCTTGATAGAAATATGGATGACAAAATAGGTTGGACCCGTCGAGTCAAGCCTTTTTAAGTGGGGTGTATATATATTTTCAATCCAATGATATTTTTTTTAATTTATTAATCCGTATAAAAAATGCCTTGACCCTTTAGGTTAAGGTGTATATAAATTATATTCATTTTAAAAAATTTAAAAGAAAACTGTGAAGTTGAGAAAAACACAAGAAGGGGGTTGAATTGTGTTAGCTTTTTCTTCTTTTTCTCCTAAGCTGAAATCACTGTCCAGAAGCAGATAGAGTTCAGCTTCTGAAGTGATGTTCAGAATCTAGTTGCAGCGGATAAAACAGAGAGAGAGAAGAAGGACACAGAACAATTATACAGGTTCCTTTCACAAACCGTAAGTAGTCTTGTCCCCCTTGCACTTCGAAGGAGAGTTCACTAAAATGTAATATCTGATTACAACTGCTCACTACTAAAACTAGCAAGAGACTTCAAACTACTCAAGCACAACTGCAAGAGATTTCCTATGCTCAAGAACTTATTCAAGAGACTTCCTATGCTCAAGCACAATTGCAAGAGACTTCCTATGCTCAAGAACTTAATCAAGAGACTTCTATTCAAACAGAATTACAAAGAAATTTGTTTGTGGTTGAACACTTGATATACAATCAGTGGTGTTCACAATACAAATCAGATATAGACTCTTTAAGACTCTAGAGTTTCTAAGATATGAAAGTTGTTAAGAAATTCTAAGTGAACTTTGATGTGAAACAATTTCAGCAGAGTTTTGACACTTGTAAATTGTTGTGTGAGTCTTGTTATTCTCTATGTCTTCACTCCTTTATATAGAGATGTGAAAGAGACGTTGTATAATGCCAACACATCAAAGAGAGTAGTTTTGAAGCTTGATCAAATCACTAATGATCTGTTGCTTGATTTGGTTATTGTCCTGTGAGGGAGCAATTTCAAATCCATTCCCAGTATGGAGAAACACCGTTGCAGGCACAACTGTTGTTCTTGTACTAGCAGACACAAAAACAGAGTAGTGGAGATAGTGGTTGTACACTTCGTACAAATGTCCTTTTTCAACTCTCTCCAAAGAATAAGCATCCAAAGCCTTCAAATCCTTTTGAAATAGCCGTTGCTATATTCTTCTAGTCTTCTGTAATGATAGACGTGATTAAATCATCGTTTGAACACATTTGAAGTTCTTCAGTCTTTCAACTTCTGATTTTCTTCAGAACTTCTGATGACGTCAGATTCTAGTGAACTAGCTTCTGATGAGGAGAATGCTTCTGATGACGTCTGTTTCTCCTGGACTTTTTGTCTTCAGAACTTCAAGCTTCCTTCTATTGATTCCATTTCTCTCATTTGTTCTTCCAGAACTTATGCTTAAATAAGACATTGAATTTTTTTGTCTATGGTGCTGCACATTTGAACAAATATTAGCATATCCAATTGACAATTTTTAATACCTTGTTATCATCAAAACTCAAAGGGTAATGTTAAACACATTTTGTTCCAACAAACTGTGAAAGAAATATCAATGTATATTAAAAATTAGATTTTTTTTAACTTTTTAAGTTCATTTAATATATAACATATCTAATCTATATTAAAAATTAGATAGTACATAATTTAACGAAGGAAAAACTAACAAGTGTCTTTTTGATATTTAATAAATAATTTATCGAATGAATTCAACTTTTTTTTTAAGGATTCAACTTTCTTTTATTATGTTGAATTAATTGAGTATGAAACACATTTGAAATTGAAAATAGAGAGTAAGGCAACGGGCCTGAAGCGGCAAAAAATAAATAAAAAATAAAAACGAAAAAGAACGTTAACCATGGTTTCTAAGTTTAGTTACTTTGTAGAGATGCAATGCAATAGTCAATAGTACAACTCAACCATTACCCACCCACACCCACCGTTCATAAACCAACCATGGTTAATTATCACAATGACAGCACAACAATCTCAATAATCTCCCTCTATAAATAAAACTCACACATTTCAAAATCCTCTCATAATCAGATCTAGATCTAGAAGAAGGCGTCTTCATAAACGTCTTCGTTCTTTCTCTTTGTTCCATTTCATTCTCTTCGTTTCAATTTCCTTTCATCAGCGAAAATGAGAGAGTGCATTTCAGTTCACATTGGTCAAGCCGGTATTCAGGTCGGAAATGCTTGCTGGGAGCTTTACTGTCTCGAACACGGCATCGGCGTAAGTCTTCGTTCTTAGCTTTTTCTTTGTTCATTTTTGTTTTTATTTTTCAGATCTAAGGAACTTTTACCGTTATTTTTTCAATTTTATCTGTTTTCGCTGAATTTTTCCTGCATTGTTTCTAAATTTGATTTTCCATGTTTATTAAATCGGATCTGGTTCATTTTATCATTTAATTAATTGATTCGTTTATAGATCTGTAATATTTGTGAAATCGCTGGAGTGTATGTTATATATGTTCGTATATTTATTAGATCCGTTTGTTATTAGGTTATGTAAATGTCAATTAACGCGTCACCTGAATTGTTGTTTGAATTCTGCGGTAATTGTTATGAATTAACCTTTATAATTAGTTAAACTTCGATGTTATGCTTAAATCTGTAATTCTGTATAACTATATGAAAATTTGATAACGTGTGCTTAAATCTGTATATATAATTTTGTATTATGTTGTTTATTTGTGCGCTAATTATAAACGAAAGCTTAATTTTAAATCAGTGTTGTTTTGTTATGTTATCTTGAAATTTTTTGATGCTATGCTTAGCATATATATCGTTAATATATCTGTTATCGTTAATATGTATGTTATCTATGTTCGTGGGTTTATTAGATCGTAAGTTATTGGGTTATGTAAATGTCAATTAATATGCCACCTCCGAATTGTTGATTGTTGTTTGAATCCTGTGCTAATGGTTATAAACTAAGCTTACAATTCAATTAAAGTTTGATACTATGCTTAAATCTGTTTAAGTATATGAAAATTTGTTGAGGTGTGCTTAAATCTGCATATAATTATTTCAAGAGCTCATATATGGTTTCTTTGTTTGCTAATTATAAACAGAATAGTAATTTCAAATTGTAGTGTTATTTTTGTTTTGTTATCTTGGAAATCTGTATGCCTATTACCTTTTCTTGAATGATTGACGAGATGCTGATATTTGAATTTCTATGCACAGCCTGATGGTCAAATGCCAAGTGACAAGACAGTTGGTGGCGGTGATGATGCTTTCAACACGTTCTTCAGCGAGACCGGTGCTGGAAAGCATGTCCCCCGTGCTGTTTTTGTAGATCTTGAGCCCACTGTTATCGATGAGGTGAGGACTGGAACCTATCGCCAGCTCTTCCATCCCGAGCAGCTCATCAGTGGCAAAGAAGATGCCGCCAACAACTTCGCCCGTGGTCATTATACCAGTATGTCTCTAACTCTCACCACTCCACATTATACTTCATTTGTGATTGGTGTTATGATTATGATCTAATATTATGTATGTAATTTGTGTCACTTTCAGTTGGGAAAGAGATCGTTGATCTGTGTTTGGATCGCATCAGAAAGCTTGCTGATAACTGCACTGGTCTCCAAGGGTTTTTGGTTTTCAACGCCGTTGGTGGAGGAACTGGTTCTGGTCTTGGTTCTCTTCTCTTGGAGCGTCTGTCTGTTGATTATGGAAAGAAATCGAAGCTTGGGTTCACTGTATACCCTTCTCCTCAGGTTTCCACCTCTGTTGTTGAACCATACAACAGTGTTCTCTCCACCCACTCCCTCTTGGAGCACACTGATGTTGCTGTTCTTCTGGACAATGAAGCTATCTATGACATCTGTAGGCGTTCCCTCGACATTGAGCGCCCCACTTACACCAACCTTAACCGTCTTGTTTCTCAGGTAGTTATAGTTTTCATCAAATCAATACAATTCTGATTGTAAATTGCAGCGATCTTGGATACAATTACTTGTTTTGATGTTGTGGATTTTGAGTTAATACTTTGTTTTTGATTGTGTTCACAGGTGATTTCATCGTTGACTGCTTCCTTGAGGTTTGATGGTGCTCTCAATGTTGATGTGACTGAATTCCAGACCAACTTGGTCCCATATCCCAGAATCCATTTCATGCTTTCTTCATATGCTCCAGTTATCTCTGCTGAGAAGGCTTATCATGAGCAGCTTTCAGTTGCTGAAATTACCAACAGTGCTTTTGAGCCATCATCTATGATGGCTAAGTGTGACCCTCGCCATGGAAAGTACATGGCTTGCTGTTTGATGTACCGTGGTGATGTTGTTCCCAAGGACGTGAATGCTGCTGTCGCCACAATCAAAACCAAGAGGACCATTCAGTTTGTTGATTGGTGCCCTACTGGTTTCAAGTGTGGTATTAACTATCAGCCACCTACTGTTGTTCCTGGAGGTGACCTTGCTAAGGTACAGAGGGCAGTTTGCATGATTTCAAACTCCACAAGTGTAGCTGAGGTGTTTGGTCGCATTGATCACAAGTTTGATCTGATGTATGCCAAGCGTGCATTTGTTCACTGGTATGTGGGTGAGGGTATGGAAGAAGGAGAATTTTCTGAAGCCCGTGAGGATCTTGCTGCTTTGGAAAAGGATTATGAAGAAGTTGGTGCTGAGTCTGGAGAGGGTGGTGACGAAGATATGGATGACTACTAGAATCTATTTCAGATTCATGTTTTCTTTTGTGTTCTGTGTGTTGTTCCTTTGGATGAATTGTTTTCATGCTCTATTGTTTCTTAAACATATGTTGATCAAGACCTAAACGGGTTATCTGCTTTTCAATGACATGCTATCTTCTCTAAAATAAGAACCTATATCTTCTCTAAAATCATTAGAATATGTGGACTGTGTTTAGAAAATGATGTCCATGCGTAAAATTATTGAGGTGTAGAACCAAATTTTACAAAAGGCTTTTTAAAAAGTAGTTAACTAAACAATTTTTTTATTAAGAAAATTATATTGTTCTTATTATAATTTTTTCTTTTAAAGCATTTTTTTGGTTCAAAAAAGCATTTCTTATATTTAAAAGGGTTTAATAAGTTTTTCGTCCTTATAAATATAACAAATTTTGATTTTAGTCCCTAAAAAATTAAATTGAATGTTTTCATCCTCACAATTTTTTTTTATTTTGTTTTTCGTCCTTAATGGCCATTTTATGTTCATATAAATGACAAAATTATAACTTTTTTATATTCAAATTGTATTCATGTTATGTCCGTTTATTATATTCGACATTTATATATTCATATTATGTTTAAAAAATGTCAAAAACACGTTAAAATTATATCCATTAAGGACCAAAAACAAAATAAAATTTTTGTGAGGATGAAAACATTCAGTTTAATTTTATAAAGACTAAAATCAAAATTCGTTATATTTATAGGGAGAAAAAACTTATTTAACCCTATTTAAAATGAACTGTTTCCTTTCAAGAATGATGAAATTTCATATGATTTTTTAATGGGCAAAAATATTAAAGTAATTTGCTCCAAAGATTAAAGATAACATGTAGCTTAGGTTCTCATTAGTTAAAGAGAAGAAACGTGCAGTCACATTGGATATTACTCCTTCAGTTACTTTTTAATTCCTTTTTTTGTTTTTTAATTACTCCACAAATCCACTGCATTTGCAAACTATTATGTTGGAAACACGTATCGAAGAAAATTTGGTCAATGAACCATAAGACTATTGATACTTTCTGAATGACGAGAGAATTTAAAGGGGTCAAAGATATTCAGTCTAATTTTAAAACTAAATACCATTGACATTTGAATCAATTTGCTTACATTCGTGTTTGTCTTGTTAAGAAATGCAACAACAACATTCGAAATACTTTTTTTTAATGAAAACAATTGTATTAGTAATTCTAATGCATTGACAAGTCAAAAGAAATTCCAAAGCATATACACTTTTATTATTTTATACTACAGTATTAAACAAGAATCTGAAAGCACGTTAATTGCATTACAACTGGTTTGTTTCAAAAGTTTGTAATATGATTTTTGGGAATGTGAGATTGAAAAATGTTTGTTTCAAGTTTTAAAAATTTGTTCCCAAGAATATTATATTTTTAGGAATGTTATTTACACACGATTTCTTCTATTGTTATTTCTATGCTTAAAGGATGCGAATCTTACATTTCCATGAGAATAAAACTCAACTTGCTATAAATTTTCATCACTATTAACATTTATTTTCATTTTTATTTTTTTAATTAATTAATTTCTAAAACATTCAAAGGAAATCTAAATCTTTACCAAACACATGGGTATAAATGTTATTTCTTAGAATATTATTCTTAGGAATGTCATTCCAAAGAATGTAATTTCTTGTCTTGAAACAAACACACCCTTTGTGTGTTTCCGTGTTTCCCGTGTCTAATTTCCGTGTTTGCTTAAAAAAAAAATATACTCTTTTTGGCTTATTATTTTATATTCATGTATAAAATAGACACGTTAATTACATTACATACCAACTACTCTTACCAAGAGTGAAAATGACAATAAGTGCTTATACTATGGGACGGAGAGAGTAGAAATTAAACACATTATGAAGCACTCATCAATTTTTTTTATATTTTATCCTAGATGAAGTATTTTCCAACACGTTTTTTGTACTACTCTCGAGCAATGCAATTGTATGGAGTAGTATTTCATTTGAATGCATTAAATAGGTGTTAACTTTTGTTAAGCGTTTACCATATTCACAAAAAATACTTCAAATATCTCTTGAAGGGGTATTACTATTAGTTCAATCTCATATTAGTTTTCACTTTTCAAAGAAAGGCACTGCAGAGTAGCTTCTCCATGGATGATGGAAGATATGATGACGATGGTCGCATAAAACGAACAGGTTTGTATCTTGTTGTGTCATAAAAAAACTATATACATCAAGATATTGAATATCTTTATTTCTTTTCTTTTCATTTTGACCTATGAGGCACAGATACGGATATAGACACTAGACTAGACACGACACGTACACTGATACGCCGATACAACTAATAATTTAAAAAAGTCACATAATTCAGTGTAATTATACGTGTCAGTGTTGTTAAACACAACACATGCCCGACACCGGACACATATAATCTGAAGAGTGTCTTTGCTTCATAGATTTTGACATGTTATTGTATGAGTATGAAGGAACATGGATAACTGCGAGTGCACACATAGTGACTACTATAATAGGATCTGGAGTGTTGTCATTGGCATGGGCTGTTGCTCAGTTGGGGTGGATTGCAGGGACTGTCACTCTCATCATCTTCTCACTCATTACTCTGCTCACTTCTTATCTCATGGCTGATTGCTATAGGTATCCTGATTCTATTCATGGAATCAGAAACCACACCTACATGGAGATGGTAAAAAATATTCTAGGTAATTAATTACTATATTCAATTTTTGCTGTTCATATTTTTATAACCAAAGTCAAAATGGGTTGAATCAATAGTATTGACCGCGCCAAATCTCATACATGGCCATAAGATCTATGAATTGAGTTTTGACCAACAACAAACAATTGAGGGGTGGTATTAATGCCCATTTTTTAGTTTTAGATCGTATGTCAAATAGAAAAATATTTTGCAATCCGTTTCATGACCATAATTTATTGTCATGAAACGGATTGCAAAATATTTTTCTATTTGACGTACGATCTAAAACTAAAAAATGGACATTAGTACACCACCCTTCAGTTGTTTGTTGTCGAGGCATACAGTCAAGCATTGTTGTATTAATTGTGCTACAAATTATAACGCAAAATGTTTTCTATACAAAAGAAAAATAGATCAATTAAGCATACATTGTTAATTTTTTTAAGTAAACATTGTTAATCTTTTGAGAGAGGCCCTATCCTTTGTGAGCAAATCGGGTTTCATTCAACTTGTGCTATGCAGAACAAAATCACAATTTTTTCTTGTAAATTTGATTGTTGCACTATAACCTTTCTACTACAGGAGGCGTTCAATACAAGTTTTGTGGATTGGCTCAATATACAAATCTTATCGGTATTACCATTGGTTACACTCTCACAGGATCCATTAGCATGGTGTAAGAACCTAATAAATCTCTAACTAATTGCCTGTTTAGATTAATTTACTTGATATTTGAGCTTTTTATTAACATAAACATTTGTGAGACTGGTTGAGAAAGACTTGCGGGAAAAGCTTATGACATGTCCATATTCAGTTTTAGCTTATATCGATAAGCTCTCTAGTATACCTTAAAACAACTTATATATTAATTAAAAACAATTTGGATTAAGCTCTTAATAGATAATCGATTATAAATAGTATATACTTAAGCTCTTAATTGATAATCGATTATGTTATATGTACTTAATTAAGCTGTTTGTCCGAACAGGACCAAAATGTTGAACTATAAGACTATTAAGAATGAAAATAATACTTGCTTGTTTCTGAACCAGGGCAATAAAAAAATCCAACTGCTTTCATAAGTATGGCCATGAAGCGGAGTGCAAAATATCCAATTATCAATTTATGGCCATCTTTGGGGTTACAGAGATTTTACTAAGCCAAATCCAAGATTTCCATGAACTCTCCTGGCTCTCTATTCTTGCTGCAGTCATGTCTTTTGGTTATTCTTCCATAGGTGTTGGTCTCTCCATAGCCAAAATTGCAGGTTAGGCATAACTTTTGGTTAATATAAAATTAAGGAGAAATTGCATTCAAAATATGCTTATCTGACTCATACATCTCTATATAATTTATAAATATTGACATTTCTTCAATTACATACACACATTTCTTCTAAACATATGTGACAGTGTGAGTGCAGTTTCTTGGAAAAATGATGTATGTGATTTAAGCATATTTTGGGAGAGATGAATTCATCTTCTCCTAAAATATATGAATTTAACATGAATGGAAATGTTTTGTTAACATATATAGAAGGAGGAAACCATGTCAAGACAAGCCTTACAGGGCTGGTTGTTGGAGTGGATGTGACAATTTCGGAGAAACTGTGGAATACCTTTCAAGCAATAGGAAACATAGCTTTTGCATATTCTTTTAGCACTGTAATTGCTGAGATACAGGCAAGTATTAAATTTAAGCAACAAAGGTTTATAATAGAACAAGAAAAGTTGAAAACAAGAATTGATTTCAATTTTTTTACACAGGATACATTAAAATCTAATCCACCTGAAAATCAAGTCATGAAGAAATCATCCCTTATTGGAATCACAATCAGCACAATCTTTTATTCATTATGTGGTCTTTTAGGCTATGAAGCCTTTGGTAACAAGGCACCAGGAAACTTCTTAACTGGATTTGGTTTTTATGAACCATATTGGCTTGTTGATATTGGTAATCTTTTCATCATTATTCATCTAGTGGGAGCCTACCAGGTAAATTAATTATTTTACAAACTAAAATTGCTATACATGAATATTATGGTGGGGAGTAGAAGAAATTAAGATTGAATTTATATATTGTATACACTATATACAGGTATTTGCACAACCTATATTTTCCATTGTGGAAAGTTGGGTTAGTAAGCGTTGGCCACAAAGCAAATTGATAACACAAGAATATAATGCAAGAATTCCATTGGTTGGCACATGGAGAATGAACATGTTCAGGGTGATATGGAGGACAGTATATGTGATAATTACAACTTTGATTGCTATGATATTTCCATTTTTCAACAACATTGTTGGTCTGTTAGGAGCCATGTCGTTCTTTCCCTTGACCGTGTACTTTCCAATTGAGATGTACTTGAAACAAGCTAAAGTGCCCAAGTATTCTTGTATATGGATAAGGATGAAACTGCTAAGTGGATTTTGTTTGATTGTCACTCTTGTTGGTGTTGTTGCATCAATACAAGGAATCATCGTAGGCCTTAAGACCTATAAGCCCTTCAAGTCTAACTAGGTCTAATGAAGTGTCACTTAAATGATAAGAGTTAGATATTGTAATTTTATGAGAAAATTTAAATATTATCGATTGATTATCCATAAAAAATTCAAATTATCAAGTGCGGTTGTAAAATGATATTTAGTGTTGATTTAATAATAAAAATTTATCCTGATCAAATATTTTTCTATACGTATCAACCAATGATCGAACCTTAGACCAAATATTGTTTATGAATTTAAGCATATGCCAATAATTAATATATTGATTCTTGGTCTTTGGCTTTATGTCCTCTGATCTTTTATATTTTTGCTTCTTTTATATTATATATTAATAAGGCATGCCATTTTATACCCTTCTGCCAAAAAAAAATGCTAATTCCTAGTGAATAATAATAACAATATCATATAAAAGTAAGTTATAATAATGATAAAATTTCTTGAGTAAATTTTACCAATGCACATATCAGTTTAGGAGTGGATCTAAACATTTGATACATGTGGGACTAAAATAGTTCCGCAATGTATCAAAATTTTAAATTGTCTTTGATTGTACGCTTTGTTAATCAAAATAGTCTCTAACATTATAATACTTCATTAATATTGTCATATTAGCCCTTCAATATACTTATTTATTGTTACTTTATGGATTATTTTAGAATTTTGATACACTGAAAGACTATTATGACTATTTATTACACATTTAAGGACCAAAATAACTATCACCCTTTTTTATAATATATATATTAAAAAAGAATAGGGAAGTGGCATGTGAGGCTTTAACCCACATAGCTCTTGAATAGATCGCCCCTGCCTCAAACAAAATTTAGCACATTTTATTATTTCAAAAAAAAATTGTTGTATGAAAATCTACAAGATTTAAAATAGTGTAGTCAATCGAATAGAAAACCATCATTCAATTAAGTAACGAGGTTTTTCACACAATTTTTTTTTAAAAAATAGTACACTTGTTATTTATTCAAAGAAATACTTTATAGTTTAAAAATATTATGATAATTTTAAAAACATAAATATAAAATCAAAACATTTTTTGACGGTGTTGGGATAACTGTGACACAACTCTTCTCATGACAGATTGACAGTGCGTCAAACAAAACTTCCCATCACATGACATTGCGTCAAACAAACTTCCGATGACATATGCTAAAAGAGTCATGCCCATAATGTCCGAAACATTTAGAAAAGAATTACGTCAAGTGAGAAAGGTGGAAAAGACATGTTTGTATGTAGGTAACCAAAATTAAAAAAAAGTGAGTAAATCACCAAATTGATTTTTGTACTAAATTTTTAAATTAATTCCTGATTATGTTAATAATTCAAAATGATCTTTGTCTTTGTAAAACGTTTCTTAAATTGGTCATCGACTTTATTAGTTGTTTTGTATTGTAAGCCATTAACGTATCAAATAAGATTCAAAATGTATTATGTCATTAACCACTAAAGAATATCCAAAAGACATTAAACCATTAACACTTAAAATACAAAACAACTAATAGAGTCAGAGACTAATCTGAGAAATGTTTGACAAAATCAGGGACCATTTTGAGTTATTAATAGAGTCAGAGACCAACGTGAGAATTTGATACAAAGACAAGGACCAATTTAATGGTTTAAAAAATGCTAACGACTATATCTACGACACTTTTTATACATTTTAAATTAAAAAAACATTTCTTAATAAATTCAAACATTATAATTTTCAATGTAAAAGATACATATTATTTATAAAAATTTACTGTTTAAGATCTTAAAGAAGGACACTAATCAATATATCCAAAAAAATAAATAACTAATTCATTCAATAAGTGACGTGTAAGGTATCCAAACATTGCAAAGAGTAAAAATTGACAAAGAAGTTAAAAAATGTAAACACACTATGCAGATGATGATGTACTAGTTAAAATCCTACTGTGTTGGAATTTGGGGACACGCGTAGATGAAAAATTAATGTACTAAAAGACTACTCCAACACGTTTTTGGCAGCATCGTCAAGCATGCAAATGCGTAACCATAGTTTTTTTTTTTTTTATGAGTTTAATTAATTATATATACAGTTGATCTATAAAGTTTTTTCACATTTATTTAATGATATATTGTCATATTCTTTGAGTTAAAAATTATGCCTTGTTATATCTTATTATTTGATATATCAATACATCATTAGATGGATGTATAAAACAATTATACTAAAACAAGATACAACATGTAATCTTTGATCACAAGGTAAATTTAGACGGCAACAAACTTCTAGATGATTACAAAACATTTCTCTATTATAAAACATAAGCAAATTTGAGTTAAATAAAATTGATATATTTGAATTAAATTTTGAATCAAATAAATCAATTTCGTTTGACTCGTTGCTTATATAAACCAAACCTTTTTTTTTTATTTACTTTAGTATGAATTCATAGCATAGCATTAAATAGGTGCCGACTTAAGTCAAACATTTTATTGATTCTTACTTCAAACATGTCTTAAATTTAGGTGTAGTTCCTCAATTTCATAAACAGTTTTCACAGAAACACAGAAAGAGAGAGAGTGAGCCATGGCACTGCAGAGTAGCTTCTCCATAGATGATGGAAAGTATGATGATGATGGTCTCATAAAACGAACAGGTTCTTATCTTGATTGAATTTTTTTTTCTTCTTCTTTTCATTTTGACATGTTATTATTATGTTATATTTTTCTTTAGTCAAGTAATCAAGTTACTTGTTATTTTAACATGGATAATTTTATGTGCATGAAGGATCATGGGTAACTGCGAGTGCACACATAGTGACTGCTGTGATAGGATCTGGAGTGCTGTCATTGGCATGGGCTGTTGCACAATTGGGCTGGATTGCAGGGTGTATTGTTCTCATACTCTTCTCTCTCATCACTCTGCTCACTTCTTTTCTCCTTGCTGATTGCTATAGGTATCCTGATTCTGTTCATGGAATCAGAAACCCCACCTACATGGCGATGGTCAAAAGTATTCTAGGTAGTTACAAAATTCAATCTTTAATGTTTTATTTTCAAGACATATATTTGGGTCCTACTTTAGTCAAAATTTATATTTTTATATCCAATTTCAGTCAAAATTTATATTTTTAAATGGATTAAATCAAAGGTGAATCTAGATCTAAGGATTGAGATTTGACTATACTAATAGGCTAACCAAATTTTGGGTACTTTTTGATCAAAATTCCTTTGTTTATAGCCAATGTAAAAATGGGTTGAATCACTTGAAAAAAAAGAAAAGAGAAAAGGGTTGAATCGAGTTATCAAGCGCGCCAAATCAAATCTTTGATTACGCGGGAAATCTAGATCTAACGATCGAGATTTGATTGAATCCATAGACGCTAGCAAACATGCTAGGTAATTACAAAATATAGTTTTTAATGTTTTACTTTTGAGTCTTTGTAAAAAAAAAAGTTTTACTTTTGAGTCATATACTTTGAAATTTTGAGAAAGTTTTTGTCTGAATCCGTGTTTTCTTAACAAATGTGAAAATGATTTGAATCAAGAGTTGTTGAACGCGCCAAATCTCATCTAAATCCAACGATTGAGATTTTTTTTTGGTTACCCAACGATTGAGATTTGATTGAACTTATAGACGATAGCAAAATTTAAGGTAATTACAAAACATAGCTTTTAATGATTTGACCGAACCACATACTTATTTGTTAGGAAAGAAAATGGACACCTTAATTGCAACCATGAACTTCATAAAAAGAATTTGTATGTACTACGTACTAATTTTTATTTTCTAGGGATTCTATTTAGTACGGAATCTTGAATCACAAAACATTCGCGAATGATGAATTTATTAGTATTTGTCGGATTCATAAATCATTTATTTTTTAGGGATTCTATTTTGTACGGAATATTGAATCACGAAACATCTGCGAATGATGAATTTATTAGTATTTGTCGGATTCGAAAATCATAGAGAATATACTACAAAATCATAAATAATATAAGAATAACGCCAAATGTAGTGAATTTTAGTATCACAAAATCATCGCGAAAGACATGACACATACATCCCCGTCCCCGCCCGTCTCTCTCCAATTGGTATATTTAGTTATTCATCTCTAGTTTTCTTCTTCCACAACCGCTCCTCACCTTCCATGTAGGGGTGGCAAAAAAATCCGTGCCCGTGGGTATCCGCGGATAAAATCCGTCATGGGCACGGGGCGGGTAGTTAAACGGGTACCCACGGGTATAATAAACGGGTATTTAACTACCCGTTATTTTATGGACACGGATACAGATTTGATGATACCCGTGCCCGCGGGTATCCGTACTCGTTAATAAATTAAGTAAATTACTAAAATATCTATGTGTATATATAAAATAACTTCGAATGCATATGAATATTTGGATGTTTATTTGGATTTTAGTCCTTTAGTGCTTTTATTTGGAGGTTTTTTTT
>Ga0228710_1005049_pt1 | contig 20653 bp, 13 predicted proteins | sample MedpolnodulmetaG_FD_177995 | JGI IMG/M metagenome (GOLD analysis project Ga0228710, IMG submission 177995) | Root nodule microbial communities from Medicago polymorpha collected in Santa Monica, California, United States - pink nodules | ecosystem: Host-associated > Plants > Roots > Nodule... | reverse complement strand
GGGGGGGCGGTGTGGACATGGAGGTGCCAATGTGTGGAATTTTTTGCACCGGTAAAGATTCATGAAGGATGGCAATGCATATACGGTAAGCCGATTTAACATAATAGGAACCATCATTTGTTACCTTCCAGATGCGAGAGTCTTCCCGTTGGCTATTGTAGAGAGGAATGGCAGCAACATCCACATGATTAAAAAGAGAAAGCACGAGGTTGTGGTTCCAATAGGTTGACCCCGGTATCATCAAGTCGCGTACTTTTAAGTCCTCATAATCTGGGGGAGGAGGAGTGGACGGTTTGAGAGATGGTAAGTTGCGCAACCAAGGCATATTCCACACATTAATTTTTGAGCTATCACCAATCTTCCATCTATGCCCCAAAGTAAGTAAATGTTGAGTACTCCAAAGACTTCTCCATGTGTAGCTTGGATTATGACCGAGAGGGGCATCTAAGAAATCCCTTCGGGGGAAATATTTGGCTTTGAGGACACGGGTAAGTAGAGAAGACAAATCAGACAAGAGTTTCCAACTTTGCTTACCAAGCATGGATAAGTTGAAGGCTTCCATATTATGAAAGCCAAGGCCTCCAGATTTTTTGTGAAGAGTTAATTTGTCCCACCTCATCCAATTGATTCCACGAGCGCCATTTTTTTTCGAACCCCAATAAAAGGAATTCATTATTTTTTCAATCTCATCACAAAGAGAGGTAGGGAGGAGGAAAGCTCCCATACAATAAGATGGGATTGCTTGAGCAACTGATTTAATAAGAACTTCCTTACCAGCACGTGAAAGAGATCGGGCACTCCAAGATTGACATTTTTTTCCAAATACGGTCCTTAAGGTAAGAGAATATTGCCTTCTTGCTGCGACCTACCATAGAGGGGAGGCCTAAGTATTTACCAGAAACGATGGTATTAGAAACCCCAAGGGAGGAGGAGATGGTCGAAATGACATCTGAAGTCATGTTAGTACTGAAGGCGATAGCAGATTTACTGTAATTGATTGCTTGCCCTGATGCTAATTCATAATGAGAGAGGATTTCCTTCAGATTTTGAGCTTCGGAGATTGTTTCTTTGCAAAAAAGGAAGCTGTCATCCGCGAATAAAAGATGGTTAATCGATGGGGCAGAATGGCAAATACGAGTTCCATGTAATTTACCTCGAAGCTCATAATTTTTTATGATAGAAGACAACCCTTCTGTACATAAGATGTAGAGGTATGGTGAGAGAAGACATCCCTGACGAAGGCCTCGTTGTGGGGTAATAGGACCAATGTTGTCTCCATTGAAAATAACATGATATTCGACAGAAGTAATGCACATCATCATCCAAGAAATCCATTTAGCACAAAACCCCATCTTGGTAAGGATAGCTTCCACATATTACCAGCTGACACTATCGAAGGCTTTTGAAATGTCTAGTTTTAGAGCAACTTCGCCAATTTTGCTTTTCCTTTTGCAGCGCATATGGTGAAGAGTTTCGAATGTCGTTAATGAGTTGTCCATGATGGAGCGGGAATGAACAAATGTTGCCTGCTCCGGAGAGATCCATTTGTTAATAAGGGGCCGGAGGCGGTTAGCAAGTACCTTAGAGATAACTTTGTAAAGAACGTTGCACAAGGATATAGGGCGTAGATCTTTCATTGATTCTGGATTGTCCCCCTTAGGTGCAAGAACAATATTTGTAGCATTGAGATCCGCAGGTAAGGAGCTAAAGTCGAGCCAAGAGGAGGCTGAGGAGTAGACATCACTATGGATTTCATTCCAGAACCGTTGAAAGAAAGCTGGATTAAGACCATCAGGGCCGGGTGATTTATCTGGTTGCATGCTGAATATTGCCTCCTTGAATTCTTCTTCAGTGAAGGGATGAATGAGTAGCTCATTATCTTCATCTAACAGCCTAGAATGCACCGAGGAAATAATTGGGTGATGGTCACCATGTTGAGAGGAGAAGTAGTCACGAACAAGGGAACAAAGATCATCATGTGATGTGACCCAATTGCCTGAAGAGTCTCGCAATTTCTTAATTGTATTCTTCCTTCTCCTGGCTGAGGCGGACGAATGGAAAAATTTACTACTTTTGCCACCGTCTGCTAACCAAAAGATTTTTGAACGCTGACGCTAATAAGTTTCCTCTTGCAAGAGTAAAGAAGCGAGATTTTTCTGCATACTTTCCAGTTGAGGATCGCTGCCATCAATTAAAGATTTGCGAAGCTCATCAATTCTCTCTCGTTGCTTGTTGATTAGATACCTGTAATTTGGCGCAGTGCCTCAACTCCAAGTAGAGATGTCTTCTACACAATAGTTGAGTTATGATATAACATTAGATGATGGATAGTAATCCTAATTATTTCTTTTGAGGTGTATAAGATCCGGTTCAAGGAGCCATGAATTGTTGAAGCGGAAACTACAGTAGGGTTTGAGCCAAGGGATGGGGTCAAGTTGCAGAAGTAAAGGAGTATGATTGGAGATTAGGCCAACAAGAGTTTGGAGAGTTGCATTCGGATGGAGGTCCTGCCAAGAAGAAGTAACGAGAGCCTTGTCTAATCTAGCTTCCTTTGATTCGGTGGTGCCAATGCTTTTAAACCAAGTATATTGGTAGCCGATGAGTGGCATGTCGTATAAACTGCAATCAGCAATAACATGTTGAAAACCTCTGATGAGCCATTGTGGGCGATCTAGTCCTCCTCGTTTGTCATCTGGAGATAGGTGATCACTAAAGTCGCCAATGATACACCAAGGGTCATTAGAGAGGCTGCTAAGGTACCTCAGAAGGTCCCATGATTCCCTTCTCCTCCCGGAGTCTGAGTACCCGTAAAAAGCTGTTAATCTCCAGTCACCTTGTATAGAATCATGAATTAAAAAGTTAATGTAGTGTTGAGAATAATTGATAATCGAGCAATTAATGGAATTACGCCAAAGGACGGCGAGACCCCCACTTCTACCAATACGATCAACATAAAAATGATTATCAAAACTCAAAGTATAACATAAATCGGCAATTTATTTCCATGAGCTAAAGTTTCAATGAGGATTACAATATTCGGTTTATAGACTCAAACCAAGTCTTTTAGAGCCGGAACTGCCTTAACATTCCCCAGGCCTTGGCAGTTCCAAGAAATAATATTCATTTCGCCCGGCAGGCGTGGGAGCCAGGCTCTGCCGATAAAAAAGCTTTGTTCTGTGAAACATCCATAGGAGTTGAGGTTCCATTGGTAGAGTTTGATGAGATGGTTGCGTTATTGTTCTTGGGATCGATGTTGATGGGTGATATTGAATGTTCTTGATTGCTCTTGATTACTTGTTGGTCAGTAGGATTTGAGACTCTTGAACGTTTCGACTTTATGGTTATTGGCGTCTCGTTATTTTCCTCTTGTAGCACCTCATCATCAATACGCGCAATTGTCACATTTGGAACGACTTTTGGGCGTAGCAAGTTAGGGTTCCTAAATAGGTTTGCAAGGGCTTCTGGTTTGGGACTGATTACAATTGCATGAGTGGTTAAAGCATTACCATTTTTACATTCTGTGACTGATGCCGATGGGAGTTTTGCACCATTGATCTCAGCTGATCGTCTACAGCCGCCATTAGAAGAGCATTGTTTATCCACTCGTAGTTCTGGCCCCCATAGCCTGGTACCGTCATCATCTGTTATAGCATATAACTTTTCACAATAATCTTCGATATGTCCCAGCAAACCACAAAAATAACAGTAGTTACCCAAGCGTTCATACTTGAATTTGATGTAACAGGAATCTCCCCCTGTTTTTTTTTTAAAATCTTTTTTTGGCGTTTTAGAGGTTTGGTGACATCAAGCAGTACTCGAATACGCATATATGATCGAAGGAAATTGGAGTTGTTTTTAGCATCATATTCTAAGAATTCACCCATGAAGTTAACAATGTTTTTCCCTGCTTTCTCCGACATCAGACCAAAAGGTGGTTGTCGAAATACCATGGGCCTTTCTTCAAGATTCTGTTCATGTCCAGGTGATGATAGAATTGGAACGTATACATACCTTGCTCAATTTCTTGAATATCGACTCCCTTCACAGGATTCCAAAAGGTTTCCATCTTCTCCATCATCATGTAGGACCGAATGGGGCGATTGGTCAAGAATCTACCAACAAGGCGCAAACGTGCATCAGTGGTGACTGTTGGCGGTTCGTCGAATTGGAATTCAAGTTCATCATCTTCATCGCTTAAAGAAAGTTGGTGTATGGAAGCCATGAAATTTGAAGGAAAACTGGACATATATTGTTAGAACGATCTTCCCACAAGGAGAGAATAAGAGAGGATGCTTCTCACAAGGAGAGATTAAACAAAGAAGTTACTTGGAACAGCTAGGTCATCAATCGAAGTTGATTCCTGTGTTATGTTGTTGAATCGATATGGTGAATTAAGGAGGAATCACGTTTCAGAACCCTTAACCCTAGAGGAGAAAGAATTCGTGATCGCAGATGGATGTTAAATCGCAAAACAGACTTAAACTCTATTAGTATTACGTTTATTTTCTTTTATATTAGTTTTGTAGTTATAATCGATTGTTTTGAGGCTTAAATGCAATTTTACTTTCCATATTTCTCAATTGTTTAATTTTGGCCCTTAATGTTTAATCGCTTAAAATGTAATATATATCGTTTCGTAGGTTTAATCTTGCTCTAATCATGGACTAATCAACTTTGATCCGTTAAAGAAAACAAAGAAATGTCAAACATTGAATCAAATGTGTGTGAATTGTGAGGGTCTTTGATGGACAAGGATTTGCTACAGTTGAAAAATGACGCAGCTATACACATTTTTCCTTTTAGGCTATTGGATTAGATTATAACTTTGTGAAGTCTTGTGGCACAAATCCATCCGATGGCTCAAATTAAAAATGTGGGAAAAGTAACTACACCAAATCTGTTCCATCTTTGATTGCAGTGGTGGTTGGTGTGTGCAGTAGCAGCAAATATTATTGGTGAAAGGAGAAGAAAATGATATAATATAGAGAGTGTATATTAAGACGTGTGAGTTTGATTAATCTTTTTTTGGTGGTGGCCGAGGTTCGAACCCTTGACCTTGCATATATTATGCATTGTTCATACATGTCTTCTAAAAGTGGTCCAACAATAAGGGATTTAATAGGACCCTCACCTTAAAATCCAACTTTTTTTAGGGGTAAAAAAAGTAATTATTGAAATTCTTGGATGGGCACTTAATTTAGGAACACAATAATTTGATGTGCATATTTTATTAATTGAGATTCTGGTTTGAGTTGTCCTAGTTGGTAGTATGTGGCAGTGAGTGTGAAGGACCAAATGGATGAGTGACTAGGTTTGATGAGTGATTGGTACTTGCCAGACGTGTTGCACCACCCCACCTCCATTTTATTTCTTCCATAATCCAAAGGGGGGATGACCTGATAAAGAAACATATAGTCGTTTTCTCAAATTTCGAAATTGATTATAGGTGTGTTTGTTTCGGTTTAAAAAAAAAAAGATTTTGAGTTAAAATAATTTAGAGATTTTTTTTAGAGATTTTTAAAAAAATCTAAAATTATTTTTGTTTATTTACTATCATAAAAATCATTTTTTTTAAAGATTTGAAACTCTTAAATTACACTTGAGTTCATTGCATTTAGAAAAAAAATAGATTTTGAAAAAGCTACTTGAAATAGATTTTTATTTTGAGACTAAAAATGATTTTTTCAGCAAAATTGTTTTTTTTTAAATCTAAAACAAACACAACAAAAATTTAAAAAGTGATTTTTTAGTTAAAAGAATAGATTTTTTTTCAAAAGTTAAAAAAATAGATTTTTTTAAAAAAAATCCAAAACAAACAGACCCTGTATTTTTTAATTTAAATATGTAATTTTTTTTAGAGGAAATATCTACATTGTTATTTCACAAATTAAAGAAATACATTAATTGACACTTATAATAGAGCAACACATTCGTGGTTAAAGTCCAAATAAAAAGATTTCAACGTAAACACATCTTTTTCATCAATAAAAATCAAAATATATACTATTTGAAAGCAAACACATCAAAATCAAAATACTAACTAAACATAAATAATATATTTGGATTCATTATTATTGTTATTATATTATTATCATCATATTAAATTTTTATTGTGTCCAATCATAAATTTGCTAACATTTTATGTAATTTAGACATACAAAGCTTACATCAACTTTTAACATTTAAGAGTAATAATATAAAACCTCTAAAAAAAATAGTATTAGTATGAAATATAATAAATTGGATGTTATATAAGTCAAATATTCCTTAAAATGTAATGTTGAGATATCAAAGTAGAACTTAATATCGTCAGTCTCTTTCTCTCAAAAAAAATAAAAAAATCGTCAGTCTCTTAAAAAATACGTGAGGTTACTTATTTGAAGACTTCAAGTCTAATATGCATTTGTATGTCCCACCATTTTATGTGAGTTTTATTTTCAAAATGTTGTGCTAGAGAGAGTGTTCAAAAGAGTGTGTTGCTAACATTTCTCTTGCTTTAGAACACTTCATTCTTTTGTTGCTTGCTTATCGCACGTTGTTTTCACATAATGGTAATTTCACCTTCTTGAGCCTGTGAAGAAGATTGTGTTTCACAAAGAATTTCATGCCACATTATGATATATGGCCTAGTAATAGTATTTGATGTCGCACCGTCATTGTTTCATCCTTACTTGTGATCTTTTCTCCTTTCATCACCGCATGTGGTCGTATTCTTTATCTACCTGTAGAAATATACTGAGAGAAATGATCACAAGTAATCTACATGTCACTCTCCTCTCTCTGAATATACATGTTGCTCCATCCATTATCAGGTATAAATTGGATCGATCCCTTCTTCTCAACATTGGACAAAATGTAATAATCGTGGTGCAGCTCATGGCCTTCCTGATCTTTTTAGAGATAAAAAAATGCTACTTTCTTGGCTGTTTTTCCGTTAATCTAGGTATTTTTGCAATACCATATCGAGTTATTGGGTGTTATTAATGTCATTTAGATAACGTACCATAGTAACTAGTAAGGGTTGACACAACCTTTCGTTGGAGAGCAACTTAAGCTGGTCATATTGTGGCATAATTGTATTCTTCTAACCAAACATACGAGGTTTATTTTTTCCCTCATGTTTATAGGGAAGAAAATAAATACACGGATAAGCTAGTGTTGTTTGGAGTCATAAGCTTGATTTTCATCGGTGAAACATCTTCCATCACACGAGGCCATTCACTTTGCTGATGCAAACATATGGGACCAGGTTATCTTCGAGTCCGATCCATCTACTCTAGTGCAAGCTCTATAGTTTCAGGGTCATGGTGATTCATAATTCTATGTTATTGTTTCTAGTATTATTTATCAGTTATCTTTACATTCCAACTTCGAGGTGAAGTTTGTTAGGAGACAAGCGAACATGGTTGCTCATACTTTAGCTAGGGCGGCTTGTTCTTAGGCTCGTCACCGTATTTTTTATTCTTATCCTTCTTGTATTGAACATTGGTTGATTAATGATAATAGTTAAATTTGTTTTTGGTAAAAATAAAATTGTAAGAGGTGTTGCAAATGATTGTTAGAAGCTGGGATGCTTTCTAGTTTGGATTTTAATTTACTATTGTGATGTTTTGCATGCTTTATTTTTTTGTTAAAAAGTTTTGCATGAGATGGAACTCATTAATACTAGATTTCTGCTCTCCTCCCTGCGATTTTGGCTCGCGCCCAACATGATTTCATGCTATACCCCTGCGTGAGTTAAGTCACGCAGCGTGACTTAACTCACACACTTTATAAGCTCTGCATGACTTAAGTCACGCACCACTGACATGTGCACGAGTTAACTCACGCACGTTGGCCGGTGGTCAGAATTGAAGAACAAACGTTTTTTGGACTTTGGTTGGTTATTCAACATTCAATCCACACGTTTTTTTACCAAATTTTACACGTTTTTTTTACCACATTTATGTTTGTCATAACCTATACTACCATTCCCACCTATAAATACCCCTCCATACTTCCCTATTTCCTCACATCATATAATTTTCTCTCCCTCCTCACTCTCTCCCTCTATTTCTCTTCTCTTTTTTTTTTCAATAGTCTCTAGTCACTTGAGGTAAATGGTGGTCAATTATGAGGTAAATGGTGAGTAGCCAACTTGGAGGAAGTGATCAACCCTTGGGATAAAATTATATTCGCTTCTTTTTACCCCAAAAACTTTTTACCGTAGATAAAAAGAATCTTCTTGGAGTATAAAAAGAACCAAATTTAAAATTAGTCCAAGGGTTGATGATGTATTTCCTCCAAGAAGACTGCTCATTATTTACCCATGATCGGTCACTATTTACCCCAAGAGGGTAAAAAGAACTTTTAACCCCAAGAGGGTAAAAAGAAAATAAGTAGATTATTTATTTAGTGAATTCGAATAAATGTATCAACGTATCAATTATTGTATGAAGTTGATTAATAAAATGAGACGTTGTTATATGTATTACTCTTGTTCATTTTTTTAATTTATATTTGCTTTTATTTTCTAATTTTGTATTTAATGAATTTTGTTATATGTATCAATTATTTAATGAATAATTTGAATAAATATTTATTTTAAGTGCATAAATAAATTCGAATAAATATTTATTTTAAAGTGAATAAATAATTTAGAATAAAGTGAACAAATAATTTAGAAAATAAAGTGAACAAATAAATTAGAATAATGTAAAAAAAAAATTGAATATAGTAAATAAATTAAAAAAAGTAGCAATTATGCGCAAGTTAACTCACGCTACGTAACTTAACATGCGCACATATTTGCACCTGTGTTAGTTAACTAGCGCAGGGCATTAAGGTATTTTCAGCTGGGTGGGAGTGAAATGTGCTGGGGAAGAGTAGAATTCTTAAGACAATAGCAAATCTTATTGTGTGACAAGTGAGAATTAGAAGTCGTACATTAAAAAAGTGAGTGTTGAATATATAAGTGATATATATATATATATATAAGAGAAATGATATTTGTACAACCACTTTCTGACAACTTTTTGACAACTTTCTCTCTCATACTCACATTATACTCTTACTCTCTCTCTTCTTTTTTCTCTCCATTGTTTTTGACCAACGAAAAGAGAGAGAAAAGAAGTTGTCACATTAGTCGTCTCATTTGATTGTTGAAATAACACTACTCTATATATAATGTCTTAAAGTTTTGGATCAAATTGATAGTTAAATTCTTAATGAATTAAAAAATAAATTGTTTCATAATAAGAACCGGACAGAGAATTATAAACATAAAAGCAATAAAATATAAAATGCTACTTTCATTACAACCGACATGAGAAATGAGATGGTTAGTGGTTACGTTGGATTGAACAGGAATTGGTAGCGGAACCATAAATCACTTTGAAAAATGGCCATGTACTCTCTATTCTTACGTCTTATACCTAATTAACTTTTGCTTAAAGTAAAGAGTCACCTTTCTCTGGAACTAGAAAGAATGAATTTGACAATATAGGAATGAATGAAAATGAAAAAGTTACTCATATTCCAGATATGAAAAACAAAGATAATAATTAAGGGTCTCCATATAATGATTATTATAGTAACAAATGTAAAGTAGACTTGATTTATTATATGCAATGATTAATGAAATAAAGTATCATAAAGTGGCTAGTGCGATAATAATTCAAAAGAAATCAGATGACTAAAGTAGACTTAATTTAATAATAATTGATGCACATAAGCATGTCTGCTACAAGACATAACAATTTGGCCAAACTGCATTTGCTGTTTGGGTCCTACCAAGTACAACACTCTTGGAAACTTCAAGGATGGAACTTAATTTGTTTGCTTCAAATATGAAGCACCCAACTTTCTACAATCATATTCATATACTTGTTCAAAACAAAATTAACGATTGCTCTCTCTTCCTATAACTGGCGAGACCATGATATGATTGATATCAACTTAGACAATACTGTAAAGGGTACACGAATGAGTAACTTAAAATTTAACTCTTTTTTTTGTTGAGTCGACGATGTTCATGCCACCGTGAGAATGTCTCACTCGAATGAACAATCAAGACGGTGAGTTTCTGCTTTTGATGGACAACATTGATCATTGTTGATATTGAGTAATTTTTAAGTGTTAAGCCATTGTAGATTATTTATCAAAGTCATCCAATATTCAGTGCAAGCATGTCTCATTTTCTATGTGTGATTGGGAAAGGAAAAAAAAAACTATATAAAAACTAAATTCAAGGCAAAGTAGAAAAGACCATGTCTGTTGATAGCTTTCACTGTTTCAATCTGTATAATTTTCATCTAAACAGTATTCAGAAAAATGAAAGGAATAACAATATTCTCACAAATCATATTTGTTACCTCTCCTAACAAATAATTAGCACTCCATCTATCTATACCTCAAACCCCATACAGGATTTATGTACAAACAGAAGATAGAGACAGAGAAAAAAAAATTGAATTTTTAGAATGGATTTAGCTTCTTGGACAACTTTTACTGACCAACAAGGTTAATGTTAATCCCACTCATCCCTACAATTAAGCATTGTTAAGCTAAGTTATGTACTCATGCACTCACCTTTTGGCTTTTGCCTGTGTTGTTTGGATCTGTGGCAATGATTGTGATCCGCCGCTAAGTGCAGCGGCGGCGGATTCAACATGTGTAAGAAGATATTCATATATCTTCTTTCTCAACCGGTCGATTGTCTCTGCCGATATCTGACATGATTCTCCTTCATCCTTGCTAACCCCTATCTCGTCTAACCAATCGTTTACGCTCTTCAGTTGAGTGAGCATACCTGCTATTTGGCCATTATCTGACAAGGTAGTGTCATCATCGCTGTCCAAGAATCTTTCAACAAATCCCAAAAACCAGTCTCGGGACTGTAACTCCAACATATCAGCCAAATCAACCACCTCATCGAGGCCATTTCCTCTAACCCACTCTGGTGGCGGTTGGATCAGTTGCTTGTGCCCATTTGCTGATCCATCGGTTGATTTGCGAGGAATGATGCCTTGTGAGACAAGTTTGGAACTCACTGTCGGACGGGTTTTTACACGAACTTTCGACGATGAATCTTCGCTTGAGTTGTGTAGGACTAACGCGGGTTGAATTCCCACAGAAGTCTTTTGATTTTGAGAATTACTCAAAGCTGGAAGCTTAGATGGTTGAGATTCTTTAGTAAAAACGGCAAAAGATGACAGATTGGTGGCTAAGGCTGCATGGACCCAGGAAGCGGCATGTTTTTGTCTGTCTGTTTTTAGTTTTAGTGCTTCTTCCACTTTGCTCTTTTCATGGTCCGGAGACGAACCATCTGGAATGGGTTTAGATAAAGATTCAGCAATTGTTCGGGTACTATTCAAGCTAGCATGAAGAGTTAAAAACTGCTCTACTGCTGGCTGTGGGTTATGTTCCTTTGCAGAATTAGTCAGCTCCGAATACATACTGCCAAAAACATCGCAAAAAAGTGTCAGCAACAACTTAGTATGTTGCATTGAATTGCAAATTCCAACATAATATTGCAAGTTTCGTGTTTGGTCAAAATTGATTATGCTTCAAAACCATGGTTTGATTAGAAATGATAAAAGTAGATTTTGTATTAAGTAGAAAAATTTACACCAAGGTTTACATTGAACTTACTTTCAGAGTAAAAACATCCAAATATATACAATGCTTCTGGGATTCAATTTTAACCAACTCAATTCTTGTTCATTCAAAATCTAAGGTTGAAAAACGCTCACCCAAACACACATATTCCATCCAAATAGGTTAACCATGTTTACAGTTAAACCTGCAATCTTTATGTGTATTCAGCGTCTTACCATTGATAAAATTACAATGTATCGGCTATAAATTGAATTGTGATACGTCACGTCTATCAAAATTTTCTTTTCAAATTTATCAGTCCATGGGCCAATTCTGATTACTAATTAACATGGATTGCATTCATATACATTGTTCTTCATTAATTATTCAAACATCTTGAATCAGTTTCTAAGGCATATCTGCCATGACTGCAGGTAATTGTCGGTGGGTAAATTATGTAACCTATATGTTATCTAGAGTTTGTTAACATGACTGGTTATCGGGTAAGTAAGAAAATGGCATGTCAAAATAGGACAAAATGGTGAAGTAACAAAACAGTTTAGGATTTATTCCACCAACCGAAATGGTTAAGTTTAAAAATTCTTGTCTGTATCATCTAACGAAAAAACGAATATCACAGAAGCGATAGAAAACATAATACATAGTAAAGTATCAAGAATAAGTTTTTGGCATGGCAGTGATTCACATCTCAAGTTAACCGAGTAAAAAATGGTGTTTTGCTTCAGTAGATAAAGAATTAACTTAGGAGAACTATATCAGAAACATATCTAATCTAGGTTTCAAATCATATGCAGAGGACAATCTTGACCAAGTAAGACTTAGGATGAAGGCCTAATCCAAACATTTCGGTAGTCCAGAAAAATAATTTGAACTTAATTGCCTAAGGTTAATCTCATGAATAAATTCATACCTCAGACATTGTAATAAACTCTCGGCTGCTGCGGCTTCTTGCATAGCCTCAATTGCAGCCAGCTGAGCAGAATCTCTGTGCTTCATAACTTCCTGTCACAAATATGAACACAGAATAAGAACAAAATGAATAACGCCATAATATAACCTATCTAAATAATGCACCGATTGGGTTGGGTGAAGGTAATGTGCGCAGAACAAAGAAAAAGAAATCCACCAGCGCAATCCAATCATATGAACCAACTTTATTATACTAGCAGCATACTTATTATATATGTGATCATGAGTCTAACATTAACCTTGTTAGAGTTGTTTTAATAAAACTCACGAGACACTTTTTCAAAAACTTACAAGACACTTTTTTATAAGAAAAAACCTTCCTTTCTTTTCTATTACAACTGGCAATCAGCATACACACACACACACATATATATATTGCAGCCAAGAATCAAAGTACTTAAATGTAAAAGCCACACAAGGATTTGGCAATTGAAATTACCTTTCCAAGCTTTGAAATATACGATGGGAGTGAAGTCCACTGAACACTTGCATCTGTCACTTTTCTACTACTTAAAGAAATTTTGACCATGTTTCCAGGTAGTCCGTTGTTAGAAACTTCAGCCGATTTCTTACCAATGGAAGTCCTTTGCTTACTTGACTTCTCTTGTTCCACTGACGTTCCATTAGTAGTAACCTTCTTTATAGACATTTGAGGCTTTTGTTCTTCCTTAGAGGGTTTTACCGGTGCTTTAACCTCTCTAGACGGCAACTTTGCACTTGAAATGTTTCTCCTAGGAGTCTGCCAGACCATAAAATGATAGTAAGATGACCGTTTGAGTTTAATTGACTGAAAAGACAGGAAATCCAAACCTAGACAAAAAGAAGTTCTAAACTAACGAGTTGTGTTATTTTCACACACAAATTTGACATCAAATTTCAACACCAATTTAGATAGCTAACACTGTCCAAACATGGTTAATGAATATAACAATGTGTGACAGCCTAATAACCATTCACTGAACATAATTAACCACAATTTCTAACATCATTAACCATGATTCTGAGGTGTTCTAAAATACATGATATCCATTATAACCATCCAAATTGTGTTCAAATATACATGATATCTTTTAACCACAATTTGTGTTCAAATATAAACATGAAAATCATGGTTAATGACATTCAAAATCGTTTGTTTTCTGTGGACGGTTAATGAGTTGTGACACCTTGTTATATTCATTAAGCATCCACTGAACGTAATTAACCACATATTTGAACCGCGTTAATCATCTAAATTGTTGTGAAATTCGATATCAAATTTGTGTCAAAATATCATTTCTCAAACTAATAGCATAAGTTTGAGAGGGGAAAAGAATGAACAAAAAAACTACCAAAGGAATTCACAATTGAACAAACAATAAACATCATTAGATGCTAAGATGGTGAATAAAACTTACCGAGCTATGAACTTCAGCCTTAGAACCACCCTTGATTTTTGAAGAGTCTTTAGTCTTCACCTCCATATTCCCTTCCCAACTCTTTCTTAGAGCCTTAGCCCCAAAATCAAACCCTTGCACCAAATTTCTAATTGGATTACCCATAACAATCTTTCTCCCACCCTTTCCTACCTCAACCTTCTCCACTCCCTTACCACCAACCTTTGCCCTCTGCTGCTTAACACCATTAGCAAATTTCTCAAAAGAATTAGGCAATGAATAAACACTACTAGGCGAAGAAGGAATCGACCTAGAACCCACCGACCTCAATCTTGTTAACGATTGAGGTAATGTTTCCTTCTTCACATCAATCTTCAACGCCGGTTTCGCTTTCGGAGCCTGACTTTTACTACCTCCTCCAAAAATCCCATTTTTCTTCCCTAGTGATTCCTCCTTAAAACTACCCCCACCTAAACTTAATCTCCCTCTCTCAAATTTCTCCTTGAAACCAAACATACTCCTAGGATTCTCAGAACAAACAACATTATTCTTATCTTTGTTGTTTTTGTTCTTGTTTTTATCATTAACATCATTGTTATTATCAAGAAATGAAAGTGAATGTGTAGCAACAATATCCTCAGGTGTACCAACACAAGGATGTCTACCAGGAACAGGTTTAACACCTCTAATTACAGGAACAGGTGAAGAAGCTTCAAAACGATCAACAAAAACAAACTGACCCAATTGAATTTTATCACTCAAAATCAAATCATCATGTTCATCAGGTAAAGAAACATAAGTAGCATGAGAAGAATCAGAAACCTTAAGATAAAAACCTTGATTTGGAAAAAGCTCACCACCTGAAGCAAGTGCTGGAACAATGCTAACAACTTGTAACAGTGATGATCTGTGTTCACCACCTACCTTCACATCTGTGTTCATGTGTTGTAATAGCTTCAAAAGCACCCCAGGAACAAGATTCGCCATTTTTTTGCTCCAAGAATTTCAATATGCACATCACTGTAAAAAAAATCAATTTTTGAGGTAGCCCAGATGGATTTTCTTGTCACAAATCAAGGCTAAATCATAGGTTTTCCAAAAAGGAGATATTTTTTCAGTTTCAGAATTTTCAGGTTTAGGTAGCAATTTTAATGTGATTTTTTAAAATAGAGAAATAAAAACAACAAATAAGACACTAACCTTTTGTTGTTTATATCATCTATATGCGAAACTGCATAAACTAATTCTCAAGTTGAAATGGACCGGAATGAATAAAAAGAAAATTCTTTAAAAGAATTAGCATTATTTTAAGTTGAATTTGAATTCTTACATTTAATTACACCGAAGAGATTTTTTACTAATTCATCTAAAATAAGACAATAATATAAAAAGGTAGAATATAATAATATATTAATTAATATTTAAACAAAATAATTAATAATATTTTTTCTAATCATAGCACTATTCAATGGTTTTCAGTGGGTGGTATTGGCACAGCTAAGGACATCTTGAGAAGGAAGGAGAAACCAACAACTTCAAAACGTAAGATAAAATGAACCATCAATCAAGAACCTTAGGCAAATGTCATTTTTTTTATACAAATTCTAGAATGAAAAATAAGGAAAATGAATAGATCTGTTGGAAACTATTTGGTGTTGGTTTGTATTTTAAAACAACAATAAAAAATTAATTAAATGTGGTTGACACATATGGTTAGACTTTCCGTTTATATTTAATGTGACGGATTTACTTCTGTATTTTACGATATAACAATGTTGATAATTCATTCTCACTATAGATGGGGTATGTCTCTCCTAATATAAAATTTTTATTAAAAAAAGTTTATAGAAACAAAATAAAAATAAAAGTAATATAGTTTGTGGTATAGATGGAAAAATAATAAGTGATTGGACTAAATTAATTTGTAGAATGAAAGAAAAAGAAGTGTGAGTATTAATTGGTTGCTATGTCTATGCGTGGACTTGGAATGGTGTTAGAAAAGTTCACAAAAAATGGGTAAGGGATATAATTGGTTCACTCTTATTGCATGATGTATACGCAAAGAGCTGTCAATATCTGACAAAAAAATGCACAAACATATGCCCTTCAACTCATTCAATATTATGAAACTTACCTGACCCACACTCTCTATATTGCTTTGGTTGGATTCTATTAAACACACCAAGAGAAAATTTGTGGGGCTGTTGAATTGAACTGAGGGGTGTGTGACAAATTCAATTCAATTAGAGGTGTTACAAAAATAATTCTATTTGTATCATGTTTTATTAATTTTTATAAAGTATTTAAATTCCTTTTTATTATAGTATGGATATAATTATATAATAGTTGAATTTTTTCTATGGAAATGCATGTGCCATGTAACGTTGGTGTTAGGACCAATGTAATGGTGTGTCGGCTACCTAGGAAAAATGAGTCACGTTCTCATTATATTGTTACGTGTGGAAGAAATGTACCTTTATTCTATGGTTAATAAAATATAGTATGTGAGCCCATAAAAATAAAATAGAGTATGTGATTTGTAACAAAAAATAAATAAAATACAGTATGTGATGTTTACTTCTCTTGATATCTCTGGTTTGGTCATTGCTGGTGTAGGAAACTTTCTTATTAAGAGTAACTTAATGGTTTGGTCAACAACAAAAAGAGTAACTTAATGGAATTTTTTTTGATTTGTTATATTATATATAATATGCATAAATAATATGCACACAGTAACTTGGAGATAACCAATTTGCTATTTTCCTTTTCAGTTGTCACAATCCAATGTATGAAGAGGGATTTTAATTTTAGCTGTTTTCTTAACTTGTTAACAAATTTGGATGAAATAGTAAAAAAAAAAAACAAATTTAGATTTTATTAATTATTATTATATCATATCATATTCAATGATTTTTGGATATTATTTCGTCATTGTTCATTAGATGGTTAGGATGTAGATATAGACATAGACACATATATGATGAGAGTTTTAGATAAATATATGATAGAATATGATATGATAAAATCTTGAGTTAATTATGTTTTTGGTCTCTATAAATATATCAACTTTTCGTTTTAGTTCCTCTAAAATTTTCCTTCAACTTTTAGTCCCTATAAAATTTCGAATCATTACTTTTGGTCCCTATTTTTAAGTATATTATTATGTTTTTTAATGAAAATATGCAGAAATGTATAGAATATTGTAAAAATCACTCCCAAAAAAATTTAGAATTTTTTACCGCAAAAAATATATAAATTCATATTTAATTCATGTTTTGGTAAAAAATTCTAAATTTTTTTGGGAGAGATCCTTAAAATATTATACATTTTTTTGCAAAATTTTATTTAAAAATGTGAATTCTACATATGAGTTTACTTTAAAGTAGGGACCAAAAGCAATGATTGAAAATTTTATAGGAACTAAAAGTTGAAGAAAAATTTTAGAGGGACTAAAACGAAAAGTTGATATATTTATAGGGACCAAAAACATATTTATCCATAAAATCTTATATTGTTTTTGTTTGGTGTTGACATGATAAGAGACTAAAGACTCGTTTTATAGTCAGAATATGATAGAAATATAATATGATATGATATATAGTTAGATAAATATATTGATTTGATAGATTACATCTTGGTCAACAAGGAGAAATATTCTCTTTATCAACCTGAGACATTTTCAGTTAATTTTTGCTTGGTCCCAACAATTATTTTCCTTATTCAATAGGTCCTAACCAATAAAAAGTTTGTTTCCAAACAATTATGTGTTAGGACTTTAAACCTATTAAGATTAGGAATTCAGCTGTCCTTCCAAATATTAACTCAATTTACATTCCCTATATTCCAACAACAATCTTTATTTTGAATTAATTTATCTTTATCCGAATGATTCTCCACAAATAAATGTCCTTTTAGTTGAAGGGAGAAAATAAGATCTAGGAAATATCTAACCTTTGCAACCAAGGAATTAAGGTTATTTATGATCCTCTCTCATTATTTTACCAACATACTTTCTCCGTTATGAAATATAAACAAAAGTGAGTCAAACAAAATTAATGTATTTGGTTTAAAATTTGGTCTAAATACATCAACTTTTTTTAACTCATTTTTTCTCCTTGCTATTGTGTGTGTATTATTAGATTTTAAATTTTAAATTATTATTTATAAGAGTAAATGAAGTAACTATTTTCTTGTCATATCATATATTATTTTTCATATTTTAAATTAAATTTTATAATAATTGTTGTGAAAGTGACTCAAAATTGGAGAAATTAAGGTTTCTGAAAACTGCCAATTCGGGGCCCGAATGGTGTTGTCTAGGGCCCGAATTGACACTGGTTTTTTCAGCCTGGCACGCGTGAAAAATCGGCGCTCGAATGGAGGAATTTGGGGCCCGAATTGTCGCATCAGCATATTTCAGAAACGTATTTTTTGGGCCAGATTTGTTCCAATTTTATGGGAGATACTTTTACTATAAATATAGACTTTGTATCAGAGTAAACCTGGAGATAGAGGGGGCTGAAACAAGGGTTTAGAAAGGCAACAACAAAACTAGGGTTTGTATAGAGTTTGTCTCTTGGCAACAAACACTAGGGTTTGAGGGTTGATTCACCTTGGGAAACACTATTAGGATTGAGTCTCTTGGTCAGGGGAATAGATTGGGGCTTTGGGTAGAATTAGGCGGGAGACTTATTCTTGTAACCCATTGATACCTCTTTTGTAAAGTTACTCATCATTATAGTGAAACGGATGGCTGCTCTCCCCCCAGACTAGGTCAATTTGGACCGAACTGGGTAAACAAATTCTTTTGTGTTCTCTCTTTCTGTTCTCTTGTTGTTTTCTACTTTTGCTTGTGATTATTATTGTTCCATACACTTTGTTTTGATTGCTTGATTATCACTTGCTCCACACATCAAATTTGTTATTGGTGTGGTTTTTCATCGAATTCACAACAATTGGTGCCCATCGTGGGGAAAGGGTCAAAGGATAATCAAGTACTATGGGTTCGAAGTGGGATATTGAGAAGTTTGCCTGAGATAACGATTGAGTAATGGAAGGTAAAGATGGAAGCGGTATTAATACAACAAAAGTGTGAGAAAGCTTTGAAGGGTGAAAGTGCGTTACCGGTCACCATGTCACGAGCGGAGAAGACCGAGATGGTGGACAAGGCCAAGAGTGCCATTTGCTTGTGCCTCAGGGATAAAGTTTTGAGAGAAGTGGTGAAGGAATCAATCGCGGAATCGATGAGGTCAAAGCTTGAATGTTTGTATATGACAAAGTCTTTGTCTCATCGGCAATTCCTAAAGAAACAACTTTACTCAATCAAGATGGTAGTGTCAAAGGCCATCATGGAGCAACTTGTGGAAATCAACAAAACCCTTGATGATTTGGAGATTATTGAGGTGCATCTTAAGGATGCGGGTGCTCTGGTGGTGTGGTGTTGTTTGGAGGATGAAGAAGGTGATGTTTCTCACCTTGAGAATGATGCCTAGTGAAGCGGTGGTCGTCTGGAGAGACGTTAAACACTCAACATCAGCCTAGAGAGGTGGTGGTAAGAATACTCATGGTTAGTCTGGAGAGGCGGAGGTAACAATACTCGTGATCTACCTTTGAGGTGGAGTTTCAAGGTGGAAGACATGGTGGGATGTACGCATTTGCTAGTTCAGGTAGAGTACACTCAGCTTGAGGTGGAGTTGAACACACCGGAAATGGTACGACTATGGAGGACCTTGGGTGCTATACTCTAGTGGTGAGAAAGGGATTTCTTCATGAAGACGGAAGGCATTCCGGAGGTTGAAGAATGTATAGCACGACTTGCGGGATTACCCTAAAAAAAGGCCAACGGTGATTGGATGCAAGGAGACCTTCAAGGAAGCGGTAGATGTCCTATGTTGAAGATGTTATGGTGAATGCTTGTGGAACTACCTAAAACTCCTAGTGTAGTTGGACTGCAAGGACTCGTCGAGAAGGCGGAAGACGTTCCGATGACTGAAGAGGTTAAGGTGAATGCTTGTGGAACTACCTAAAATTCCTAGTGTAGTTGGACTGCAAGGACCTTCGAGAAGCCGGAAGATATTTCGATGGCTGAAGGGGTTAAGGTGTGTACTTGTGGAACTACCTAAAATTCCTTGAGTAGGTTGGATACAAGGATCTTCGAGAAGGCGGAAGACATTCCGATGGCTGAAGAGGTTAGGTGTAAATTTGTGGAGCTACTTGGTGTAATGGGAATCAAGGGGAAGAGCAGCAAGGTGGTTGATGGTTTGGCATCATCACTAATTTAGAGTAAAGGTGGAGATTGTCGTGAAAGTGACTCAAAATTGGAGAAAATTGAGGTTTCTGGAAACTGCCAATTTGGGGCTCGAATCGTGCTGTCCGGGGTTCGAATTGACACTGGTTTTTTCAGTCTGGCACGTGTGAAAAATCAGCGCCCGAATGGAGGAATTCGGGGCCCGAATTGTCGCATCAACATATTTCAGAAACGTATACTTTTACTATAAATATAGACTTTGTATCAGAGTAAACCTGGAGATAGAGGGGGCTGAAACAAGGGTTTAGAAAGGCAACAACAAAACTAGGGTTTGTATAGAGTTTGAGGGTTGATTCACCTTGGGAAACACTATTAGGATTGAGTCTCTTGGTCACGGGAAGAGATTGGGGCTTTGGGTAGAATTAGGCGGGAGACTTATTCTTGTAACCCATTGATATCTCTT